>Ga0163212_1000126_pt1 | contig 30274 bp, 19 predicted proteins | sample Malawi_45m_30L_FD_113532 | JGI IMG/M metagenome (GOLD analysis project Ga0163212, IMG submission 113532) | Freshwater microbial communities from Lake Malawi, Central Region, Malawi to study Microbial Dark Matter (Phase II) - Malawi_45m_30L | ecosystem: Environmental > Aquatic > Freshwater > Lake...
CAAATGCACCCCGACAGCCGCCATGATCCGCGATGCCTGCACTCGAGCATCCATGACCAGACTGAAACCAGCCGGAATCAGAATCAGCGTAAATACCGTAGAAACGACCATACCACCCAGCACCACCGCACCCAGCCCCTGGTACAGTTCACTGCCCGCTCCCACACTCCAAACCCACGCGCCGTCAGCGTAAATCGGCAACGGAACAACCAGCGGCAACATCCCCAAAACCGTCGATAAAGTACTCATCACGATCGGACGCATACGAGTCCGCACGGTTTCACACACCGCATCCACCGGAGGCATCCCCTCCTCACGCATATAATTCAGCGCCTGATGAACAATCAAAATCGCATTGTTCGCCACCGTACCAATCAAAATCACAAACCCCAACATCGTCAGCATATCCAAAGGCTGCATCTGGAAAATATTCATCACCCGCAAGCCACCCAGACCGCCCACGAGGGCCAGTGCCACACTGATCATCACCACCAGCGGATAAACAAACGACTCAAATAATGCCGCCATCAACAGATAGCTCAGCAGCAGTGCCAGCAGCAGATTCCACTTCAGGTCATACCAGGTGTCCGCCAGCTTGTCGGCTGTACCCGCCAGACGCATCTGATACAGACCACTCTGAAAACGCGGACTCTCCATCAGCACCTTCTGCACACTCTCGTTCATCTTCACCATTGCAGCCTCCAGCGGAATCCCGGGTGCAGGAGTCAGCTGAATGGTGATCGAACGCTGCCGCTCAGAATGATTAACCTGCTCAGGACCACGACTCAGCAACACATCTGCGACCGCAGACAAACGCACTGTCTGGCCGGTCGGAGTCCTGATTGGCAGATTGTCCAGATCATGCGAATGCGCCGCGAAATCCGCAGCACCGCAAATCACCAGATCTATATTTCGACCCTCATGCCGATACTCACCCGCAAATGCACCGTCCACCAGCGCATTCACCGCATAACCCAGTGATGCCGTTGTCACTCCCAGCTCAGCACATGCCTCCGGACGCGGCACCACATGCAGCTCCGGACTGGACAAATCCAGACCCGGAATCGGACGCAGCTGATTGCCCTCCGTCATCGGAAATGCTGCCATACTCAAACCAAATGCCTTCTGCGCCTCCTGCACCAGTTCCTCCAGATCCGGACCTGTGATCTCCAGATCAATCGAACGACCGCCCGTCAGACCACTGTCAAATAAACTGGACTGGCTGACAATCGGAATGACACCAGGCTGAGACCCCGCGGCTTTCGCCAGAACAGGAATCAACTCGCCCGCTCGCAGCTCATCCACCGCCTTCGCACCCAAAAACAACATGCGACCGCGAGCCACAAAGAAGAAGTCGTTGATCCGAGGACTGCCAGGTGCAGCCTCACCCGTCCAGTAAGGCGCTAACTGACGCTCAATGTTGTTCCCCAGCGAAATCATCTGGTCGATATTGTAACCCGGCGGAGGCAACAAAATCGCTATCACCAGATTCCGATTGCCATTCGGCAAATACTCTGTTGCAGGCCACAACAGCAGACTGGCCCACACACTGCCTGCACTAAACAACACCACCACCAGCAAACGCCACAGCCAGCTGCCGCGAGCTGACATCAGACTCTTCATCCCGCCCGCCAAACGCTCGTTCAGCCAGTGACTCACTCGCACCAAACCAAACAATCCCGTCGGACCAAAACTCATATCATAATCCAGTGACTCCAGCTTCAGCCCCCCCAGTAGCCAGACCGAAGCCGCCGGAATCACCGTAATGCTTACTATCAACGAAATCCCAACCGAACAGGCAATCGCCAGCGAAATGTCCTTGAATAGCTGCCCCGCCTGACCCTGCACAAAAATCACCGGCACAAACACCACGATCATCGTCAGAGTCGCCGCAAGCACCGCCCCCCAGACTTCCTGAGTCCCCTGGATGGCAGACTCACGAGGAGATTTGCCCATCTGATAGTGCCGAAAAATATTCTCCAGCACAGTGATCGCATTATCCGCCACCATGCCTACCGCAAAAGCCATCCCCGCCAGACTGATTACATTAATACTGCGACCAAACAACTTCATAAAAATAAACGTTGCGATCACACTGATCGGAATCGACAGTCCAATAATCAGCACCGTCCGCAGACTCTTCAAAAACAACAGCAGAATCACCACCGCCAGAACACCGCCAGAATACACGTTGCTTTCCACCAGCGCCGTCGCAGAATCCAAATAAATCGTCTCGTCATAGACCTGCTCCATGTACAGGCCCTTCGTCGCCAAAATCCCCTGATTCAGCTCCTCACAGGCAATCCTCAGATTGCGACCGTACACCCGAGTACACTCGGCCAGCTCCAGCGGAGAAATCTCTCCGTCCCGATTCAGATCCAAAGCACTCCGCGGCGGACCCATGATCTCCTTCACGTTCGAATTCGGAGCCTGCTGCGCATTCACCGCCAGCGCATTCAAACCCATCTGACGAACCACACCGTCCGGCTTCTTATACGCCACTCCAACCTCAGCCACATCTCGCACTCGCACAGGAGCATTATCGCGAGTCGTGATGATGGTCTCACCCACCTGCTCAGGACTGGTGAACTGACCCAGCGTTCGCACCACATTCCGCTGCTTGCCCTCCGGAATGTCACCGGCCGATACGTTCTGGTTCTGCGCTGCCAGCGCCGCCCGCAGGTCTTCAATCGTGATCCCCAACGCCGCCAGGCGCGGAGGATGCACCTCCACACGAAACTCCTGCTCCTGACCACCAAACACATTCGCATTGGCAATCCCGGCAATCCGCTCAAACTCCGCCTCAATATACTCCTCAGCAAACTTCCGCATCAACGCCGGATTGTTGCGCCCCTCCGTAAACACTCGCAAAACCGGATACTGCTCAGATAACAAATTCACCTTCGGCAGACTAATCGGACCGGGCTCCGCCATCAATGCCTCCAGCGGCTGCCGCAGCGTCGGATCCTGAGCAATCAGGTTCCGCAAATCCTCGCGACTGGGCGGAATCGGCTTCAAAATAAACCATGCAATCGCCTTCGTACCGGAATTCGCAGTCGATATCACCGGCTCTCCCGCATCCGGCGGGTAATTCGGCACCTGATTCAGCTTCTCCGCGACTCGCGCTCGAACATCCCTGAGATCCGTTCCCACACTGAACTTCAGCGTGATCGAACCCATCGAATCCGAACTCTCGCTGCGAAACTCCTCCAGACCCTCCACACTCTTCAACTGCTCTTCCTGCTCGTCCACAATCTCCTTCTCAACTTCCTGAGCACTGGCTCCAGGCCAAAAAGTTGTAATCGTAATTTCAGGATCAGTGACGTCCGGAGTCAGTTGCACAGGCGTCGCCATGTAGGCAATCCCGCCAAACAGCAGTGCCAGAATCACACCCACCGTCAGTTTAACCGGATTCTCAATCGAAAATCGAATCAGATCCATGCACACCCAACCCGTCTGCTGCACCAAAATCCACACCGTAAATCACACACGGCTCCACACCCACCCGCTAACCATCACTTCCCGCCAGCCTCCGCAGCATTCGCAACACCAGCAGGCGGCATCACTGTCACCGTCTGAAATGCACGCAATCGCTCCGCACCCTCAATTACCACCTGCTGCCCGACCGCCAGGGACTCACCCTGCACCTGAATCCACAAATCCGAGCCCAGCCCGAGCGATACCATCACCTGCCGCACACTCAACGGCTTGCCCTCCTCCGCCGGATTCACCACAAACACAAAAGCACCCCGCGACGTCCGCACCACAGAATCCTTTGGCACCAGCAGCGATTTTACCGGAACACCCCGAAACGCCGCTTCTGCCATCATTCCCTCACGCAAGGCCGGAGTCGGCGGGCTGGTGCTCTGGTCAATCTCATTGCGAATCCGAATGATCACCGGAAAACTGCGCGACCCCTGCTCCCAGCTACTGCGAGGCACCACGGCCGCCACGCGACCCGTCCACTCACGCACACCAGACCCCGCACCCTCAGCCACAGACACACCACTGCCACTCACACGCAGACGCACTTCCCGACCAGCCGCTACCTGATCGATATACTGCTGGTCTATCTGCACCTCCACCTCAACCTCGTCCAGCCGCGCCAAAGTCAGCACCGGAGCACCCTTAGAAAGCCACTGCCCCACATACGTGTGCTCCTCCACAACAAAACCGTCAAACGGCGCCTTCGTCAGCCGCTTCTCACGCTCCGCTCGCAAAAATTCCACATGCTTCTGCTGCGACTCAAGCATCGACTGAGCCTGCAGTTTTTGCTCGGCACGCGCCCCGGATGCAGTTCGCTGATACGCTGCACGAGCCGCTACGAGGTTCTGCTGAGCTGACTCGAACGCGTCCTCACCGTCACGCAGCTCAGACTGAGTCGCCGCACCACGACGACTCAAGGCCCGCAACTCCTCCAGCCGACGCTCAGCGTTCGATAACGTCACCTGCAATGCCTGAACCCGCGCCTGAGCCTCCTCGACGTCCTCCTTTCGAGGCGTCTGGAGCTCCGCCAGTTCCGCAGCACGCGCGGCCGTCAACGCCTCCTGCTCCTGCAGCTCCAATTCCGTCGATTCCATCCGCAGCTTCGACAACAATGTCCCAGCCGCAACAAACTCACCCACCTCAACAGGAAACTCAGCCACCACGCCGTCTGCACCCGATGCCACAATGCTGTAATGCCGAGGCCGCACGTTGCCAGTCGCACGAAACTCAGGAGCCACAGGCTCCTCACGAATCACTTCCACACGCACCAGTGCCGGCGGTGCGGCGGGAGCCGCAGCAGCAGCACCCGCAGACTGATCATCAGACGATGCGTCACGACCACAGCCCGACACACACAAACCAAATATCAACACCACCGGTATCACCCGGATCATCGCATCTGATTTCATTGCTTTATTCTTCAGAAACATGCGGTCGTCTCAGAGGCACCACCCTACCGGGATACTGCCAGGAAGACCACTGCGAAATCCGTAAAGACTGCCCGTTCTAAAGCACAAACAATCTTCAGCGCAGCAAAAAGGCGAGCCCCCACGAATGCAGGCGGCTCGCCCGTGAATCCAACACCGCCCACAAAGTAGACTCACACCCGGAGCCACCACGCGAACGTCTTCAATCCCATAATCCGCAGAGTCAGGCTGGCTCAGCCGGAGCCACAATCTGCAGACCCGGCACGGAAATGCCCGTGATCAGCACTCGAGTATGCTTCTGGCGGTGACCCGTGTGGCGACGGAAATTTTTGCGACGACGCAACTTCTGAATTTCCAGTTTGGGGCCCTTCTCGGTGGCAATCTTCACCTTACCAGTAACCGTGGCACCTTCGATCAAAGGAGCACCAATCACACTGGGACCACCACCGCTGGCCAGCAACACTCGGTCGAAAGTAATCTCTGAATCCTCAGCGATACCCTCACGATAGTCGATGGAAAGGTACGAGCCCTGCTCCACCCGATGCTGACGATTACCGTCTTCAATCACTGCAAACATGAGTCAAACACCCTTCAGCCAGCACACCTGTACCGCATTACAACCATTTGCAACCAGTCACAACCGGCATAACACCAGTCAGCCACCGCACGCAAACACAATAAACAAATCAAAAAGCAATTACGACCTCCGAAATAACACTGCACAGGCGAACATCTGTCAAGCCTTCCGGAATTCGAACCGCGAAGTGTAGCGTTGATGTTCGGAATGTTCGAGCGGAAAACCGAAGAAGTTTCAGAGATGGCCTGAGGAATTCAGGCATTCACCGGCGTTTTCCCACGAAATCAAACGCTCCCCACACACTGCCGTCCCGGATCCGGGAATTCCCCAACACCACCCAGCCCGCTCTCCCTTGGTTCACCGAGGCCAATGGAGAAACGGCATGTGGGCGACAGCGGCGTACCACCCATTCCCGTCGCCATGAGCGTCAATCAGCGTCGATGAGTGGTTCACGAAAAACTCCCATCCCGCGTTTATCCGCGAAGATCCGCGGTCATCACTGACAAAAAAACATGATTGAAACCCGCACGCCAGTAATCACACCCGCGGACTCCCGTCCGCGGCTCGCCTGACCACTGACCACCTACTGCACCCTGATCACCAGTTCCTCAGACAGTAACGGCTCGTAACGATAGTAAACCTCCAGTGTCAGTGTCGCCAGACACGTCGTCAGTAAACGACCACCACTCACACTGTAGTCTGAACGATCCCGCGGCGACCAGCTGCCCTCAGCATCCCCGGACTGCTCCTGCCACGCCACCAAATCGTCCCGCAAACGGCCATTCCAGCGTTCCCACGGCTCACCACCCCAGTTCCGCAGCACCTGAGTCGCATAGTAGCAGTAGTACAAATTGTCGTAAGGCCCCTTCTTGTCCAGCAGCATGACTCCCTTCCGCAAATCCTTCTCGTCCCGCTGACAGCCCAGATACATGCGACTAAGCAGCGCCATGGCCGTCACCGAACCCTCATAGGTTCGCTTCTGCACCTCATACCCATACCGCCCCTCACCATCCACCGCAACACTGTCCAGATACAGACCAATACCACGCCACACCGTTTCGGGAATCGCGATCCCAGCCTTCTCGGCAGCCTTCAATGCCATCACCTGAATCGCCGTGCAGGATGTCGAACCGGCCTGCTGCGGTACATACCGCCAGCCACCGCCGCGCGGGTCCTGCGAATTCACCAAAAAACGGACGGCCGACTCGCACACCGGACGCAGCTGCCGATCGCCCGTCATCCCGTAAGCCTCACACAACGCCAGCACTGCCGCTCCCTGCACGTAATACGCATAATTTGGCTCAGGATCATCGTCCCGCTGATTCAAAACGCCACGCAGGTCATACCCCGCCGGAACACTGATGCCTACGCGAGACAGATACTGCAGGCCCCCCTGCACCTGCGACTTCCACGGCCCGGCCTTGTGAGTACTGCCGGAGGCCAAAAACGGCAGCAGCGCGTAGGCCGTGCCACCAATCGGATTGCTGATCCTGCCCGGACTGGTACACGGCCCCACATCCGCAAAATCCCAGCTGCCGTCCGGTCGCTGCCGCGCCGCCAGCCACTTCAGAGCCTTGCCGACCGCCGATTCACTGCCCGCAGTACCGCCATACTTCTGCAGCATCTGCTGACGAGCCACTCCGGAACGCGATTCCGACAATGCCGGCCCCGCCTTGCTGATCGGCGGAGCAGTCCCGACCGGTGATTCAGGCGACTCCGCCGCTTCCGCCACCGCCTCCTCTGTCGGCTCGAGCGGTTCACTCAGCTGCAGTTCCACCTCCGGCTCCGGCATTGTCTCCGGCTCTGGCAACGCTTCCGGTAACTGGGGCGGCGAAGTCTCTACGGGCTGCTCCGTCGGCTGCTCCTGCTGCTCACCCGGCAGCTCCAACGGCATGTCCAACACCTCAGCCAGATCCTCCGCATCCTCCGGACCACTGAACCTGGCCGACAGCGGAGGCAACGGCAGCTCCTCAGTAAATTCCATCCGACCCAATGCCATCAGCAGCACCACCAGCGACGTGATCACCGAACTGATCGACGCCGGACGACGCCCCCGACGCAATCCCTCAACCAGCTCCTCCGATGCTTTCCTCAGTTTGGGCCGCAAATCCGCAGCATGCGCCGTCACCCGCACACGACCCGCCTGCTCGGTACCCGCCAGCCGCATTCGCTCCAAAAACGAACGCAGAGAAAAAGGACGCCGAACACGCCTCACACGGGGTCCTGCCAATGACTTTTCCGCCGGCTTCGACACCGACTTCGATTCAGGCCGACTGTCCGTCAGAACCTCAGACACCGCCTCTGACTTTGCAACCGATTCAGCGTCCGCCATGGCCTCAAACTGCGGCGGCGAGACTGCTACTGTTTGAGCCACCGCGGCCCGCATCCGCTGCTCCGCCCGCGACAACTCATCCAGTGGAACACGCGCCGGCGGCGTGTGAAATTCCCCGCCGGTGCCCGCCAGCGACGGCTGCAGCATCGCCTCAGCAAAAATCCGCCCGGGACCGGCTGCTGCAGTCACCGCAGGCTGCGAGACGGTACGCACGGGCGGCACCAGAGCCGGAGCAGCATCCGGGGCACACGCCTCACGCTCCAGCTGCACCGCCACCCGCAGCAGACCGTCGACGCCACCAGCCACGTGTTCTGCCAGAGCTGCAAATTTCTGCGCCAGCGTGAGGTATTGCTGGGCCAGCGCAGCATGGTGAATGGATGCTGAAACAGCCTCTTCGGAACGTCTGCGGAGCAGTTCCGGGCAGCAATCGGAGCGAGCAGCGACTGTCTCATGAGCCATGGCGAGACCGCACGGAGTGTTAAAAATGAAGTATTTCTACAGGAGGTTCATGGTATCACCCTACAGTAGTGCAAACAAAAACAACTGGGTGCTGAGCTGGCAAGGAAATGATCGAGAAATTTCCGAGCGACGGGGAATTCGGATCACCCCTGCGGATTACAACGATCCTGCCGATCCGCAAATCAGTGTGCGGCGGTGTCCGATACCCCAAAGCAAGATTCAAACAATGACACAATCCCGGCCGCCGCTGCCGCAGCATCCGCCCCGCTGGCCTCCACCGTCAGCACCGCCCCGCACTCCGCACCCAGCAGCATCAAGTCAAAAGCAGACTTCGCATCCGCACGCTTGCCGTTATGCAGCAGACTGACAAAACCCGTAAATGACTGAGCGCAGCGGACAATCTGAGAAATCGGTTGCAAATGCAGCCCGTTCTCCAGCGTCAGCGTCACCTCGCGGCGCACAGTTTGCACAAGCTCTGCCATCTATGGCTTTCAGTCAGAACACAAGTTCACAGCAAGTATCAGGATTCCCGCTCTGAATCGTCACGCTCGACCAGCAGGTCCCAAATGTCCACAGTGTTCGATGACTGGCGCAGAAACTTGCAGAAGTCGGGACTGCGCAGATGACGCGAAATGTTCTCCAGTCCACGCAGATGATCGCCCGGACGGTCCGGCGGAGACACCACCATGAACAGAATAAACACGTCCTCGCCGTCCAGACTGGCGAAGTCCACGCCACCCTGAGAAATCGCGACCGTTGCCGACAACTTCTCAACCGATGCATGCTTCGTATGCGGAACCGCGACGCCGTTGCCAATGCCCGTCGAACCCAGCTCTTCCCGCTTCAGAATCGCCGCAATCACAGCCTCTTCATGCTCAGCTGCAATCGTACCAGACGCCTTCAGACTGGCCACCATCTCACGAATGACCGCCTCTTTGCTGGTCGCCTTGAGATTGGGCAGAATGGCTTCCTTAATGACAAACTCAGTCAGTTTCATGATCGTGTTGTTCCAGAGATAAACATAAACCCGGCCGGAAAACTGGCCGAGAAATAAAATCAAAGACGGCTGCTAAGCCAGCCCGAAAAACGACACACTGGTCAGGCCACCATGGCAGCCTGGTCCAGCCAGCAGGTCAGCCAGCTGGCTCAGCCTTCTCTTCCGCCGCACGAGCTGCGTCAGAGACGGATGTTGCATGGCGACGATCCCGATGCTTCTCTTTGTACTTGTGTACCTGATGCTCCATCTTGTGCAAAGCCTTGTCAAAGGTCGCACGAGAATCCTCGCCCTCAACATGCGTCACTATGCTGTGGTAACCCTCAATCTCCACCAGCATCTCAACGTCCACACGAGAACCCTCGAACTCGAAAGTCACATCGATTTCGCTGACAGTCTCCAAATACCGCAGCAGCTTTTCTGACTTCTGAGTAATGTAGTCGCGCAGATCCTGACGGATCTGACCGTGTCGACAGGTGATGGAAACCTGCATTGCTGATTCCTTGATTGCCGGGGAAATTCCGGAGCAGAAGCGGTGGATTCTACAGGGCTGAGCCTGTCAGGAAAAGACTGCGTTTGCCTGTGTGCTGAATTCGGAAGGATTACTCAACCGTCCAGTAGTCAAACACAAATGGCTCCTCCAGCTTGCCCCCCAGCAATTCCACAAACTTCTTGTGCGCAGGGTGCGGCAAATACGCATCCCGGTCCGCCTCTGAACCAAAGGTAATCAAATAACCGTGGGTAAAGCCCCTCGACAGACCCTCCGGACTGTTGTTGATCCCACGCTCAAATTCCCGCACCTCAGGAATCTGCCGCCGCAAATCCTGAAAAGCCCGGTTGATCTCGTCCAGCTGAGCCGCCGTCAGGTCCGGCTGGTAACGGAACAACACCACATGCCTCAAAACTCGCTTTTTTGCAGCAACCTCGCCAACACCCTCCAGCATCCGCACCGACACAAAACGATTGCCCGATTCATTCAGATGCACACCGTCAGTCGTCAATACGCCCTGCTCAGCATTCGCCGTGTTGTACTCCCGCAAATAACCTAAAAAAGTGGCCCGCAGGTCCAACAGCGTCGATTCAGTCTCAGCAGCGACCTTCCGGCTGATCCCGCAATACTCGTCCAGCAGACCGTCCAACTCGTTCTTGCCGTCCGTCTTCTCGCCAATCACACTCGGAGTACACAGGACCACTCGAGCACCACCGACACGACAACGAAGCACCAACTCACGCAAACCCGACTCGTACGCGTCTGCCGGAGTCCCCCGGCCATTCTTCGAATGCCACACATCGTTGATGCCAATGTAAATCACCACCACAGACGGCTTGTGAGACAACACATCGCGATCCAGTCGCTGCTGCAGATCCGGTACCCGATTGCCACTGATCCCGGCACCAATCACTCGAATCCCGGAATCCGGTCGAGTCGCTTCAAGGGTCCGTCGAAACAGAGTCACATAGCCCGTCTCGCCAGCGCCTGCCTGAGTAATCGAATCACCCAGAAACACTACCGTCTCGCCGTTCTTCAGTTCTGCCTGCACCGCACCCCCCCGCAACAAACCGGCCATCGCCAGCAATACCACGGTCGCCGCTCGAAATCGCATCGAACACTCCCCCCCACCCCAAAAACACTCCACACACCGCCGGCAGCAAGGCCCGGAATGTGCTTTTTGCCCGTCAGGAAAACTCAATACCCCTGCAGCCTTGCAAACCAGGGCAAGACAGTCAACCGAAGCGATTTCCCGCAACACTGAATTTCTGCACAATGATCACAACACATCGAAATTCTCTGGAAAACATGCCCCACACATAAATCGGACCTTGTAATCCAGTTTCATTTGACCGATGCTGATGGCAGGGTTACCGGTTTCCACTGCGGAGCATTCCCATGACCGATCGCAGAATACTGTGCCTGCTGTGTTGCCTGCTCTGCCCCGCACCAGGTCCCCTGCTGGGACACGAAGACTTCGAAGGCCCGCCGATCGAATACAGCCGATCAACCCCGGACAATGCCGTTAGTCAGTTGCAGCAGCGACTGCAGACCCGGCAGACACAACTGGCGTGGGAACCCGAATTTGGTTATCTCAGATCCCTGCTGACTGAACTGCAGGTTCCGGTCCAGTCGCAATCCCTGGTGTTCTCCAAAACCAGCCTGCAGCTGCGCCGCATCTCACCTCGAACTCCCCGCGCCCTGTATTTCAGCGATGACGTTTATGTAGGATTCTGCCAGCAGGGCGATGTCCTCGAACTGTCGGCCGTCGACTCTCAGCTGGGTACCGTCTTCTACACACTCAGCCAGCACAATACCGGCCCCGCCCCGGCTTTTGTCCGGCACACCGACAACTGCCTCGTCTGCCACAGCTCGTCGCGGACAGACGGCGTCCCCGGGCACCTCGCCCGCTCTCTGCTGACCGATCGCAGCGGCCAGCCCCTGCTCTCTGCCGGCAGCCGCAATGTCAACCACACCACTCCCGTTCCCGATCGCTGGGGCGGCTGGTATGTCACCGGGACACACGGCGATCAGAAGCATCTGGGCAACCTGATCGTCACAGAAGCCGAAGCCAACAGCCCGGTGGACAACACAAAAGGACTGAACCGCACGACACTCACCGATCTGTTTCCCGTCGAACGCTATCTGAGCGGTCACAGCGATATTGTCGCACTCATGATCCTCGAACATCAGATTCTGGTGCACAACCGAATTGCTCGCGCCAGCTTCGCCGTCCGCGAAGCTCTGCATTACGAAACCACCATGAATGCCGCCCTGCAAAATCCCGCCGGGACTCGCCTCGAAAGCACCACACGCCGCATCAACAGTGCCGCCGACAAACTGCTGGAAGCACTGCTGCTGTGCGATGAAGCTTCGCTGACCGCCGCCATCACCGGTACCTCTGGATTCGCCCGGCACTTTAACGCCAACGGCCCCCGCGACAGCCTCGGACGCTCCCTCAAAGAACTCGATATGCAGACTCGCATGTTCCGCTACCCCTGCAGCTTTCTAATCCTTTCACCCGCCTTTCACTCGCTGCATCCGGAAATGAAATCCACCGTGCTGACCAAACTTCAGAACATACTGACCGGCCCCGACAACAACCCCCGCTTCGCACACCTGTCAGCCACTGACCGCAGCAACATTCGTGAAATTCTCACCGAACTGCTGCCAGAATTCGCCGCTGCAAAAACTGACGAAATTGCCACTCCGCAATAACCCGGAACCGCCCGACCGCGACACCATGCGGGAACTGACAACACCGGATACGGCGGAAAAAATCGAGCACGAGCCGAATCTCAACACCAGCTTTATTCGCCTCCCTTTGTGGTTCAAAACACAAATTTTCTCGCGATTATCCGTGAAAATCCCAGTGCATCCTTGGCAAAAAAACATCGGTGGAATCCCGCGAGCCAGTACTCACACCCGCGGACTCCCGTCCGCGGCTCGCCTGACCACTCCCCATTGCCCTGCTGCGTTTCTCTTCGCGGGTTCGCGTGAGGCCAACTGCCTGCAAAGCACCCGCCGCCCCCCCTCCGCGGCTCGCCAAACCGAAAGCCGACCGCTGACCACCGACCACTGACCACTGACCACTGCTTGCACCCCGGCTCCAAAGCAGTAGGATGCAGTAGTGTTCCGCAGCAACCGTACCAACACCGGCAGACGGCGCCGCCGCAAACCCTCTGCCCCGCAAAGTATTCCCCATGATCCGTTCTGTGTTCCGGCTGACAACGCTGGCCGCGGCGTCTCTCTGCGGTGCAGTCGCATTCCCGCAGCAGACAAATCCCGCCACTGCCACCCCACAAATCGCCGCTGCCGAAAACACACCGCTGCTGCGGTACGTCCCTGACGAAATCCTGCTGGCCGCTGCTGTTCGCCCGCAGCGTCTGCTGACTGACCCCGGCCTGCAGGAAATTCTGCAGGCCGCAGCAGCCGCAGACCTGCCACAACTGCTGTCACAATACACCGCGAAAACAGTGGGCCTGGAACCGTTGCAGATTGCCGAACTCATCCTCGTGCTCGATCAGCACACAGCCCGGCTGCGCCAGCCGCAGCAAGGCAGCGCCGAGCGAGTCCAGAATGAATTCATGCAGATGCAGGCCGTTGCATCAGCCATGACTCAGTTCTACGACGAACACGGATTCTTTCCTGATGACGACGGCTTCGGCAAATCCAAAGGGCGGCTGAGCTGGCGAGTCCATCTGTTGCCGTATCTGGAACAGCAGGATCTTTACAGCCAGTTCCGACTCGAAGAACCATGGGACAGTGAACACAACAAGACCCTGATTGAAAAAATGCCCGAGGTATTCAAGGTTCCTGATATCGTGGCAGCCGGAAAAACCAGCATCCATGTGCTGCTCGGTGAAGGTTCGCTGTTCAGCGGAGACGAACCGCCGACACTTGAATCCATCACTGACAGTCCAGACTCAACGATTCTGGCAGTCCTCGCCGAACCCGGCACTGCCGAAATCTGGACCAGACCCGGCGGCGTCAAAACAGACATGAGGAACCCCGTCAGTTCATTCGCCGCTGGTCTGCCCGCTGTCATAGCCTGCATGGTTGATGGCAATACCGCCAGCCTGAATACAACGGCCACTCCGGATCACTGGCGGTGGCTGATCCGGCATACTGACGGCCACTGGCATCTGCCCCTCCCGTGGCAGCCCGCACAGGCTCCGGTCCCGCCTGCCCTGCTGGTCCGATTCACGGCAGCCATCGATCAGCCAAAACTTTTGACCGGAATCCTTGGCGATCTGCCGGCCACAGAACAGCAGGTTGCCGGTCAGCGCGGTTATCGCATCAACTCACAAAGCACCGCGGTGTTCCCCGACGATCGCACAATGCTGATTTCCGGTACAGACAGTCTGAAACTGATGCTGGCACCTCGCGCTGCGGTTGCACCGCTGCGGCAGTTGCTGGAAACTCAACTGGCAACCGCTGACGTGGCTGCTGTCGGTGATCTGACCGGCCTGAAAACTGCGCTCAGCGAACCCGCTGCAGAAAATCAGCCTGCTGCAGAAAAAGCTACGCCCCGCGAACAATTCACGCTGCGAGTGAACGCGACGGGGACGGCCAAAAACATAGTGGAACTGAACGTGACTTTCAGTGATACCGACAAAGCCCGGCAGTTTCTTAACTTCACAACGATTATGGACCAGATGAATGCTGAATTCGTCGCCCCGGAGATGCCTGAAAGATCATGGTCGACAGAACTGATGCAGTATCTTTATTCGCAACCTTTCAGCCAGCAGGAGAACGAAGTCAGTCTGCAGATCGCCCGACCTGACAGTCTCCAGCCAGTTTCTGCCGCCCTGCAGATGACACTGAAAGCCATGGCCAGTGAATGCCGCGGTCCGGAACAGCCGTCAGGTGCTCCTGATCAGGCTCTGGCCCTGGCAGATGTGGCCCAGGCTCTGGGGACTTTTCACGATGTGAATGACTGCTTTCCCAACTGGAAAAAGTTCCGAAAGTCAACTGCCGGGCTTAGCTGGCGAGTTCACTTGCTGCAGGTGCTGGACCCCGATTTGTACATCAGATTTCACATGGACGAACCGTGGGACAGCCCTCACAACAAGACGCTGATTGCCGAGATGCCGGGGGCTTTTCGAACACCCGGAGTGAACGAGCCGGGGCAGACCAGTCTGCATGTGTTCCTTGGTCCTGACACGATCTGCGGGGCCGACGACACATACTCGCTGGACGACCTCAGTGCTCCCGCTCAGAACTTGCTGGCATTTGTCGCCGGGCCCGACACCGCCGAAATCTGGACGAAGCCGACCGGCCTGCAATACGACGCTGCCGACCCTGTCAAGTCTCTGGGGCGGATTGGCGAGACCTTTTGGGCAGTGGGCACCGCCGAGGGACAGGTTGTGGAACTGGAACGAAAAATGGCCCCGGCCGAACTGCGCAAGGCCATCGAACGCCGGGAAGCCAACTAAACTCAACCCCTACTAATCCTCCCCTCGCCCCCGTGAAACTGGGGAGAGGGGTCGGGGGTGAGGGCGAACACTCTCCTGAAAACGCCGCAACACCAAAAGCACTGCATCTCGACACCCGCGGACTCCCGTCGGCGGCTCGCCTGATCACTTCCCACTCCCCACAAATCCCCCGGGCTGACTTGCCACCAGCTGCCGCGCAGCGGGCAGGTCGGCAGGATCCGCAAAACGACGACGGCCGGCGGCGATCAGACCAATCACTGTCGCCGTCCGCAAAATCACCCCCAGATCTCCGACCAGACTGTGTCGCCGCACATACAGCAGATCCAGCGCGAGCTTAATTGGCAGCAGGCCCTGAACATAGGCCCGCAGTGGGTCGTCCGCACTGACGTGCTGTTCGCCGTGAGTATAATAGTAGAGGCTGCCGGGGCTGCTGAGTCCAGGTGGTACCAGCAGCGTTTCCATGCCCAGCGGCCCGTAATGCTGCTCCACGATCGACGGATCTTCCGGACGCGGTCCAACGATCGACATATCGCCCAGCAGCACATTCCAAAGCTGCGGCAGTTCATCGATCTTCAGAGCCCGCAGTACCCGCCCGGCAAAGAAAACTCGCGTATCACGATGCGCCGTGATGACGCTGCCCTGCTGCGGAGCCACTCGCATGGTCCGAAACTTGAACATCGTGAATGGTCGACCGCCGACCCCGCACCGCCGAGCTCGATACAGTACGGGCCCTGGATCGACGCAGTATACGCTGCAGGCAGCCAACGCAAATACCGGAATCAGCAGCAGCAGCCCCACTGCCGCAGCGACAATGTCAAACAGTCGTTTTGCCATACCCGGAACGTCCCTGCACAAAACTCACACCCCCGACCTGCACCTGCCGCCCGGTGCTCCTGCCCGCAGCGGTGCCGCAGTGTAGACGCCGCCGGTTGAGGCCGAAAGCAGACTTCCGGAAAACGGAGCGGGAAGAAATTTTCGGCTCGCAGGCTACAATCCGGCAGACAGATCAGCGTGTTCCTCGTCCTTCGCTCAGGTCAGCCGTCCCCGTGAACTTGCGAATTCAGCCACTTGATCCGGACCTGCAGGTTGCTCAGGCCCTGACCTGCTTTGCCGGGGAACCACTCCTGCTGCTGCTGGACAGTGCGGCCCGGCATCGCGAGCGGGATGCCCGCTACAGTTTCCTGACAGCTGCGCCGCGGGCTGTCTGCCGCATTGATCATGTCCATCACGGCGTTCAGCCATTCGCGCAGCTGAAACACTGGCAGAGGCTGCTGTCAGCCGTGACTCTGCCCGCCGCTGCCCCGCCCTTCTGCGGCGGGATCGCCGGACTGCTCAGCTATGAACTGGGCCAGGCCTTTGAAAAACTGCCCAGCCCGACTGTCAACGATACCGAGACTCCGGCACTGCTGGCCGGCCTGTTCGACTGGGCGATTGTCTGGGACCACCTGCAGCACACCGTTTCCGCCTGTGTTCTTCAGCTGCCCGCTGACAGCACAATCGCCTCGCCGCTCGACGATCGGCTGGCCTGGATCATGACTCATCTGCAGCAGCCCGTCGCGGCGGCGACGGTGCCCTCGGTGGCGCCAGCCGCTGCGCGGCCGCCGGCCGGCAGACGGCATCAGATTGAACCGACCTCGCAGATCTATTCAGATTTTACTCGCGATGAATACCTGCGGATGGTAGCGCGGGTGATTGAGTACATCCGAGCGGGCGACATTTTTCAGGCCAATCTGTCGCAGCGTCTGATGACTCCGTGGTCCGGCACGGCGGTGGATTTGTATCAGCGAGTCCGGCGGCAGAACCCGGCTCCGTTCTGCGGTCTGCTGCAGCACGAGGACACGGCGATCATCAGTGCTTCGCCCGAGCGTTTTCTGAAGGTGAGCAGCAGCGGACTGGTGGAAACTCGCCCCATCAAAGGGACTCGCCGGCGTCATACTTCACCGATCGCCGACCTGTTTGTCGGCAACGAACTGTTTGCCAGCGAGAAGGACCGGGCGGAGAACGTGATGATTGTGGACCTGCTCCGGAATGACATTTCGCGAACCTGCCGGCCCGGTTCAGTGCAGGTCACGGGCCTGTGTGAAATCGAGCGATTTGAAACGGTGCTGCATCTGGTCTCAACAGTGGTCGGGCAGTTGCGGCCTGGTCAGGACGTGTGGGATTTGCTGGCCGGCTGTTTCCCTGGTGGTTCCATTACGGGAGCGCCAAAGATCCGGGCAATGGAGATTATTGCCGAGTTGGAGCGATCGGTGCGGGGTGCCTACTGCGGCAGCCTGTTTGCCAGTGGCCCGGGAGGTGACTTTGACAGCAGCATCCTGATTCGGACGTTTACACTGCAGGCCGGCTGGCTGTATTTTCCGGTGGGCGGTGGCATTGTGGCGGATTCTGATCCGCTGGACGAATATCGGGAAACGCTGCACAAGGCGTCAGGGATGATCCGATCCCTGAGAACAACTGCCGGCATTCGATGACCCCATTTTCAACTTAATTCCGGTCATTTCTCAAAACCGGAACGGATGACCGGATTGCAAAGCAAGGCTTGCGCCCGTTACGATCCGTTCGCATCCGGTGCAACCACGTTATCACCGGAATGCCTGACCAATTCATCCCGTAGTACCCAACTTTTCCGGAGAACACCTGTTATGGCGGAACCCACAGTCGCCGAAGCTACAGAATCAGGCCAAAAGCTGGTCTTCTGGGGCTGCTTTATCGCGCTTGTCACAACTTCGTTTGCCTTTGTCAGCCGCATCACACTGTGCAATGTTCGATTCGGCACCGAGTTCGGTCTGGATTCTGTGAAGATCGGAGAGTTGATTGGAGCAGGCATTTGGCCGTTTGCGATTTCGATCATTCTGTTCAGCCTCGTGATCGATCGAATTGGCTACAAGGTGGCGATGTTCTTTTCGTTTGCCTGTTTCGCGCTTTATCTTCTCCTCGCGTGTCTGGCCTACAGCAAGATCGCTGGCGTTCAGGGCGAGGCACTGTCCGAAGCCCAGAAATCCGGCTATAACCTGCTCTATCTGGCAAGCATAATTCTTGCCCTGGGAAATGGCACGGTTGAGGCCTTCATTAACCCGGTCGTTGCGTCCATGTTCAGCCGAGAAAAGACGAAATGGCTGAATATCCTGCACGCTGGTTGGCCCGGTGGCCTTGTGTTCTGCGGTCTTGCGACGATTGCTCTGTCCGATACGCTCAAGACAGGTGACTGGCGAATCATTGTTGGTTTGATTGCGCTGCCCGCTGTCGTGTATCTTGCGATGCTGGCAGGAGCGAAATTCCCCAAGAGCGAAAATGAGGCAGCCGGTGTCTCTTACCGTGAGATGCTCGGTGAATTCGGGGCATTTGGTGCATTCGTGGCCTTCGGTCTGATTTTCATGCAGTTGGGGCAGGTCTTTGGCTGGAGCGAGGGCAATTTGCGTTATGCAGCGCCGGTGCTGACCGCCATCGTCACCGTGGGGTTCGGGCTGTACACACGCAGCGTTGGCCGTGCGATCATGGCGTTCCTGATCATTATCATGATGCCACTGGCTACGACCGAGATTGGTACGGACGCCTGGATCAGCGGATTGATGGAAAAGCCGATGGAAGAAGTCGGTCGCAATCCAGTATGGGTGCTGGTTTACACTTCCGCCATCATGATGGTACTGCGGTTTTTCGCCGGCCCGATTGTACATAGACTGTCCCCAGTCGGTCTGCTGATTGCCAGTTCAGTACTCGCTATTTCTGGCCTCTACGCTCTTTCAATGTGCGGAAGTGCCGGTCTTGGATTGATTTTCGTGGCTGCGACCCTCTACGGTTTCGGAAAGACATTTTTCTGGCCTACGATGCTCGGCGTGACAGCCGAACAATGTCCGAAAGGCGGAGCCCTGACCCTGAATGCTATTTCTGGAATTGGGATGATTGCAGTAGGTGTTTTGGGAACTCCATACATCGGGTTCCTTCAGGAACGTACGACCAGCACAGAATTGGTTGCAACAGCAGAATCTGCTGCCACTCAGGTGCTGACGGATAAAGCCTACCTGGGCATCAGCTACAAAGCGATCGACCCGGAGAAGGAAAAAGCTGTCTCCGATGATGCTGCAAAGACCTCTATTGCGGCAGCCAAGAAATCGGGACAGTTCGACGCTCTTGCAAAAATGGCATTTTTCCCAAGCTTTATGTTGGCGTGCTACGTGATACTTCACCTGTACTTCAAATCAACCGGAGGCTACAAGGTGCAGTCACTTGGTGGCCATTAGTCGCCCCCTCAAGTTAAACACGATCAGACCAATTCACGCCAGCTCGTCCTGACAGGACGGGCTGGTTTTTTATTGCAGTGCTCGGGCTGGAAAGCCCGAGCTACTTAAATGCGGCAATCCGTGGCAACCCCAAACAACTCGTCATCCGTGTCGATTCGCGGTTAAAATCCCCACTCCGTGCCCCTGCGATTCAACAGTGACGATCCGAGCTCATCCGTGGCAAAAAATACTCAGCAGCAGCCACAGCTGCCGGCAGCAATGTGCTCGGGCTGGAAAGCCCCAGCTGCTTCAATGCGGCAATCCATGGCAACCCACCATTCGTGATTCACCACGCAACACGTTCGGTGGCCAGCACCGGCGGCGTTCGAGTATAACCTGCGGCCCTGCCGGCATTCATCGCCTGTTCTGCTATGGAGCCTTCCATGCTGCTGCGTCTGTTGTCCCTCACTGCCCTCCTCTTCATACTGGCCCGCACAGTTGCTGCCCCGGCTGCTGCTGACGAACTGCAGTGCCTCAGTCCTCACGAAACTGCAGCCATGGCACTCTACCCGCAGCTGCAGCGGCAGGCGGTGCTGGCCTGTGAACGTCGTGACGCCGCATGGGCCACACTCAAAACCGCAGACGATGTGCAGCAGTGGGTGCAGACTCGCCGACAGTTCTTTCTGGAACAGCTGGGTCCACTGCCCGCTCGCACACCGCTGAATGCGCGCACTGTCCGCACGATCGAAGCTGACGGGTATCGGATTGAATGCGTGATCTTCGACAGTCAGCCCGGACACCGCATCACTGCGAACCTGTATCTGCCCGCAGCCAAAGGGCCGGTCCCGGCCGTGGTTGTTTCCAGCGGACACAGCCGCACAGCCAAGACCGCCGATTACAATCAGCGATTTGCACTGCAGATGATCCGTCTGGGCATGGCTGCACTGTGCTTTGACCCCATCGGGCAGGGCGAACGTTCACAGATCCTGAATGAACAGCATGGTCCGGAACACGAAGGCACAACGACCGAACATTTTCTGGTGGGAGTCGGTTCAATCCTTGTGGGGCGCAACACGGCCACATACCGGCTGCATGATGCAATGCGTGCCGTGGATTATGTGTGCAGTCGGCCGGAGATTGATCCGCAGCGAATTGGTTTCACCGGCTGTTCGGGCGGCGGCACCATGACCAGCTATATCATGGCGCTGGATGAACGCATCGCCTGCGCGGCACCGGCCTGCTATATCACAACATTCCGGCGGCTGATTGAAACCATCGGGCCACAGGATGCCGAGCAAAACATTTTTGGTCAGGTGGCCTTCGGGCTGGATCATCCCGATTATCTGCTGCTGCGAGCCCCCAAACCCACACTGATCAGTTCAACAACCCAGGACTTCTTCGACGTTGCCGGCTCCTGGCAGGCATTCCGCCAGGCCAAACGCACCTGGGGAATTCTGGGGTATCCTGAGCGAGTCGATCTGGTTGAGATGGCCGGGACGCATGGCGTACAGCCGCAGAACCTCGCCACGATTGGCCACTGGTTTCAGCGCTGGCTGCTGCAGATTGACAGGGCTGTTCCGATCGAGACATTTGCGGTGCGGAAGGAACAGGAGCTGTTGTGTACGGAGCAGGGTCAGGTGCTGCTGCTGCCGGGTGAAAAATCGGTGTTTGATCTGAATGCTGCGATGGCGGCAGAACTGGGACAGCAGCGGCAGCAGAAATTCGCAGCGAGGACAACTGCGCAGCTACAGCAGAATATTCGGGACGTGTTGAAATTGCGGCCGTCAGACCAGCGACAGCCGCCTGTAATGGAAGACCGGGGTCGAGTCAGTCGGACGGGCTATCATGTCGATCGTCTGGTACTGAAGACCGATCAGGGACATCTGATTCCGGGACTAACCTGGCATCCTCCGGTACCTTCGGACGAGGCTTATCTGTATCTGCATGATGCGGGCAAAACCGGAGCAGGCCAGCCGGGTGGTGCCATTGAGAAACTGGTGCAGGACGGTTACGCGGTGGTTTCGGTCGATCTGCGAAACCAGGGCGAGCTGGAGGGTAGCGGCTCCAGTCCTCTGCTGACCGACTGGAAAACATTTTATCTGGCCTCGCTGCTGGGTGATTCGCTGGTGGCGAGACGCGTCGAGGATGTGCTGAATTCGGCCGACTTTGTGGCATACTATCAAAAGCCGCGTCAGCAGCCGCGGCGCGTGCATCTGGTGGCTGAGGGCCAGTCGGGCATTGTGGCTTTGCATGCTGCTGCCCTGCACCCCGAACTGTTCGCCTCGGTCACACTGAAGCAGACTCCGGCATCGTGGACCAGCATCGCGGGCTCATCCAGTCCCGCCGGTCAGCTGGATTCGACGGTTCACGGCGTCCTGCGGCAATGGGATCTGCCTGATCTTGAGTCGCTGGTCAGCGTGCTGCAGCGGTCCGAGTGAATGCTTTGTGCAGGTGCGAACCCCGTGGTACAGCCGCCCGTCAGACGCCTGTCGCCACGGGCTTTGGCAGCGATGAAAAGATCCCGATCAGGAATATTGCTAACACGAAAAGGCGGCGTGGGCATTCCGGGTGAAACCTGTTCGTTCGGTATCGTGATCAGTACTTTTGTGGCGGGCGGAGTGCTGCCGTGGTTGATTCAGGGTCTGGCAGTCTGCGAGAGATTGGGGCGTTCATTCGTCGGCGTCGCCGCGACAGCAATTTGACGCAGCGTGAGCTTAGCGAACTGGCTAACGTGGGACTGCGACTGGTATCAGAACTTGAACGGGGCAAGCCGACGCTGCGACCGGATGCAGTGAATCGGGTACTGGCGGTGTTTGGCCAGATGCTCGGTGTGGTTCCCGCTCCAGGAACACCATATAGTTTTACATTGATGACATCCCATGAAACGAATGGCCAAAGTCTGTCTTTCCGGCCAGCTGGTCAGGTTTCTGGAGGAAGGTTGCCCCCTGCCCGCTGCGGTCAGGGCGGTCAGCAGCCGGGTGCTCACTCCAGCACAAGAACGCTCAATCCTCCCGTCGCCCCCGCTGGGGAAAAGGGGATGAGGGTGAAGGGGACGGCACTCCACAAACACCACACACCAGCATCGCCCGCACCCTGCGACTCATCGGCTCTGTTCGTGGTTCCAAACCACCACTCACCGCCTCACAAGCTCCGCCGTGTCACTGCTGTCCACAGCACTCCGCATGCCGGAATACAACTGCGGTGCATCCTTGAATGCCTGCCGGTTCGCAGCATCCTGAAACAGAAATAAACGACCGTCCAGCCAGACACCATAACAAACACTGCCCATCACCGCCCTGCGATCCTGAGCCAGAATCACCGGGTCATATCCCTGCACCGCGGGGGCATACAGACGCGGATTCGCAAGAAAGGCGTCGCGAGCCGGTGCGGAACAGAACCGGTAAGTCACTCCCTGGTACTGGCCACTGTAGCGTTCCAGTCCTGGCCTCCACTGCCGCAGTTCACGCAGGGCCACCAGACAAAATCCCTCCAGACCCGGACCAGTAACCGGATCCACTTCCACAAAATCAGCCGGCTGATCAGACGGCTGACTGGTCACCACAGGCTCCGGCTGCACAGGCTTGCTGGTGACTCGGTAGTCAGCCGCAGGTGACTCAGAAGTCCTGATTACGGACCGCTCCGCAACCTCGGCAGGCCTGAGCATACGTTCGGATGGACGCGGCGGAATGTTGCGGCCCCGCGCCTCAGCCAGCAGCTGCAGAAACTGAGCCTGGCTTTTGCCGCCCACCAGATTGCGGCGAGTCCCATCGGGGAAAATCAGAATGTCCGTCGGCACCAGCCGCACACCGAACTGCATCGCCGCCGCAAGATCCACATCCCGATTCAAATACACGGCAGACACCGAACGCCGCAGCTCCTGCTGCACCTGCCAACTGGAAAACACTTGCCGGTCCATCTTCACACAGTGCGGACAACTGTCGCCCGAAAAATGAATCAACAGCGTCCGACCGTCCTCCGCCGCCTGCTTCTGAGCATCAGCCAGAGTTCGATGCCAAACCGACTGCTGGCCGTAAGCAGACAGACAGTGCACGCTGAACACCAGTACCAGCAAAAGCAAATTTGTTCTGACCATGACGACGTTTCCCCCTGCATAGCAGCCTAGGTCATCAGAATCAAAACTTCAGCAAATGCCGCAAAAAAAACGCACGGGCAAACGCTTTTTCACCGGTCACACGGTACAGACTGCCAGCCTTCCGCAGCTTATCCGACCACTGCCGAAAAACATGCAGGCACACAACATCAGCGGCGTTACAGGGCCCAGCAGGACGCACTGACCCCGGGACTCGCAAGTCTGACGGAACTCACAAGTCCCATCAGACCCGCCACGCCCGCAACCCAGCTGACGCTGCTCCGCTCAGCCACCCAACTGACGCTTCAGCTCGGCAGCACCAGCGGCTACGGCGGCTTCCAGCTTGTCCAGTTCCCGAGCACCAGCTTCGGCCATGTCCGGCCGACCTCCGCCACCACCGCCAGCCGCTGCTGCTGCCGCTTTCACCGCGTTGCCGGCATGCAGAGTGCGTTCCTTCACAAGCGGCTTGCTCACCGCCGCGATCAATGCCAGCTTGCCCTCAATCTCAGCACCCAGCACCACCGCAATCGGACTGTGCTTCTCACGCAACTGATCCGCATAGTCACGCAGTGCTTCACGACTCACATTCTGCAGCGCCACTGCCACAATCCGAATCCCCAAAACCGTCTCAGCCGATGCCAGCAGCCCGTCCAGTGCACCAGCCACACTGGCCGATGTCAGATCCGCCAGCTGCTTCGTCAGATTGCGAATCTCATTCTGCAATGCTTCCACTTTCGTCGGCAGCTCGGTGGCCTGCGGAGCCTTCAGCTGCCGCTGCAGTCGAGCCACCAGGTCGTCCGTATCACGACACCGCTGCAGCGCCTTCGGACCAGTCACCGCCGTGATGCGACGCACCCCGCGAGCCACCGGTTCTTCCGAGACAATCCGACACAGACCGACCTGACCGGTGCTGGACAAATGAGTCCCCCCGCACAGCTCGATGCTGAAATCGCCCATGCTGACAACTCGCACTTCGTCCGGATACTTCTCGCCGAACAAAGCCATCGCACCCTTTTTCCGCGCTTCCTCAATCGGCAACAGCTCAGTCGTCACCGTCGCACCCTGCGCTATGCTCTCGTTAATCCGGTCCTCCACTTGCACTAGTTCGTCAGCTGTCAGCGCCTGATTATGAGCAAAGTCGAAACGCAGCTCGTCATGCTGCACTCGCGAACCACGCTGAGTCGCCTCGCGGCCCACCGTCAGATGCAGTGCATGATGCAGCAGATGCGTCGCCGAATGCGCACGGCGAATTCCCGCACGACGCTCGCCGTCCACTTCCGCCTGCACCACCAGACCGGTCTTCAGGCTGCCGCTGAGCAGATGACCGACGTGAATCCAAAGGTCGCCGTCCTTCTGAGTATCCACGACGCTGAATTCCATGTCACCAGACACCAGACGACCGGCATCGCCCACCTGACCACCCGATTCGCCGTAAAATGGCGTGCGGTCCAGTGCAATCCCAATTGGCTGCTCATGCCCGGCCGCTGTAAATGACTCGACCAGCTCAGCACCCGAGATAATCCCGACAATGCACGATTCCACCGTCAGACTGTCATAGCCCAAAAAGCGAGTCCCACCCTGCTTCTTTAGCGAATCAATCGGTCCGGCACTCATCACCGAATCCGCAAACGCACCGCTGCCGCTGGTCGCTTCATGACGCCGCCGCGCCTGCTCGTAGGCAGAACGGTCCACCGTAAGGCCGTTCTGGTTCGCCAGAGTCTCCGTGAGCTCAATCAGGAACCCATAGGTCTGATGCAGGTCAAACGCATCGGCGCCGGAAATAATGCCGCTGGATTTCGCTCGCGCTGCCAGCTTTTCAAAACGCGGCAGTCCCCGGTCCACCACATCCAGAAACTGCTCTTCCTCAGCGCGAATCACGCTGGATACTGTCGCTGCCGTCTCGGCAATCTCCGGATACGGAAACCGCATACCCTCGATGATGGCCGGCACCAGAGTATGCAGGAAGGGCGACTTCTGACCCAGCAGGTAACCTTCCATCGCCGCCCGACGCAGCAGCAGACGTACAATATAACTGGCTTTGTCAGGACCCGGAACCGCACCCTCGTGAATGGCAAACGTACAAGCCCGCACGTGGTCCGCAATGCGGCGACAGGCACGACCATGCGGCGCGTCATACGAATACTTCAGACGCAGCGCATCACCAGCCGCCACACACATCGGTCGCAAAATGTCGATCTCAAAGTTGCTCAGCACACCCTGCAGACACGAGGCACAGCGCTCCAAACCCATCCCCGTATCAATGTTCTTCTTCGGCAGCGGTTCCAGATTGTTCGGCGGATTGCCCACTCGATTGAACTGAGTAAACACGAGATTCCAGATCTCAACGGGTTTGGAGGCCCCCGGAGCCAGATAGTAGATTTCCGAGCACGGTCCGCAAACACCGTCGGGACCCTGCGACGGTGACGACGCCGGCCAGAAGTTTTCAGATTCGTCACAGCGGCTGATGCGATCGGCCGGCAGACCAATTTCATTGTTCCAGATGCCGAACGCTTCGTCGTCATCCAGATACACCGTTACCGTCAGTCGAGTCGGGTCAAGACCCAGCCAGTTGCGAGACGTCAGGAATTCCCACGCCCAGTGAATCGCTTCACGCTTGAAGTAGTCCCCGAAGGAAAAGTTGCCCAGCATCTCAAAGAACGTGTGATGATAAGCCGTCACACCCACATTGCCGATATCACCCGTTCGCAGGCACTTCTGACTGGTGGTGGCCCTGGTGAATTCCAGAGGCCCGATTCCGAGGAACTGGTTTTTGAACTGGTTCATGCCGGCCGGTGTAAACAGGACCGTCGGGTCATCCTTCGGAATCAGCACGTCGCTGGAACGGCGGACACAGCCCTTGCCTTCGAAAAAAGCCAGATATTTTTCACGCAGTTCGTCAGTCTTCATGGCAGTTCTTTGTCGTATTCACAGACGGCCTGGACACCAGGGAAAAATCAAAGTTCGAGCTTCCCAGCCCGAGCCCACCCTGCAAAAACACGGCATCTTGTGCTCCGCTTGTCCCGTGTTACGGCACAAGCGGTCGTTTGCCTCTGGCGTCGGCTTAAAATCAGAGTGCGGAAGTTTATCGGCTTTTTTGGCAAGATGCACGCCATTTCCCGGCAGGTTCCCGCCGTCACTGGCCTGAACCCGCAAATCGACTGGAAATCCCGCGCAGCGGCGTTCAGAATGGTGGCTTACGGTGCGGCTGACCGCTGCACTGTGACGTTCCGGTGTCCTGACCCGTACCTCCTCCCCCACGGGGTTCTCCCTCCATGGAAATGCTCGCACTTGTCCTGACGTCCGCCGTTTTGCTAACGATTGCTTACGCCACCTACGGACGCCTGCTGGCCCGTCTGTTCCTGCTGAATGACCATACACCAACCCCGGCCGTTTCCCGGCGCGACGGAGTTGATTACGAACCCTGTGATACTGGCCCGCTGCTGAGCCAGCATTTTTCCGCAATTGCCGCCGCCGGGCCGATCGTCGGGCCGATTCTGGCGGGAAATATGTTCGGCTGGCTGCCAGCACTGCTGTGGATCCTCGGCGGATCCATCTTCATCGGAGGCGTCCACGACTTTGCCGCTTTGGTGGCTTCCGTCCGACACCGCGCCAATTCCATTATCGACGTTGTCCGCGTCCACATCAGCCAGCGTGCCTGGCTGCTGTTTCTGGTGTTCGTCTGGATGGCACTGGTCTACATCGTGGTAGCCTTCACAGACATCACCGCCAACATGTTTGTCGGCGCGCTGGACCTGCAGTCCGGCCAGACCTATGCATCGGTGGCTCAGGCACGCGAAGCCGGTGAAGGCGCGATTCTGGTACAGGCCGGCAGCGTCGCCACATCCTCGCTGCTGTATCTGATGCTGCCAATAGTAATGGGGCTGCTGGTCAAATCCGGGCGGCTGACAATGTCTCAGGCAACCTTTGTGTTTGTGCCGCTGGTGATTCTGGCGATCCTTGCCGGTCCGCTGCTGCCTTTGAATCTCGATGACGCAGTGCGTTCGTTTCGCCCTGAGCTGACGCCGCAGGAGGCGGCCGGACTGGCAGTGCGATGCTGGGACGTCTTTTTGCTGCTGTACTGCGCGATTGCCTCGGTCACCCCGATGTGGCTGCTGCTGCAGCCGCGCGGACAGCTGGGCGGCATCTTCCTGTACGCTGCGCTGGGCGCCGGAGCACTCGGGCTGATGATCGGCGGCCTGACCGGAGCTCAGGAAATTCGCCAGCCCGCCTTCAAGGGCTGGACAGACTCGGCCGGCAATACCCTCGCACCATTTCTGTTCATCACAGTGGCCTGCGGCGCCTGCTCAGGCTTCCATGCACTGATCGCCTCCGGCACCACCTCCAAACAGCTCAGTCGTGAAGCCAGTGCCAAACCCATCGGCTACGGCGCGATGCTGCTGGAAGCCATGGTGGCCATCGTGTCGCTGTGCTGCCTGATGCTGCTGGCTCCGGATTCACCGCTGACCAAAGCCAGCCCGAATTTCATCTATGCCAACGGCATCAGCGAATTTCTGGGGTTTGTGGGACTGCCCCGCCAGCTGGGTCTGACCTTTGCACTGATGGCCTTCAACACCTTTGTGTACGACACACTGGACGTGTGCACTCGACTGGGGCGGTTTATTCTGCAGGAACTGTTCCGGATGCCGGGCACTGCCGGTCGCTGGCTGGGCACCCTGATTACAGCCGGCGCACCTGTATTCTTTGTGACTCGTCAGTCAGCACCGGGCGTACCTCTGTGGAAACAGTTCTGGGGACTGTTCGGCGCCAGCAACCAGCTGCTGGCCGCTTTGACACTGCTGTCAGTCACAGTGTGGCTGTGGCGAACCCGGCGAGCAGTCTGGACATTCCTTGTCACGGGCATCGGTGCCGTGCTGATGTACGTCATGAGTTCCTGGGCACTGTTCACAATGATCCAGGCCGGCTGGAACAAGCGGCAATCTGATCCGGTCGTCTGGATCGCGATGCTGCTGCTGGCCCTTGCCGCCGCGATGCTGTTTGAAGCGATTGTCGCACTGCTGCGTCGCCCTGAACCACAGCAGCCCGCACTGCAGCCCGCGTGACTGTCGGCCGGTTTTTTGTCCACGAAACACACGAAACAACACGAAAAACGCGACAGTTCGCAGCAAGGACAAAACTTGCGGCAACTGCGGTCAGCCGCAGGGGACCTGCAGGACATGTAAGCCCCCTGCCACCACCAATAACTGCGATCATTCGTGGTGCAGAACTTACACGATCCCAGCTCGCATGACGCGGCCAGCGCAGTGCTCGGGCTGGAAAGTCCGAGCTACGTATCAGTGTTCATTAGCGTCCATTCGCGGTTAAAAAAAGTTCCCCACACACGTCACCTCAGCCCGCATGCATTTTCCTTCGCGGCTTCGCGTGAGACCCAACAAGACTCAGAACACTGCTGCCGCAACACGGGCGGGTGTCCCCATCACTACGCGACCAGCACACACACATCTGCGATCGTGTCCCGCTGCCAATGCTGATCCAGTCACACCAGCTCAGCTTCGTGGCCAAACAGGGTCGCAGGAGCATGTCGGCTGAGCCGGCTGACGCCAATCTGCGGCCGCTGGGCCTGCACAGTCGCCAGTTCGACAAGGTTGTGACCGTTAAGCACCCAAGGGACCGCCGAATGATCAAGCCGCACCGGCAACACCTGCTGGTTCAGCCGCCGCGATTCCAGAATCTCACGTTCCACCCACTCTGACTGCGCCGAAAACTGCGACAGCACCAGCACAAACACACCGCAGGCTGAAATCTCATCCAGGATTCGGTCCCAGAAACGTTCGTCCGGCAGCAGCACATGACTGTCATTGAAGATCGAACATATCCCAGCCTTTTCAGAAACTGCGTCAGTTCCCTGACATAGCGGTCATCATGATTGCTGTGGCTGATAAAGGCGCGCCTGGATGGGCATGGCTGTGTCCGGCATGCCACCAGCATACCCGCAGCAAATTTCCGAATCCAGTTGCCCGTCGCTCGGAAATTGTCGAAAAAGATCACCATTCCCTGGTGCCACAGAACACCGATGGCCACAGCTGATTGAAACTCTCACCGGGGCAGCAGTCTGCAGCACCGGGCGGCGCACTTAGGACCGATAAGACCTATCAACCCGCCTGCCTCAGCAAGGCCGGAACTACAGCACGCAGACGAATTCACCGATGATCCGCAAATCCTCTGACTGCTCAGGCTGCAAATCGATGACCGGAAAATTCACGTTCAATGGCCGCAGCTGTATCACGCGATGCTGCCAGCCTTCAGACGTTACGCTGTGCTCAGAATGATACCGCTTCACAGTAAAACGCCCGCCCGCATCGTCCGATTCCAGCGACCGAAACTGCACCAGCAACAGACGACCCTCGCGACTGCCCGCTGGACACGGACGAAAGACACACCACGCACCGTCCGCAATCCGCGGCTCCATTGATCGACCCTGCACACGCGCCACAAACATACCCGGCTGCAAGGTCAAACCCTCAATACGGACCCAGCCCTGCTCCGCCGGCTGCTGCTCAGCACTCCAAAAACCGGCACTGGCATATAAATCCCACACCGGCAGATAATCCAGATAACGCCGCTTCGCAGCAATCGTCGGCCGCATGCCTCGCGGTCCGTCAGACAGCTCAGCTGCCGGCTGCAGTTCCGCTTCCAATTCACGCCGCCCCGCACCTGACAACAGCGGAGACACAAACCACCGGCCCTCACGCATTTCAAAACGCACACGAAAATCGGTTCCCGGCAAACCTGCGTCCGCTCCGAAC
>Ga0163212_1000129_pt1 | contig 30192 bp, 17 predicted proteins | sample Malawi_45m_30L_FD_113532 | JGI IMG/M metagenome (GOLD analysis project Ga0163212, IMG submission 113532) | Freshwater microbial communities from Lake Malawi, Central Region, Malawi to study Microbial Dark Matter (Phase II) - Malawi_45m_30L | ecosystem: Environmental > Aquatic > Freshwater > Lake...
ATACCTGACGCTCCAGCCACTTTCGCGGAATCTGCACAGACTGCGGATTCAACAGCGCACGCCCCGGCCAGCGGCGAACACCCTCCACCGCCACCAGCAGCATCAATAACGCAATCGCCAGAGGCGGTACACAACTTAACACAAATTCCAGCCCACCCTCACCCGTCCACACCACACGAAAACCAGCCACCAAATGCACAAAAGGCAGTATCGGCAACACCGAACCTGCCCCCCGAAACCAAAACCATCGCGGCAGAATCCCCGCGTCATCAAGGACCCCCGGAATCGCCAGCAAACACATCCACAAAAACCAGATCACACCCAGAGATATCGAAGCAGAACTGATCAGTGCCGAACACATCACCGCAGACGCCGACAGCTGCACCCCCAACACGAAAATCAACAGCCACACAACCAGCAGCCCGCTCAAAGAACCACCCCTTGCAGCATATGCCAGCGCCGTCAGAAAAAACATCGGAACCACCAACAACAGCGACTGCACCAGCACCGCTGCAAACTTCTGCCAAACCACCTGAGCAGCCGTCAGACGAGTCAATAACAACAGTTCCAGCGATCGACGCTCACGCTCACGCGAAATCGTCGCCGCACCCGCTGTCGTCGCATACAACGCCATCACCAAACAACCGGCACAAAACTGCCCCAGCAATACCCAGTGGTCACGAATACGCAGCAACTCGGAACGCTCCGCTGCATTCAGCAGCAGAAACACCACCGACAAGACAGCCGTTACCAGCCACACACCCGCCCGGAAACGACTGCCGGACAATCCACGCAGTTCCCACACAAATAATGGAAACTCACAGAGATCCGACAGTCTTCGTCCCAGCATGCAACAGACCTCTCGCGCACACTCGAACACCACACGGCCCCTGCAGCACTTGGCCCCGGCTCAGTTTCGCTCCACCGTGATCGCCATAATGATCGGTGCCGTACTGTCCGGCCCCTTTACAAGTTCCAGCTTCTCGATCACGTCACGACGGCGAGGTGTCACCGTGACGCGACGAATCTGCTGACCACCCAGCATATACGCAAACTCAGAACCCGGCACATCCACACGACGAATGTAGTCCGCAAAATGCACCCCATTCAGCAGATTGATCTCCTCCTGCTCACCACCCTTGTAGTGCAGCCTAACTATCACTGACACACTCTTCTCCTGAGAATACGGGAAGCTCCAGCCACCCACACCACTCAGCATGTGAATCACCTTCGCATCTGAATTCAGCGGCAGCGCCATAGATTTTGGCATCGTCGGTGGCAATGAACCAAGTGGACCGTTCAGCAAAATGATGTTCGGCACAGACTTGCCACGCGGATCCGTCAGCAGAAACGGCACGTCCTTGAAAATCTTCGGTGACCAGTCACCAAACACCATCCGGTCCGGACCATTGTCGTCATTGCTGAACAAGCCTTTCGTACTGACCGCAGTAGCATAACGATCCAGTGACACCGGCAGAAACTTCCCCTTGTCCGTCAGGAATTCCAGCAGATGCGTCAGCTCTTCTTTGTTCATCTGCTTTTCAAAACCCTCCGGCATCAGAGACTTGCGCGATCGCACCAACTCTTCAATGTCTTCACGAGCAATCTGGTTCTCACGGCCCTCAGCGTCAATCAGCGTGATGGCCGTGCGGGACTCCCCGGACATCATCCCGTTCAACACCACACCGTCCGTCTTCACAACCGTGTAAATGCGGAAGTTGCCCTCCACACTGCGACTGGGATCGATGACATGAGTCAGCAGTTCATGCTTCGGATGCACCGCCATACCCGTCAGGTTCGGACCTATCGCCTTTCCCTCTGAACCATACATATGACACTTCGAGCAGTGCTTCGCATACATCGCTCGACCCGCCTTCACATCCCCCTGCTGCTCACACAACGGCAACAGACCCTGCAGCACACGATCACGATCCGCATCCGGCAACCCGCCACCAGCAGCCATCAGCTTTTCCGCAGCCGCCCGAATCGTGCGATCCGGATGAGCCCTCAAGGCCTGCTTCTGATCCAGCGTCAGCTCGCCCAGATCCATCGCACCTGACTCAAATGCCTTCAACATCGCAGTCGTCGTCGCCGGACGAGACAACAACACTCGCACTACCGCCGATTTGGCCTGTGGAGTCAGCACGCTGCCACGGTCTATCAACGCACCGCCCAATCCTTCCGACGTACTAATCGCCGCCGCATCAATCAGCCCCACCGCCAGCTCAGGAGCCGCCGTAGGAGTAATTGCACTCAACACTGCCGTCAAAATCTCCGCATTCTCAGACTGAAAACTAACCGCCTCACGCGCCGCATTCACACGCTCATCCGTCGCCGCACCAGCATCCGCCATAACCTTCAGCAACGACTCAATAATCTCCTTCGCATACGAATCCATCGCCTTTGAACCACACAACGACGCCAGCTGCAGCAGCTTGCTACGAGCACCCGCGGGAACACGCTCCAGCAGGCCCGTCAGCGATGCCTCCAGCTCCCTCGTCGCCACAATTCGATGATCCTTCGGCCAGCCCTCCGCCAAACCACGAATCACAACCTCCAGCAGCTGCGGATGAGCTGACTTTAGACCACCCAGCAGATCCTGCACCTCCGCCACCGTCGGACGGCCACGCGCAATGTGCTCAGCCACAATCGCCGCCGTACGCATCGCCGGATCCGCAGGAGCCACCTCGGCACGTGACTCATCCGCTGATAATGCCTTCAGAAACGGCACTGCCTGAACCGCCGCAGCACACGTCACCGCATCACTCTCCCACTGATCCAGACCCGGCCGAGCAGCCGCTGCAGCCACCAGTCGACCCGCCTCAGCACTTACAGCAGATTCCGCCAGCGACAAAATTCCCTGCAGACGCACCTGGGCATCAGAATCCGTTGTCAGAGCACCCGCTCGCAACAGTACCTCCAGGCCCGCTCGAAACTGAGACAGCACCGCCACCGCATTCCGCCGCACTCCCGCTGACGGGTGACCTAAAACACCCTCGGCTGCTGACAGCCACGCTTCGCCGTCCGGCTGCAGCCCCTGCAGCGTCCACAGGGCATGAATGACTCCCGCATTCAAACCAATCTCATCCGTACTGGTATCTGCCAGCAGCCGCACCAGCATCGGCACAGCATCCACACCACCACGCTCCAGCAGCAGACGCTGCGCCTGCAGACGCCAGACCATCGATGGATGACGCAATCCGTCCACCAGTGCACCTGGCTTCGTCGCCGACAAAGAGTTCCAGTCGTGCAGGACGTCAGCCTTGCCACCGTCAGCAACTGCTGACGTCGGCGTGACCCGATAAATCCGCCCGCGCTTCTGGTCACGCAGATCACTCTCATACGCATTGCCACGACCAGTCTTGAAGCCCTGCGGAGTCGGATTGTGCTGGATGATATAGTTGTACCAGTCAATGACCCACACAGCGCCGTCCGGACCAACTTCCGCCATAATCGGAGAAGCCCACTCATCGTCACTCGCAATCAGATTGTTCGGACTTGTCGACTTGTATCCAGTACCGTCGCGACGCAGCACAAATGTTCCCACCAGATGCCCCGTCGGCTCACACACAAAAGACGTACGATTCCACCACTGCTGCGGAAATGTTCGCGCTGTATACAAAGCATGACCAGCACCCGCCGTGTACCCGCCAAACTGATCCACCTGACGCACGTTCTCAGTGATCGGCTTGAACAAATGAGTATCTGCGATCGAGCCGATGTCGCTGGCAGCCCAGCCCCGCACCTTTTCATAGTAGCGATTCGCAATCGGCATGAATGTGCTGGGATTGTGATTCGCCGTCGAACCAAAAATCAGCCCCTCTTCGCTGATCCCCAGACCCCAAGTGTTGTTGTTTGTCGATCGCACAAACTCCAGGTCCGTGACCTCAGGAGGATCCGTGTTTGACAAACGAAATCGCCAGAAACCCTGTCGAAATGAGTCCACAGACTTCCGCGAACCCTCAGCACCATACTCCGGACTGCTGTCGTTGTACCCCTGCATCGACCAGATCCAGTTGTCCAGCCCATAACGGAAATTGCTCACGCCGCCATGAGTATCCCCCGCACCCCAGCCCGTAATCAAAACCTTCCGCAGATCCGCACGACCGTCACCATCCGTGTCCTTCAGATAAATCGTCTCAGTCGCGTTCTGCACAACCGCACCACCACGGTAAATCATAATCGCTGTCGGTATCGACAGGTCCTCGGCGAATACCGTAAACCGGTCCGCCACATGATCCCCGTCCGTGTCCTCACAAATTCGAATCCGGTCCCGGTTGCGTCCCAGCTCGTTCGGATAATCCACCGTCTCACAAATCCACAGCCGGCCCCGCTCGTCCCAGTTCATGGAGATCGGCTTGGCCCCAAAACTGCGTTCGTCCGCATACAGCTTCAAAGACATGCCCTGCGGAGTCACATAGTGCTTCATTGACTCTTCAACAGATAACGCTTGCTGCATCGTAGTCCGCGGTGCCCCCTGCACACCCCACTGCCGACCACGCGTGTAATTCGGGATCTTCGGACCTACCTCGACATACTCAAAAGGAGCCACATCCGCGCGCGGGTCCGTCATTGCCGGGATCGACCACGCGTCCCGATCCACAAATGCCGGCACACCACTCACATCACCGCCACACGCCCAGCGAATGCCACGCTCTACCAGATTTGAAAAACCCGGATTCGTCCACGTCCGCTGATCATGACCCCACGCCGTGTAAAACACCCGGCCCTTGCCATGCGTTCGAGTCCACGTCCAGGGCTCGCGGTCACGGCCCTCAGCCTGCTCACCCTCCACTCGATACTCCAGAACCTCACGATTCTGCTCGTTGTGCAGCTGATGAATGTACGTTTCATCCCAGCTGGAGAATCCACCAAATCCACGCATGATCGGATGCTGCGGAGCCGCATTCACTGTCCCAAAAATCTGACCACCATGCCGCTGAAACTGAGCACCCATCAGCTGCACCATCTGCGGATTGTTCCGCCAGCAGAAAGTTGCACAGTGCAGCGGAATAAAACCCTTGCCGCCAGACACAAAATCCAGCACAGCCTGAGCCTGAGCGTCCTCAATTCGGTCAATGTTCGCGAACAGCACCAGACCGTCAAATTCACGCAGGACCTCCGGAGTCAAATCCTCCATCCGATCCGTGTACTTCAGCTGCACACCACCCGCCGCCAGCACTGGTGCCAGCTCATGGAAACGATCGGCCGGGCGATGATGCCCGTTATCGCCCATAAACAGCAGCCGCAGATCTGCAGCACTGGCTGGATTCAGCAGCAAAAGACACAGCATGAACGCCCGCTCAAATCTAAAAGCAGTTGGATTCATGTCAGAGCCCATCAGTAAACAACGTGGGAAAACATCAATTTTTTAACAGCAGAAACACGCAGCCGCAGGAAACCGCGCAGACAGCCAGCAGGAGAATAATCTATGCACACTCAAAATCCCACAAACCGCGGGAAGATCGCCACATAGCTGTCCGAATCTCTGCAAGTGCCCGTCAAGACAGTCAATTCAGCCACCCCGACCCAGGCGCAATACCACAGCTCGGGCTTTCCAGCCCGAGATCTGCCCCCAAAAAAACACCCCACTCTTAAACACCACCCGCGTCACCTCAACCGCCAGACGGATTCCCCAAACCGCCCTCAGCCCTACTGCGCACTCTTCAGGTCAGGACGCAGCCTCTGAGCATCCCGCAAATAAACATGCTCGATGTCCCGAGGTGCAAGCTCCGAATTCACATGCAGCAGAATTCGCAAACAACGCGTCATCGATCCGGGTACCGGGATTTCCTGAGCACACAGCAGCGGCACAAAATTCATGCCCAAAGCCCGCGCAGCCTCAGCCGGAAACGCCGCCGTCAGGTCATGTGTCGTCGTAAACACGGCCGAAATCACATCGTCAAAACAAGTGATTTGATTTCGCTTCAGAATCTCCTCCATCAGTTCTTTGGCTGCACCGCGAATCTGATCCGGAGTATCCTCGGCGACCGTAATCGCACCACGAATCCCACGCACGCCCATCTGCAACTCCACCTGCTGTTACTTGCTGACAACCGCCAGCATTCTGATAAATCCACACTCCACCGCAAGTGCGAATCCCTGTCTCGCAGCAAACTCCCCCAAAACCCTGAATTCCCGCAAATTCCACCACCACCGCTCAGACCCGCTTGCCAGCCACTTTACAGACCACGAAAATCTTCCGGCCCTCCCGAAATAACGCACATCGGCAGACCCGATCATGACTACAGCACAACACCCCCGCCTGCAGCATCCAGACACCGGTATACCACTGCAGCCAAGCCTCGATGGCTCCGCACTCGTCGACAGCGACGGCACCGTCGCTGCTCCAGTCAGCAACAACATCCCCCGCTTCGTCACCGATCAGCACCTTGAATCCTTCGGCTTCCAGTGGACTCGCTTCAATGTCGCCCACAAAGACGAAGACAATGCCACATTCCTTGCCAAAACAGGAGTTTCCCCGGATTCACTCCAAGGCATCTCAGTACTCGACGCAGGCTGCGGCGGCGGACGCTACACGCTCCTCTGCGGATCCGCCGGTGCACTCGTCACCGCCACCGATCACTCCCGCGCCGTCGATAAAGCCGCAGAACTCTGCCGACACCTCCCCAATACCCGCTTCCTGCAGGCCGATCTCAAACAACTGCCACTCCCGGACCACTCGTTCGACTTCGTTTTCTCCATCGGCGTCATGCATCATGACGCCAGTACCCAGGCCGTTTTCCACGCCGTCGCCAGACTTGTTCGACCCGGTGGCCGGCTGTCCGTCTGGCTCTACCGCCGCAATCAATGGTGGCAGGAAATCATCAACTCCACACTTCGCGCTGTCACCACACGACTGCCCACATCTGTCCTCCTGCCACTCTGCCACCTCGGTGCCGTACTCGGCGGTACCCCTGTGATCAATCGCACACTCAATAAAATCGTCTGCTTCAGTGCTCACCCCTGCTACGAAAATCGCGTCTGCGATACGTGGGACTGGTGGGCACCGCAATATCAGCACCACCACACCGCCGCTGAACTCGCACACTGGTTCACCGCCGCAGGTTTTATAGACATCCAGGAACTACCCCCCGAAAAAACCGGCACCTGGTACCTCCGACTCTGGAAATGGAACCTGCTGCCCGGAAGCGGAGTCAACATAACTGGAATTCGCTGCTCCTGAATACACCACTGCCGTCCCGCAGCCACTCAGTCCAAATTCTCCTCGCATCTTGCTATACTAAGACTGTACTCCGCTGGATCACCGCAACTATCTGTTTCCCGCGAGCCCACTCATGCTGAACTCATCGCGCCTGCTCACCACCCTGCTGCTGCTGCTCATCACCACAGCATCCTCAGCCATCCCCGCAGTCGTTGCACAGACACGCTCCGCCGGACTCCTGAACTTTAATAGCGATGGCTCACGCTTCGCCTGCTCCAACCGCGACAGCGGCACAGTTTCCATCGTCAACTGGCCTGACATGAAACTGCTGCACGAAATCCCCGTCGGACTGCACCCCGAAGGCGTCGCCTGGATCGGTAACTCCAGCAGCCTCGCCTGCTGCGTCTACGGCAACGACGAAATCATTATTCTCGATGCCACAGACGGAAAAATCACTCGTCGAGTCCCCGTTTTTGATGAACCTTACGGAATTGTGTCCTCCGCCGATGGCACACGCCTGTTCGCCACTCTCGAATACCCCGGGCAGATTCTCGAACTCAACACCGCCGATGGTGCCATCCGACACACATGGCAAACAGGCTCCATGCTCCGCGGTCTCGCCATCTCACCCGCCGGCGACTTCCTCCTCACCACAGAATATCTCACCTCCAACGTCCTCCAGGTCAGCACCGCTGACGGCAGCATCCAGCGCACCTGGGAACCTGCCTCCACCGATAACCTCGCCCGACAGATCGTCATCGCTCCGTCTGCCGATCGAGCGTGGTTCACACACATCCGCTCACGAGTCACCGCAGCTCACGGCAACGGCTCCATCTTCCCCTATGTCTCCGTCGCCAGACTCACCGGAACAGACGCCGGAACTCGACTGCGAGTCCCCATGGATACCATTCGCGGGACTCGAGTCACCGCAAACCCCTGGGACTGCGACATCACTCCCGACGGTCGCACACTGTGCGTTGCCTTCGCTGGCACCAATGACATGTACCTGCTTAACATCACCGACAATCACAGCGAACTGGACTTCAAAGCGGCCCTGCAGCTGGGCAGCAACCCCCGCGCTGTACGCTGCTCACCCGATGGCGCAGCAGTACTCGCTTATAATGCACTCGACTTCAGCGTCGTCGCCTTCAGCCTCCACGACGGACGCGAACTCGGACGCCTCGCTGTCACACAAAACCCGCTCAGCGAACAACTCCTCCTCGGAAAGAAACTCTTCTATACCGCACTCCCGCCCATGACCTCCCGCGGCTGGATCTCCTGCTCCAGCTGCCACCCCGACGGCGATGCCGACGGACGCACATGGCAACAACCCGAAGGACTCCGCAATACTCAGCCCATGAACGGTCTGGCATGGACACACCCGCTGCACTGGTCCTCCGACCGCGACGAAGTTCAGGACTTCGAACACACCATTCGCGGCAAACTCATGCAGGGCAGGGGACTCATCCAGGGCACACTCCCCGCTGCCATGGCCGAACCCATCGCCGGACGCAGCAGCTCCCTGGATGCTCTCGCCGCCTATACCAACTCCCACAGCTTTACACTCAGCCCCCACGCCACACACGGACTCAGCGAATCTGCCAAACGCGGCCAACAACTGTTCCACTCAGAAAACACCCGCTGCGCCTCCTGCCACAAAGGCCCTCTCTACTCGGATTCCCAGCCCGCTCCCGCTAACGAACTCACTCTCCATGACGTCGGCACCGGCACAGCCGATACCACAGAACTGATGGGACCACGCTATGACACCCCCACACTGCTCGGCGTCTACCGCAGCGCTCCCTACCTGCACCACGGCCGAGCCGCCACTCTGCACGATGTACTCACAACCGAAAATCCAGCAGACAAACATGGGAAAACCAGCCACCTCACACCCTCCGAAATCAACGACCTCGTCGAATTCCTCAAAGCTCTGCCATTCCGGAACCCGGAATCGCAAGCCAGCGCCGCCGGCCTCCTCAAGATCAACAACGCACCTTGAAAACCAGCACAACATCAAAACTGAACAAAAGAACACGCAAAATCGCTTGCCGAACCGAGATTGATCAACCGCAAACCACGACAAGTTCCCCGGAAATCTGCCCGCATGCGCGTTAGCAACGGATTTGTCTGCGGAATCCAGGAAAACTGCACTGACTTTTCAGCCCTCTCCGTTGACTCACGCCTCGCGCTTTCCCGATTCTGCATACCACCTCGACTTGCCTGCCTGCGCACCAACTGCCGTCACAGCCTGAAAAATCCGGGAAATAGTGATTGACAGTGTTCGCGAGGTCGAGGTTTTTCGTGGCAGTGGAGAAGGTGCGCTCTTTTCGAGCCCGTTTGGTTTTCCAGGCTGGCTCGTCTGGTTACAGCTCTCCAAACCAGAAAAACCGGTTATTTGCGGGCGAATGTTTTCCAAAAGCCGCTTCAGGGACATCTCAGTTATGCGTTCAAACAACCGCCATCTTTTCAGCAAACTGCAGAATCTGTTTCGCCCGGAAACCGCGGCTCACAGCAAGCGTCGTTCACGGCGTGCTGAAAACACCGGTCCGGGACTGGAAGCCCTTGAACCACGCCTCGTTCTCTCTGCACAGTACGTCCCAAATCAGGTCCTGGTCGGCGTTGACCGCCTGTCCCTGAATGCCTCAACCGGTCCCGCTGTTGCCGCCGTCATCGACGGCTCAGAAGTCCGACCACTGGGCAATTACGGCGTCTTCCTGATGAATCTGCCGGCAGGCGTCACGGTTCCACAGGCCATCGAACAGCTCAGAGGCAAACCCGGCATCCGCTACGCTGAACCAAACTGGATCGGAGACTGGACCAACACCCCCAACGACCCTGATTACCCACAGATGTGGGGCATGGAAAATATCGGACAGACCGTTAATGGTGTTTCTGGTCAACCCGACGCCGATATCGATGCAGAATCAGCATGGGACCAGACCACCGGCAGCACGGCGGTCCTCGTCGCAATTGTCGACAGTGGCACCGACTACCTCCATCCCGACCTCGCTGCCAACATCTACACCAACACCAACGAAATCGTCGGGAATGGCATCGATGATGACGGCAACGGCTACATTGATGATGTCAATGGTTATGACTTCGCCAGCGGTGACGCCGACCCTATGGACTTCGTTGGCCACGGCACTCACGTTTCCGGGACGGTCGGGGCCGTTGGCAATAACGGCATCGGCACCGTGGGCGTCAACTGGAACGTGTCACTGCTGCCCTGCAAAATCGGCACAGACTTTGGCGGGCCGGAGACCTCCGCTGCCATCGAAGCTCTGAACTACGCTGTCTCCATGGGCGCTGCAGTGTCCAATCACAGCTACACAGTGGCCCCTACGCAGGCACTCGAAGACGCCATTATCAATGCCCAAGCCAATAATCACATCGTGGTTGTCGCTGCCGGCAACAGTTCCTCGAACAACGACTTCGACCCCGTCTATCCGGCCAGCTACCCACAGGACAACATCGTCACTGTTGCTGCCACTGATCAGAACGACGCACTTGCCGACTTCTCAAATCGCGGCTTCAACAGTGTCGATATCGGGGCACCCGGTGTCAATATCTGGAGCACGACTCCCACCGCAGGCTCGTCTTTTTACGGACCAGACTACGACTTTAGCGATGGCACCTCCATGGCCTCACCCATGGTCGCAGGCGCAATCGCCATGCTCCGCAGCGTCTCCCCCTCTGCCTCCTACCAGACCATCATTCAGGCTCTCTATAACGGTGCCGATCCGCTGCCCGGACTCTTCGGACAAGTCTCCTCTGGTGCACGCCTCAATGTCAAAGACGCTCTCCAGCAACTCAAATCCGTCTCAATGTCAATTTCTCGGACTGAGATTTCTGAAAATGAAGGCGCTGCCGCTGCCACTGTCACTATCCGCAAGGTAACAGCGCCCTTCAACACGGCAATCACTGTTACACTCCTGATCAGCGATGGCACTGAAGCCTCCTCCGGCGGCCTCATCTCTCGCCCGGTCACCATCCCAGCCTTCCAGCGTCAGGTCACCGTACCCATCGATGCTGTCGATGACACACTGCTCGATGGCAGACAGCAGGTCGTTGTTTCAATTGATTACCTCGGCAGTGAACAGGATCGAGTCACCCTGGATGTGCTCGATCATGAGACTATTTCCGTATTCGCTAGTCCCGATATTGTTTTCGAGGACGCGGGCCCAAACGCCGGTACTTTGACAATCACCCGCAGCAACACCGATGTCTTCTCGCCCGATCGCATTGTTGCTGTCAACAATTCACTCAGATTTTTTGATCGTGACGGACAACTCAGATCCACCGTGCCCGTTCCCTGGCCTACAGGACTCAGACCAGCGACTCAGACCGTCCGCGATGTCGCTGTCATGGAAGATGGCAAAATCGCTGTCTTCAACGGCACCTCCACTGTGTACATCTCAGTTTACAACACCGGAGATGGCAGCTGGATACACCAGATCATCAACAACGCCAGCGCATCCGTCTCCGATGCCGGGACGGGTGGATTGACAGTTACAGGCTCATACGTCTTCATCAGCGACCTTGAAACCAGCTCCGGCGACCCATGGGGACTGGTCCGCTACGACGTCGCCACCGGACAAGTTGACCGATTCGGTACGAAGACTTTCGGACCACGACTGTTCGGCAGCACATGGCCTGAATCTGACGTTTACGAACTCGACCCCGTCAGCGGTTCCGTACTCCGACAGTTCACAACCCCCGCAGCAGGTGGTGGCTCTGCTGGACTCGCCTTCGACGGACAGTACATCTGGTACATCGTCGACAGCTCTGCCAATAACCTCTACAAAATTGATTCCATCACCGGCAATGTCGTTGACTCGTTCTTCGTTGGCTCCACCTCGAACTCCGGATTCGAGGGACTCGCCTACATGAACGGTCTGATCTATCTGATGGACGGTTTCCTGACAGACGACATCGTGGTCTATGACCCGGTGCTGCGAACAATCGTTAATGTACTGAATGTCGACGGTATCAACGGCGGTTTTGGACTCGACCTCAACGGTGGCCTCGCCCCAAACCCCGCCAGAAATTCACTTTACGTATCAGCCGCCTTCTCCGATACCATCTACGAAATCAGTGCCAACTCCGGACTGATCATGCCAAAACTCGACGGCACCTACCGCATGTGGTCCTCGGGCGAGTACTGGGAGGGCGGAATCGCCACACTCCGCGACGAACTTTACGTTGGCGCAACCGCCGGTGATAACAAAATCCGCGTCTTCGATCTCGACGGAAACTACAAAAGAACCATCGATCAGCCATTCTTCTTCGGGCTCGAAGCCCTTGGTGGCGACGGCATCGACGGTCTCGTTGACTCCACACTGCGATATCGGGACGTTGTTGCTGCCTTCGATGGATTCATCTATGCGCTCGACCTGAATGGCACCGACGTAGGAAAATTTGACCCCTTTACCCTTGAACCCATCAGCTTCTTCACCCTTTCCTCTCCGGTCATGACTCTGGCCGTGGCTCTCGATGGACGGCTGTTCGGCGGAACAGCCACGGGCGAGATCGTCAGCTTCGGTCCCGATGGAAATGAACTCAGCCGAATCGCCGCCAACCTCGGTGCCATCGCAGACATCGAAGTGAATGTTTCCGGCGGTATCATCGTCGCAGAACAGAATGGCCTGTTTGCTTACACTGACACAGGCCTTGCAGCCGTGGCCGAATACGCCTCAGGTTCGAATCAACCGGCCTTCGCCTCATTCGGTGAACACATCACTCTCAACCGCGGCGAACTGAAAGTGCAGCTGACCAATTTAGACACCAGCGAGATTAACTTCGTTCTCAACGTCACAATTCCTGAAGGACAGCAGACTGTCGTCATTCCTTTTGACGCCATCGATGACGCCGAACGAGACGGCGTGCAGATCGTCAGCATCACCGCTGATGTTGATTCTCCAGTGGCTTCCTTCCCGCCAATGTATGTTGGTGGAGCAGAAACGATTGCTGTGCTCGACAGAGAGCTAATCCTTGTCAGCGTCGCAGCAGACTCACTCTCGGAAAGTGCCGGACCGGCAGCCACTCTCGTCACCGTCAGTCGCAGCGATATCAACGGGCCCTTCGACTATGTCACAGAACAGAATTTCAGCAATCCAGCGACCTTCCAACTGCTTGATCGCGCTACCACATGGTCACCAATCACTGTCTCCAGCCAGATCTCACGCATCTCTGACGTCGATGTCACTGTCAACTTCCGCCACGGCTGGATCGGTGACCTCGATGTGTTCCTCATTAGCCCATCCGGTCGCCGAGTCGAACTGTTTAGCGACCTGACGACCAACGAACGCAACATGGTCGCCACGGTGCTCGATGATGAAGCCACTCAAAGCATCGTCGCCGGCAACGCACCATTCACCGGGCGATTCATGCCCGAAGGTCGCCTCTCCGACTTCGTCGGCGAAGAAACTCAGGGTATCTGGTACCTCGAAGTCATCGACGACAACGTCAACGACTTCGGACGCCTGAACGGCTGGTCGCTCAGCTTCAAAACCGTTGGCCTGTCACCCGCCACTGTTGTGCTGCAGTCCAGCGATAGTACCGAAGCCACCTTTGGAAACTCCGATTCACGCACCGTCGTGATTCCTGCCAACCAAAGCAGTGTCACGCTGGATCTCGATGCTGTTGATGACTCCCTGCTCGACGGTGTCCAGAACGTGACCATCGCAGCCACTTCCGTCAACGTGATCGGACTTGATCTCAGTGCCGACAGTCTCCTCGTGACCGACGATGAGCAACTCACGTTCTCTCTCACTAGCTCCACAGTCGCTGAAAACGCCGCCCCTGGCGCCGTCAATGGACTCCTGACAAGATTTAATTCCGACCTGTCTGCATTCAGTGTGCAAGTCCGCAGCAGTAACACTGCAAAACTGAGCTTCGTAAGTCCTGAACCAGACGGTTCTGTCATTGTTACGTTCCCGGCTGGACAACAGACCGTTTCCTTCGACCTGGTGCCCGTCGACAACAACACGATCGACGGCAACACTGTCGTCAGCATCACTGTACTCGCACCCGAATACGGTGGCAGCCAGTCCCTCGCCATTACTGTCATCGATGTCGAGCCAGAGATTGTCCTCACGCAGCCAGATCAGGCCACACTCTTCGAAAATGATGGCTCGTTCGTCATGAACGTTCGCCGCATTAACACATCTGACTTCTCCGCAGACCTCGTCGTCAGCCTCTCCGTCTCCGGAGACTCCACCGCTGTCTCAATGCCGCTGCAGGCCGTAATCCCCGCAGGCCTTGGCTCAACCGATGTGATTGTCATCCTGAACGATAACACACTCCTCGGTGATCGCTCCATCGTCATCAACGGCATCAGTGCCGGTACGATTCCCGGGGCCCTGCCACTGACGATTCACGACCACGAAACCGTACAACTCTCGCTCAGTCGCTCCTCCTTCCTCGAAAATGCCGGTGTCAGCGGCGCCATCGGAACAGTCACTCGAACGAATACCGACAACGGCCTCGATCTCATCGTTAGCCTCTCGTCTTCCGACCTCACCGAACTGACCGTACCCGCCGCCGTGACCATCCCTGCCGGTCAGGCCTCCGTTTCCTTCAGCGTTACAGCAGTCAACGACCCGGATCTGGATGGACCACAGCAGGTGCTCGTCTCTGCAGAGGCCACCGGGTACCAGCCCTCCGCCGTCAGTGTCACCGTGCTTGATCACGAACCACCGGTGATCAGCGAACCCTCAGCGACAACCACTGCTCCCAGACCCACAATCACCTGGAATCTGATACCCGGAGCAACAAGTTACGACATGCAGATCGCTGCCATCAGTGCGGGTGTCAACACCTTCATCGTAAGAAGTGGCCTGACTGTTAATAGCTTTACACCTTCCGAGAACCTCGGGATCGGACGCTATCGTGTCTGGGTCAGAGCCTACGATCAGTTCGAAATTCCAGGGTTCTGGAGCACACCACGAGACTTCTTCGTGCAGACCGCCCCAGTCATCACCGCTCCTGCTCAGACTGGAAACGTCGCAGCTGCAACCTTCCCTGAAATCTCATGGACAGCAGTTGCCGACGCCGCTCGGTACCACCTCTGGGTCAATAACTTGACAACCGGCAAGGCTCAGGTCGTGAACGTCACAGACCTGGTCACCACCAGCTTTAAGTCCGCAGTCAACCTCGGACCAGGCACCTACCGAGCTTTCGTCAAGGCATTCAACGCTCAGAATGAAGGTGGCGTCTGGAGCCTAGCGAAAGACTTCACCGTTCTGGCACCCCCGGTCATCACTCTGCCAACCAGTGGCAGCTCGTTCGATCGAACCCCAACGTTCTCATGGATAGCCGCCCTCGGAGCAAAGTACTACGACCTGTATGTCAGCGACGCTGCCACAAAAACAGTTGTCCTTCGCAACCAGGCTACTACCGGTACTTCCTTAACTGCCGTGCGAGACTTCGCTTTCGGCAACTACGAAATGTGGATGCGAACAGTTGGCACTACGCACGTTAGCCCGTGGTCAGCAGTCCGCAGGTTCTCAATTGGTGCCCCGCCTGTGGTCACCTCACCCGCAGCCAACGGACTCGTCTCCTCAAAACCCACATTCAGATGGACGGCCGTTGGCGATACTGAACGTTATGAACTGTGGGTTGCTCCGGCGGCCTCACCGCAGCAGTCTGTGATTCGACTCACAAACCTGACAACGACCTCCTTCACACCCGCCTCCTCGATTCCGGCAGGAACTTACAGAGTCTGGGTGAAGGCTGTCAGCAACATGGGTGAATCGAGTGCATGGAGTGCCGGGGTGACATTCACTATTGCCTCCTCAGACGCCGCCCAGCCGATCATGCCCATCGCTGCCGCCCCGCTCAACACCAGCCTCGAACTGCTGGCGCAGCCTGCTGCTGCACGACGCACAAACGTCACAAACGCAAAACCGACAACCACGGCAGCACAGTCCACGGAAGTTGCTCCTGTGGCAGTCGCCCGGACAGAAACTGCTGCTCCTCAGCAAAATGGCAGTCGGGATACCGCAACCGTCGATTCCATCATGGAACAGTGGGACGCGGCTGACTGGTGGCTGGCCTCCGATCTGAACACCGTGGCAGCCAAAGACTCCACAACAAGTCGTTCCCGCCGACAGATCTGATACTCCAGCACAAACCAACCAGGGACTCCTGTCGGCAGCGTCAGGAGTCCTTTTTTTATAGCCTCAGGAACCACTGATGCACTGGGCATGGATCGAACAGCTCACAACCGGTGAACTGGTTATTGACGGCCCGGAAGCCCATCACCTGCTGCACGTCCTGCGCATGCGAACTGGTAATTCGCTGGTCCTTTTCGATGGCACAGGCAACGTCGCCGACGCCGTAATACTCGAGACAGGCAGACGTGTTGTTAAGGTACTCGCAGCAGAAATCCATCAGCCACACAACCGGCTGAAGACACGCCTGACCGTCGCCGCTGCGCCACCTAAAGGTGACCGACTCCGCACCATGGTCGAAAAACTCACCGAACTGGGAGTCCACCGACTGATTCTTCTGGAAACAGAACGATCCGTCACCACACCCGGCGAAGCTCGCGTGGAAAAACTGCGAACCAGCGTTGTGGCAGCCTGCAAGCAAGCCCGCCGGCCCGTCCTCATGGAACTTCAGCCCCTCACCAGTTTTACCAGTCTCCTGCACCAAATCGTCCCGGAAAAACTTACTCTCTTTGCCGCTCACCCGCACAAAGAATTTAATCCGGTGCTCACCTGTAACGGCCCTGCCCCTGTGCTGCTGATTGGACCTGAAGGTGGCTTCACAACTCAGGAAGTCTCACAGTTGCATTCCGCTGGCACTCAATTCATAGCATGGCCCAACACGATCCTTCGCACTGAAACCGCAGCGGTGGTCTTCGCCACTCTGCTGCTGCATGCGCGATAGAAATCAGCTGACGGCAGACAGCAACTCTCGCAGCCGCATCGCACAATGCTCCGGCGACACAGGCACGACATCGATATCCGACAATAACTCCCAGCCAGCCTGGCGCGTCAGTCGAGGCATCAGGTCCACAAACCAGGGAAACGCAGTCGGAGCATCCAGACAGGGTTGAACGACCGTCAGATTGAAGGGAAAGCCCGTCCCAATAGCTCCCTCAAGCGATCCTGAAATCCGTCGCACTGCCTCAGCAAGCACAGACAGCAGCCTGTCGCTCGCCAGCCCAAAGCTGACATTACATAGCGGCAACAGACGAACATGCCACGCCGTTTGAGCCGCGAAGGGACACCAGATCCCAAGATCCCCGTCCACCTGAATGATCCGCCGACCATCCCGCTGCTCAGCAGCCAGCAGATCCATCACCAAACAACGACCCGTAAGTTCACGATGCTGACCACTGCGCCGGTGCCGCTCCAGCAACAACTTGGGTACATAATCCGTCGCCAGAATCTGTGAATGACAATGCGCCAGCGATGCCCCCGCACTCGAACCCTCGTTTCGAAATACGGCCACGCAGCGATGCACACCCGACCGCATCAGCCACTGCACCCGATCTCGCCACGCACAAAACACAGAAGAAATCTCCGCAACAGTCAGATCCACCAGCCTCGTCCGCAGATCCGGACACTCGATTACTACCTCATGAACACCATAAAACGGTGCCACCGGGAATAACTCTGCCCCGGCCGCTCCTGCACCCGTCGAGCCCTCCACAACCACCGCGGCACTCGGAATGGGAAAAAGATTCGGGACCACTCGCAGACGCCAGCCACGAGTATTCGGCTCCGTACCGGGCTCGCGAATCGCCCAGACCTCACCCGGAGTCTCCGATTCACTGCCCTCAGCAAAAGGATCTGCTTCAACCGTCAGCGACGGTTCGCTGCTGTATGCACCCTGACGAGCACCACGCTGCACCGCGATAATCGATTGACGGCCACAAAGAACGTCCGTACGAAGTTCCGAACAGACCATCAATTGCCCCGACCGCTCTGAATATCAGGCCATTCGCAGGGTTCGCAAAGCAGGAGCTTCCGCTGCCGCCGGCAAAAAAGCCTCAGCACCGATCATTCGCACCGCGTCCGCAGACAGCTCCAAACCTGGCCACGCTTCCGTCCACGCCTGCAGTAACTCACACAATTGCTGCAGACGCAGCGGCAGACCACGAGTCACCTCATGTATCGCTCGCAGCGTACTGCCATCCATCTGCTCAGTCTCAATCCCCAGACGACGCAGTTGCTCCATAACAAAACCGGCAGATTCCGCCGCAGTAAAACGCTCGAGACGAACCGGCAGATAAACATGGTCACCTAACGCCTCCGGAATCTCCGACTCCGTCGCCGCCACCAGACTGATCGAACAAGACCCCGATGCCGCTAACGACACCAGAAAACGCAGCAGTACATCAGTGTCCGCATCAGCACGATGAACATCATCCAGCAGCAGGGTTGTGTGAGTCCCGCACTGGCTTAAACCTGCCAGCTCATCCCGCAGGCGATGCAGCATCTCAGACCGAAGCAGTGAGCCAGCATGCACCGAACCTGACGATAATCGACTCACAAGCTGCCACAGAGCGCCCTCGGAATCCAGACCGGCAAGACTCAGCATCAGGACTCGATCACCAGCACGTTTCAGTTCGCAACCCGCCCGGTCAAGCACCCGACTGCGTCCGCTGCCGTCCGGACCACTCAATACCACAACCGGCTCACGACACTCCACCAGATATACCAGCCGATTCACTGCCTCTGCGTGCTTAGCACTGCTGAAAAACCAGCGCGGCTGGGTCTTCTGCCCAAACATTGTATGTTCCCGATCTTTCGGTCTAATCGCCCTGGTGTGTCGCTGCAGCACAAACCCCAACGGCACCTGCAAACAGGCCCGCCAATGACGCGCTGCCGAGACATTCGGCAAATTCGGCCCATTTAAATCAGAAAAAACGGAAAATTCCCCCGAATTCTAACCTTCGCAATGCTACACCACAACATTTGCCTTCACTCAGCAACGGCTTGACATCCGCTCGCTAAATGCTTGCAATTCACGTCGTCAGGGCTCTGCTTCCCACTCTCTTCAACCAAACTCCAAAATGTCAGATCTGACCTACCGATCGGCCGGCGTCGACCTCGAACTCTACGAACAGGCGATGCGGAAACTGCCGGCTCTGATGCGTCGCACCTTCACGCCAGGCGTCATGGACCTGCCCGGAGGCTTCGCCGGACTCTTCCGACTCAATGCACTCCGTCAATGGCAAGACCCCGTCCTCGTCTCCGGAACAGACGGCGTCGGTACAAAAATCAAAGTGGCCATTCACGCCGGTGTGTTTAACACCATCGGCATTGACCTCGTTGCCATGTGCGTCAACGACTGCCTGTGCCTCGGGGCCGAACCACTCTTCTTCCTCGACTACATCGCCCTCGGAAAAGACGACCCTCAACTCCTCGAACAACTCGTAAGTGGCGTCAGTGACGGCTGCCAGCAGGCAGGCGCTGCACTGCTCGGTGGTGAAACTGCCATCATGCCCGATCTCTATGCTGCCGGCGATTTCGATATGGCCGGCTTCTGTGTCGGTGTCGCTGAAAGAAGCGACCTCGTTGATGGACGTTATCGAGTCCACATCGGGGACGTCCTCATCGGAGTCCCCTCCTCCGGCTTCCACTCAAACGGATACAGCCTCGTACGAAAAGCCGTATTCTCGCACGCCAGACTGCAGGTGTCCGACTTCGTACCCGAACTCAACTCCAACGTCGGACAGGCCCTCCTGACGCCTACACGCATCTACGCCTCCACCGTTGCTGCCGCCCGCAATGCCGCCACTCCGGGTGGCCTCCACGCCATCGCTCACATCACCGGAGGTGGCATTGCTGATAACCTTGTTCGAGTCCTGCCGGAACACTGCCGCGCTGTCATCGACCGCAAATCGTGGACACCAGCCCCCGTGTTCCCATGGTTGCAGAAACTGGGCGGCATCTCTGAATCAGAAATGTTCAGCGTCTTCAACATGGGCATCGGCATGATCTTCGCCGTCCCGGCTGAATGTGCCCAAGACGTCGTGGCAGCCGTCTCAACACCCGAATTCCCTGCCACGATCGTCGGCACAGTCCACAAACAACAGCAGCAGGAAGCCGCCGTCGAATTGATCGGCTAAAGCCGGGCTGTCAGCCACCCCTGTACTGCTGAATCAATGCCTTCGCTTCGCTGACCGTCTGCTTCTGCTTCTCTGCTTCTTTCGGATCGATCTTCGCAAATTCCAACATTTTCTCCAGAGCATCCAGCAGATGCTTCGCCTTGCCGCTGGCAGCCCCCGATGACTTCATCACTGTCACATACGCTCCCAATTCCTTCTCCACAGACATCATCTGCCCTTTAAGGGCCACCACCTGAGTCTTTGGATTAAGAGCCTCGATTGTCTGAATCGCCAGTTCAGTTCGCTTCGCGTATCGGTCATAGTCCGACTTAAACACCTTCAGCAACGGACCAGAGAACCAGAACAAAACCCCCGCCAGCACCACGCCTAAAACAGCCTTTCCCGGAGTTCCAAACTCCAGACGCATTCCGCCACCCGACGATCGTTTCGGTTTTGCCGGTGCCTTGTAACTTTTCGCTGCCGCCGCTGCCGTAGCACTCACAGCTGAAACCGAAGACACTGAAGATGCGGCAGGAACAGAAGCAGCCATAGACGGCGATACAGATGTCTCGGAGGGCACGCCAGACGTCCCGGATGAAACTCCACGCCGAACAGGTTGCGGTTCCTCCTCAGCAAATACCTCACTCAAAATTCCATCGACCGCAGCCTCTTCCGCTTTTGCTGATCCGCGACCAGCCTTCTTCCGCCCACTACCAGATACACCCGATGGCTTTGTCGATAACTTCCTCTCCCCTGAATCAGCGAGCTCCGCCGGTGTCTCTGCAGCCACTTGCGGTGCGGCAGCCGCTGCAACCCGAACCTGAGCAGCGAAAATCACCGCCAGCTCACTGAACTCCGCTGCCGTCCGCCACAACCGATCTCCCTCAGCCTGCACCAGATCGGATGCCAGCAAACGACCGCCTGACGCCAGTTGCACCAGTGACTGCAATGGAATCGGCCCCAGCGAAACACCCTGAACCTGGTAAAAGTAGCCCACGGGACCCTTGACCTCAGGAAGCGATTCCGACTGCTCCTCAGCAGCCGCATGAACCGTTCCATACGCCGTCTTCCTCGCTGTCGGACCACTCTCCTCAAACTCAAAAGACAATTCCGACAAATCACTGATCATGTCGTCCCCGGCACCCTGCAGCTCTGCATACGATGATGCTGGCTGCCAGTCGGCAGACTCCACCGGACGCACCGGATCAGACTCGGAAATCGTCCCGTCCTCGATCAGTTCCAGCAACACCTCTGCGGTGACCGGCCCAAATTCCTCACCCAGCAACTGATAGTACCACTGAGACATGGCTGATTCCCGAAGTCATGAAGAGGCGAACACGTCCTCGACATTCTCTCCCACGAAATCCGTATTTTGCCACGTATCCACTGTCATCCAGTATGATTTTCCGCAGAAAAAGTCGCTGGAACCCGCAGGATCCCTGTGTATTTGTCTGCAACCACCCCCCACGCCTGCCGTTCCGCACAAATCTGCACGTGACTAAGCCACCCTCAGAATCCATAATCTCCTTACCCATGCCTCGATCCTACCTGCCGCAAAGACAACAAGCCAGCCTCAATACACCCATGAAGACTATCTCCCCGGCCCGGAAAGTATCGCCCGTACACCTCGGCCTCCTGATCCTCCTCACACTCTCACTGCGGCAATCGGCAGTCGCACAGACAGCGACTGACACCGCACCACAAAACACGGTCGATTCCGCTCGCGCCGCACTCTTCGAAACACACGTTCGCCCGCTGCTCGCCAGCCACTGCGCCCGCTGCCATAACGCCGACAAAATGACCTCCGGTATTCGTGTCGATCAAATCGCCGGTATCCCCGAAGATCGCCACCTCGCTCTGCTGGCCGATATCCGTAAACAAATCGATTCAGGGGCCATGCCACCGGAAGATGAACCACCGCTCACAGACGAAGATCGCAGCCGCATTACCAGCTGGATCGATCTCAGCATCCGCGCCGCTCGCGAAAATGGCGCTCAGAAAAATGGCGCTATGCGACGCCTGACCATCGCTCAGTATCGACACAGCCTCACTGAACTCCTCGGTATTCAGGAAGACCCCACCGACTCACTCCCGGCCGATGCAGTCTCAAAAGACGGCTTCACAAACAATGCCACACTCATGACTCTCTCACCACTGCAGTCCGAGGCATGGTTCGAAATAGCACAGCGAGCACTCCATCAGTGCATCGTTGACGAATCCGCCATACCAGTCATCCAGACATTCCGTATGGACCTCGGACGAAGCATCAACCCCGAACCCTGCCCAGATAACCTGATCCTGGGCGCAAACAGCGAACTGATCCCCTCCACAGACTTCCTCGTCACTGAACTCGCCCCCAATAAGCCATTTCCGTACCAGCCGTGGCTGATGCAAAGAAGTTTCGATTTCATTGAAGGCTACGTCGGGAACGACACCATCAGACAATGGCGACATTTCGACGGTCTTGCACACTCCGTTTTCGCCTGCGTTCGCGGTAATTCCGGCTACCCTCGCGGTGCCGCATGGGAAACCACTCCCGACGGACTTCTGCTTAGACCCGCTGTGCCCGGCTCCGAGATTTTCGGTGAATCCACCACCTATGGACCTCGGGCAAATTTCAAAATCTCGCTGCGCGAATTGCCCCACCACGGCAACTTCCGAATCACCGTCACTGCCGCAGCAGTCGACGACGGATTGCTGCTCCCACCAGATTCCACCATCAGCACCAGTCCAAACTCCATCAGAATTCCACTGCAATCCGGAACACAGACCAACGTCAGCCTCAGTCAGCCCGAAATCTGCCAGATCAGCATCATCGGACCAGCCGCTGCCGCCGGAAACAGCCTGCAGTTGCATCTCGGAACACGAGACTTCTCCACAAAAGTCGAAGGCGGCAGATCACTCCCCGAAATCAACGTCACCGGCGATCTGCAAGTCAGCCCAATCCTGACCATCCAACTGCCCGCCGGACAAACCAGCATCCTCGCCACACTCTCTCAGCCACAACACGCCTGTGAACTGCTCGTCACTCCACTCCCAGCCGGTCACCCGGCCACTCTCAGCTTCCTGAAATTCCAGGCACGCCGGCCGTGGCTGGGAGCCCACATGGGACTGCGACGCGACTGCGGCAGTACCCTCTCGCAAATCGGACAGCCCATCGAAGTCCGCAGTCACCAGCTTCAGCAATACGTCTTCAGCGGTGCCATAGCTGACTTCCCCGCTCCGGAAGTCGAAAAAAACAACGTAAACTATCTCGCAGGAGTCCGCGAAATCGGAATTCGCAGCGAATACACGGACGGACGAGACCTCCCAAGACTCAGAATCCAGTCCGTTCAGTTCGAAGGCCCGTACTTCGATTCATGGCCACCACAAACGCACCGCACAATCTTCATCGATTCACCGCTTCGACCGTCACCCGAAGTGCTCGCACAACCTTTCACTCCCGACAGCCGCAAACTCGAAGAACCCTGGGCTCGCCAGATTCTCTCACAGTTCACAACCCGCGCTTTCCGCAGACCTGTCACCGAAAACGAACTGCAACTGCTCATCAGCGTCTGGGCCTCAGGTCGCACAAGGGGTACAGATTTCTTCCAAAGCATCAAAGACTCACTGCTGGTTGTCCTGACCTCACCGGCCTTCCTATTCATCATCGAAGACAGCCAGGGACCGGAACCAGAGCCACTCACAGATCACGAACTGGCCGCTAAACTGGCATTCTTCCTCTGGAACTCACCGCCCGATCAAAAACTCACTGCTCTCGCCGAAAACGGCACTCTCCGACAACAACTCCACTCCGAAATTGATCGCCTGATCGATGATCCAAATTTTTTCAGATTCATCAGCGAATTCACTCCGCAATGGCTCAACCTCGACCGCTTCGATGTACTCTCTGTCGATGAAAAACGCTTTCCCCACCTGAATCGCACCGCTCGCAGCAGACTGCGACTCGAACCCTCCGAAACTGTCGCCTGGCTGATCCGCGGCGACAGGCCCGTCTCAGAACTTGTTCAGGCAGATTACGTCGTTGCCGATGATCAGGTCGCGGCCTACTACGGTCTGGCAGATCAAAGTGAATCCGGTTTCGGATTTCATCCAATCCCGCACAACGGCAATGCCGGAGGACTGCTGACACAGGCAGCTGTACTCGCCGGACTCTCCAACGGTCGTGAACCCAATCCGGTTAAACGCGGTGCATGGCTGGCCCGCAAAATTATCGCCGAACCACCAGCCGATCCGCCCCCCAATGTGCCGCAACTCCCCGAATCGGATAACAGCTCTCTGACTCTCCGACAAAAACTCGAGGCCCATCGAAATCAGCCCGGCTGCGCTAAATGCCACGCCGGAATCGACCCCTGGGGACTGCCCTTCGAACAGTACGATGCCTCCGGACGCAAACGCTCAGATTCGGTTGATGCCGTCTCCACTTTGCCTGATGGAGCCACCGTAGATTCCGTCGACAGCCTGAAACAGCACCTTGCCACCAGTCGACTCGATCAGATCACCTTCAGCTTCATCAAACACCTCGCCACCTGGGGCAATGGAAGAACACTCGCCTGGACAGAACTCGAACAGCTGCAGTCATATTCCCAAAAGCTGACCGCCGAACAAAGAACCTGCCGCAGACTACTCCACGACCTGATCGACAGCTCCCTCTTCCTCACCAAGTGACGAACACAAAGTACAAGATGGACCCCGCTCGCCAATAGCCGATGCAGCCAGTTGCAAACCACAAGCAACCGTAATCAGATCCGTCACCAAAACACTGATTGCGGCTACCCGCAGCAGCTTTCTGCTAATGCCGACTGCTGCAAATGAAAACCCGGCCCCTGCAATCAACAGCATCGGTACCGTGCCCAGCCCAAAACAAAACATCAGCAGTGCACCAGCTCCAGGATGACCAGTGCTGGCTGCCAGCGACAGAAATCCATACACCAGCCCGCACGGCAGAAATCCCGTCATCACTCTCGCCGCAAATGCCCCGGCATGCGAGCCACCCAGAAAAAAACGACCAAAAATCGTTCGCGCTGGACAACTCCCTGCCCCCCAGCCCGCGAACCACCGCTACACGCATCCAGCCCGCTGCACACAACGCCTGCACAATCAAATACGCCAGCCAGAATCGCCAGTCCTGACTGCAGCCTCAACAGTTTCGTACCTGCCGCTGCTGCACACAATCCCCAAAATACATACGTCACAATCCTGCCAGTGCCCCAAAACAGCTGACGAATCAACGCGCCGCGAAGACCACCCGCCCCCAGACTCATCGAGGCTGCAATCGAACCACATATCCCAAGACAGTGCACCGATCCCGCCAGACCACTCACCAGCACAGCTAAAAGCTCCACACGAGCACTCAGCACCTGTGCAACCTCCGCACGCCTCAGCCGGCACGTTCGCACACTCGCACGTCACCCGCACTCGCAGCACTCACTCCAGCCGCAACTCCGCCAGCACCGCTCGATGATCCGAACCGTTCCCGGGCAAAATCCATCGCCGCAGACTCCTTAAACCATCCGTATGCAGTACATGATCCAGTACCAGACCAAACACAAAATACGGACGACTGTACCACGTCGGCTCAAGCCCCCCGCCAGCCGTCACACTCCGTAAACCCGCCCGGTCCTGAAACCGCGCAAATATCGGTGACCACGGAGTCACATTCAGGTCTCCCATCACAATCACCGGCAACTGACTCGCCGCACGCAGCTCAACCACCCTCGCGGCCAGCACGTCCAGATGCTCATTCCGCATCCGATGCTGCCACGCATCCATCGGGGGACGAGGATGAGTCGCGATCAGGTGCACCCGATCGCCACACCGCAACTCCAGCTCGGCCTCAATCGAAGGCACTGATGGCAGACGGTAATTCACAACCGCAGAACTGCGCAGCGGCAGCCGCGATAACACACCAATCCCAAAATGACCGGGCTCACGCTCTGCAAACAGAAAATACGGATAATCAGCCGCAAACTCAGACTGCAGCCGAATACGCAACACCGTCGTCAGTTCCAGCACCGCTATCACATCCGCATCACATGCACGCAATGACCGCAGCACAGATTCCGTATCCGGATTATCAGCCTGCACGTTCGACACACAGACCGTCAGATGCGCGGCCGACAAACCCTGCTCAACTGACCGCCCGTCAGAAATCCAGGCAGAACGCAGCCACCAGATATGCCAAACCAGCAGCACCACACCCAGCAAACGCCACCGCCGACATATCCGCAGTAAAAATGCCAGCACGACAAGCGGCACAAGCACACACAACTGCTGCACACGCAGACTGACCAGCAGCTCGGCAACCCACCACCACCCAGATAACAAACCGGATACAGCCACAACCAGCAATGCCAGCAGAGAACAACACAGGGCACTTGTGGCAATAGACATCCCAGTCACTCGTCCTGATCAGCCCCAAATCGCTTCACTTCCCGTGAACGACGCTCGCGACGGCGAAATGCCTCAAACCCATCCAGCTGATATTCAGGAAGGACCGTATTAATCCGCTTCTCAATGTTCGTCAGCTCACCACCCTGAGCCAGTGTCGCGAAAGTTACTGCACGACCGTTCTGGTCAGACGACAAACGCCCCGTCCGACCCACGCGGTGCACATAGTCGTCACAGTATTCCGGAATGTCGTAGTTGATAATGTGCGAAATTCCGCTGACGTCAATTCCACGACCCACCACATCCGTCGCTATCAGCAAACGCAGTTGACCATCTCGCAGCGCCTTTATCACACGGTCGCGCTTGCTCTGCGGCATGTCCCCGTGAATGCAGGCAATCCGATTTGACTTCAGACGCCGTGAAAAAACGTCATACAGCTTGTCCGCACCGCGCTTTGTTCGAGTAAACACAATCGCCTGAGATGGCTTCTCGTGAGCCAGGATACGCAGCAGCAACGGCAGCTTACGGTCCTCGTCAACCGTCGCATAAAACTGCTCGATCGTGTCCACCACCACACGGTCTTCAGACAGATCCACCGATTCAGGATCAACCATGTACCGCTGTGCCAGCTTCATGACGTCAGGTGGCATTGTCGCCGACAACAACAGCGTCTGACGATCCGTGGGACACGCTCGCAAAATCCGCTCAATGTCCGGACGGAACCCAATGTCCAGCATCCGGTCTGCTTCGTCCAGTACTGCGATGAACAATTCGGTCAGACGCAGGTGACCACGCTTCATCAGGTCCTGAACACGCCCCGGAGTCCCTATGACGATCTGTGCTCCTCCACGCAAGTCATCAATCTGACGACCCATTGGACGACCGCCAACCGCCAGTGCAAAGGTCAGCGGCAGATTTCCTGCCAGCTTGCGAGATTCCAGGTAGACCTGCTCGCTTAGCTCACGAGTCGGCGCGAGCACAAGAACCTGCACCACACCACGCTCACTGTTGACCTGCTCCAGTGTCGGCAGCATGAATGCCGCTGTTTTTCCTGTGCCAGTACGCGCCTGACCGATGCAGTCGCGACCCGTCAGGGCAATCGGAATCAATGCCACCTGAATCGGGCTGGGATGGTCATACCCGATCTTCGCCAGCAGCCTTAAAGTTGGAGCACTCAGCCCCAGTTGGTCAAAAGTAACCGTTTTTTCCGGTGAATCTTCCAAGGTTTTTCCCGAGTCTATGCAGCGTCGGATTTGCAGGATGTACTCTTCATGCGACCTTCACCACTGACTCTATGCCGAAAACTGCCCCCGGTCAACCTGCACCGCTGCAGCAACTGAAGTTGGCCCGGAGCGGGAATACACTCAGAAACCTCAGATGCACACAACGTCAGTTCCTGCTCTAATTCATTCACTATGAAAATCACGGCAAAATCTACTGTTTTTTCCCTGATCCTCGCCGCCGGCAGCGCCGTCGCCCTCGCCGCACTACTGCTCCCGGCACAATCTCCCGCCGAACTCTGGAAGACCGGACGCTCAGCCGTCGGACAAAATGACTGGAAAACAGCAGCAGCAGCAGCCGACCAGTTGCAAAAACTCCCCGAATGGAAAGCACACGCCGGATTGCTCCGCGGCTACATCGCCCGCGGCAATGGACAACTCAACCAGGCACTCCTGCTCTTCAGCACCGCCAATGACAACCCGGCCACACGCACAGAAGCCTACTTCCAGGCAGGCTCCATCTGCTACCAGCAACAACAGTTCGCACAGGCCACACTGCTGCTCAGACAGGTACTCGAATGGCAACCCGGTCACCTCGATGCTCTCCGACTCCTCGCTGCATCATGGTACGACATCGGGGCCATGGAAAAGGCCATCCAGACACTCAGCGAAGTTTCAAAACTGGCACCGGAAGACTATCGCCCACTCTATATGCAGGCCTCCATCCTCAAAGACTTCGAACGCTTCGAAGACTCCGCTATCACCTTTAGAGCAGCTGCCGAAATCGCTCCCCCAGACTCCCCGGTTGCTCGCGAAATTCAGGCAGAATGGGGTGACTGCCTAATCAAACTCAGACGCTGGGATCAGGCACTCGCAGTGCTCGACAAAGCCGGCGACCAGCCGGAAGTTCTCGCCCTGAAAGCCCAGACTATGTACAGCCTCCGTCGCTTTGATGAAGCCGACTCCCTCGCAGAGCAGGCCCTCGCCAAAGATCCCGCACAACCCAATGCGGTACTGGTCGCAGCCGCCACACGTGAACGTCGCAGTCAGGCCACTGCAGGACTGCAACTACTGACCGACTGCCTGAAAAAACACCCCTTCGACCTGCGACTGCATCATCGCATGGCTGACCTGCTCGCTGCGCTCAATCGGCCAGCCGAAGCTGAACCATTTCGCAATCGCGCAGCAGAAATCGCCGCACTCCGAACTCAACTCTCCGCAGCACAGCAGGCACTCGTTCGCGACTCTTCAACGGCCCAAAAACGCCTCGAAATCGCTGCCGTCTCTGAACAACTTGGTGAACTCAATACCGCTGAGCAATGGCTTCGCGCTGCCGTCGGAATGGCACCCGATCATCCAGAACCCCGCACGGCACTGCAGCAGTTCCTGCAAAGACATCCACCCGTTCAAAACTCAAACACCCCCAAACACACCCCGCAATCACCCGACAATCAGCCCGCTGACACCGAATTCTAGTCGAACTGCTGCCCGGTAACACAACCCTAAACCCGCGAAAAACGCACCGTAAACTCGCTCCCCTCGTTCACACGACTGCGCACCGTCAGATTGGCCTGCAGCGCCTGACACAAATGCTTCACAATCGCCAGCCCCAGCCCTGAACCACCCCGCTCTCGCGAACGATCCTTCTCCACCCGATAAAATCGCTCAAAAATTCGACCCAGCAACTCCTCCGGAATCCCACTGCCCGTGTCACGCACTACCAACGTCGAACCATCAGCACTTGCTCGTAACTCCACAAGCACCTCGCCACCCGCAGGAGTATGTTTGATCGCATTGTCCACCAGATTGCTCAGAATCATACGCACCGCCTGCTCGTCCGCCCGCACTGCCAGACTGGCCACACCCAGACGCCCCAGATGCACTCCACGGTTCTCAGCCACCGTCCGAAACGCATCCACTACGTCGTCAGTCAGATCCGCAAGCTCCAGATCCTCCACATGCAAAATCTCACTGCCGGATTCCACTCGAGCCAACTGCAGCATCGCCAGAATCAGCTGCAGCAGCCGCTCCGCCTGCTCGTCTATCTGACCCAGAAACCGTCGCGCAACCTCACCATCCTCCAGAGCACCGTTCAACAGCGTCTCAGTGCACGCTTGAATCACCGTCAACGGGGTCTTCAGTTCGTGTGAAACTCCACTTACAAAATCCCGCCGCATCGCCTCCAGTTGACGCACCTCAGAAACATCACGCACCACAATCACCGCGCCCGCATGCGGCCCCCGCAGAATCGGAATCACTGTTAGCAGGTGGTGGGAATTCTCACGAGGCGCCCGGTATTCCAAAGTCTGCATGCGGCCCGCCACCAGAGACTCCTCCACTGTCTC
>Ga0163212_1000130_pt1 | contig 30079 bp, 28 predicted proteins | sample Malawi_45m_30L_FD_113532 | JGI IMG/M metagenome (GOLD analysis project Ga0163212, IMG submission 113532) | Freshwater microbial communities from Lake Malawi, Central Region, Malawi to study Microbial Dark Matter (Phase II) - Malawi_45m_30L | ecosystem: Environmental > Aquatic > Freshwater > Lake...
ATTTGATGGGAAAAGGGTTAAGCGTTTGGGTGATTTTTGAATTGCTTTTTTACGTCTCTGCCAGTTTAATTCCTCTTGCCCTCCCCTTGTCGATATTGCTTTCATCCCTGATGACGTTCGGAAATTTTGCTGAAAACAACGAGCTAACTGCGCTCAAATCGAGTGGATTTGCGCTGATTCGCATTATGAGGCCGCTAACCGTCATCGTCGCCATCATCGCTATGGCGACATGTTACTTTTCCAATTACATCATACCCGTTGCAAATTTAAAGTGGCATTCGTTGATTTACGATATACAAAATACGAAATTGAGTAATTTGATAACCCCGGGAGTTTACACCAGTGAAATAGATGGATATACCTTGAAAGTGTACAAGGATAAGGACGGAAACTTTTCAAATATCACCATTCATGATCACACGGATCCGAAAGCCCTTAAAACGATAAAAGCGAAGAAAACACAAATTTACCGATCGGAAAATGGAAACCACTTATTTTTTGACCTGAGCGATGGAAGCATTTTTGAAGAAACAGACCTTAACAATCCTGAGTTGCCCGAAGGAGTGACTCCTACAAGAAATGAACATCCGGACCGCTTATCAACTTTCAAGCGAGCTACGTACCGTTTGAATGTCACGGGAATTAGCCTAAAACGTTCTGATCAAGAAATTTTTCAGGACAAATACGAAATGTTAAACGTATTTCAAATTGGAAAAGCAACAGATTCGTTGGAGAAACGCAAAGCCTACATAACAAAGCAATTTGTTCAAAGCATCAAAGGTAGCTTTGGCACCTTTAGCGCGTCCAACCAAAACCGGCAAAAACAACCTATTGCCGATCCCATGATTATGGAATCAACAACAGCCCCTGCATCCTTTGAATCGCTCACTAAAACCGACAAAAAACAGCTGCGGCAAGAGGTTATTACCAAACTTTACCAAATCAATGAAAACGTTCGCAACCATGAAAATTTTATGGCATCCTTGGAACATGAAAATGCGCAATATTGGATTGAATTTCACCGAAAATTTGCGCTAACTTACACAATATTGGTTTTGTTTTTTGTGGGAGCACCTCTCGGCGCGGTCGTTCGAAGAGGTGGATTTGGAGCTCCTGTTGTTATAGCAGCCCTCATTTTTATGCTCTATTTTATTATTTACAGCATCGGTGATAACCTTGCAGACACTTATGTTATAGCTCCCTGGATCGGAATGTGGTTGCCCGGTATTTTTTTTACGCCAATCGCGATTGCGGTAACCTTCATAGCTAACAACGATCACAAGGTAGAGCTTCCTGATTTCAGGCGATTTCTCACCAAGAAAAGCCTATGAAACGCATTCTATACATCAGTCAAAAACCGGTTGTTCCGATCCTTGATGGCGGTACGCGGGCTATGGCATTATTTTTTGAAGTCCTACGGGCTTGTAAAGGAGTGGAAATAACCTACATGCCCATCGTGACTCCGAAACATGCCTTATTTAAAAATCCGAGCTCTGAAAAAAAGACGAAAATGATTCCTCTGCACGTGTCAACGGATATCACCTTTTCTAAAATTCTTCGTTTTTTCTCAAAATCTCCTGCTAATGCAATTCGGTTTAGCGACGATAAATCTCAAAAAGTCTTGGCTGAAATAATCCTCCAGTCGAATTTCGATGCAGTTATTTGTGATGGTTTCTATGCGCTCTCCCTCTTGTCGAATGACCTTATTAAAAACCAAAAAGTCATTTACCGCTGCCATAATATTGAAACAAATTATTGGAAACTCAAGGCGAAAAATGATCAATTCTGGCTAGCCCCATTACATCGAGGAATTGTTCGAAAAATGTTGGAATATGAAAAAGAAAAGGTTGCTCTAGCTTCGGCGGTTTTCAGCATATCCAACAACGAACTGAATCATATAAAAACATGGAACCGCAACAGTCATTTATTGTATCCGCAAGTGAGCATGCAAGTTTTGGAAAAAGAACCACGCGGTGCTGAAAACCCCTCTATTGGATTTGTAGGGGATATGAATTGGTTGCCCAATAAAACCGCCCTCAACCGTTTTATCAAGGGGGTTTGGCCAAAATTTCGCTTACAATTTCCGAAAGTTCAATTAACTGTAGCGGGCCAGGGAACCCTGTGCTATTCGAACGAAAAGATGGGCATAAAAGGCCTTGGTTTCGTAGAAAACCTCCACGAGTTCTTTCAGCTGCAGCATTTTCTCGTTAATCCAGTTTTTGAAGGCACGGGTTTTAATATGAAACTTTTGGATGCGCTGAATTATCAAAAACCCATGGTTATCTACTCCACAAGGCTGGATGGTTTGGAGGCAGCGCCCTGTTTTTTGGCAGCAAGAAACGATGCCGAATTTTTGACTTCAATGCAAAAACTCATGGAAAGCGAACCGGATTTCACGGAACGCACAAAATGTTTTTCAAAGGTGATTCAAGAGCATTTCGCTTTTAGCGATAAGGTTCAACAGCTCGAAAAAATATTGCATGGATAAACCAAAACTCGTTTTCATAACTTCGAGGTTCCCATACCCTTTGGAAAAAGGCGATAAATTAAGGGCTTTTTATCTTATCAAAGGATTAAGTCAGCACTTTAAAATTACCCTTATTTCGCTTTCCGATGAAAGTGTTGACTCATCTTGGGAAAACGAATTAAAACCCTTTACCGAAGAAATCAAGGTCTACCAATTGGACCGTTGGCGAATTGCCTTGAGGTTAGTTTTCAATACCTTTCAACACTTACCTTTTCAGCTCGCCTACTTTACCGATTTTTGGGTTAAACGAAAGGTTGCGCAAATCCTTCAAAGGGTTCGTCCAGATCATATTTTTTGCCAAATGATTCGCCCTGCTGAATATGTTAAACATTACCACCATTGTCGAAAAACATTAGACTACATGGATATTCTATCCGTGGGGATGGAGCGTAGAAAAAACCAAACATCAGGGATCAGTCGAAAGGTTTTTTCGGCTGAAGCGAATCGCCTCAAGGATTACGAACAACGAATTTTCCATTATTTTGAGTTTCATTTGATGATTAGTCAACAAGACGTTAACGGAATGGCCTATCCATTGCGAAAACGCGTTACCGTTGTCCCCAATGGAATATGTACCAGAACCTTTAGCCCAATCCCGGAAATCACTCCTTCGTACGACTTGGTATTTGTTGGAAATTTATCCTATGCACCGAATATCGATGCCATTCGTTGGTTGTGCGAAAAGGTGCTCTCCGTGCGAAAGGATCTCAGTTTGCTCGTTGCAGGAGCTAACCTTGGCCGTAAATTAAGTTTCTACCTACACAGATTCGACAATGTAACCATGCTTGGTTGGCAAGACGACATTCGAAAAGTATATGCTCAGGGTAAAATTTTCATTGCGCCCATGCAACTGGGCACCGGCCTACAAAATAAGGTATTGGAGGCAATGGCCATGGAACTGCCTTGCATTGTTTCTGGCTTGGCAGCCTCGGCAATCCCCAACAGCCCTCTGAAAGTAGCCGATACCCCTGAAGAGGTCATCGAAGCCATCGATTATTTTTTAACATCGCCCGAAGAGGCCAAGAGGGTTGGCAAAAATGGAAGGATATTTGCCATCAAAAACTACGATTGGGACACCTATACTGAACAAATTAACCAACTTATTCGCCTGCATTAAATCGTTTGAAGTGTTCAAATTTGTCTTTTATGTAGGTGATGAGCTCGATTTCTGAGGCCGTTTTGAGAAAATCAGGGTCCAAGTTCAAAAACACCAAAAATGCGTCAAACTCAGGTTCTTTGAGGTCAATAATCTCATAAGCAATGTACAAGCGGAGCAACTCCTGAACCACCCTGCGTTGGTTGTCCTTATAAACCTGCTCCGCAATCCAACGTTTATTTTGCTCCTTTTTTGAAAAGGCCTCATACAATGCGGTAATTGGACTTTCAAAAATATTTATGCCCGTAACCGTTCGCGTTTCGCGCATCGCAAGAGCCGCTCGTTCCTCCTTAATTTGGTCCAAGGTTTTCAAAGGCTTAACAACTACCTCTACCATTTCTTGAGGCAAACGGTCAATGAAGGCCATGACTTGGCACTGGCAGTTTGAATCGGCTCTTACAATAAATTCGTAAATGGGATACTGCTTCACCGACAACGCAATGGTATCGCTGGAAGCTGCATAACCGCTAAATCTTCCGTCGGGTAGACCAAATGTTGCTTTGCCAGAACTTCGATTTACCACCAACAAATTGTAAAACGACTGCGGTCGTAAGCTGTCTTCTACCCTGCCCTTAAAATAGATGCGGTCACACTGAGCGAACAGCGATGCGTTGAATTGGACCAACAGGATTACCCTATGACTAAAACGCAGCAAAATACCAATTTAAGTCGACGGTTAATAATAAATAAATGGGTAAGCCCAATCCAATGAACCAAATGAGCACAACCGCCCCTTTTCCAAAGCGACTGATGTCTTCAAGCATTGGGGGGACCAAAAGATCGGCAACCAAATGAACCAAAATCTGTTCGCTTTCCTCACTGGAATTATCGGCATAAGTTGCTACAATAGATCGGTGTTCGATTAACGTTTCTTTGATGATATGGTAATCTCTATTGCTTAAGTTTTGGTAGGTAACGCGGTAATTCACCTCGCGTTCCTGCAACGATTTGCGCATTTTATAGTTCACTTGCATCGCTCTGACACGAATACCCATTAAAAATCCAAATCCAGTGACGAGCCAATCATTCATGGTGAAACCCAAACCAATCAGGATCAACGAGGAAATCAGTGCAAAAATCAATCCGTACCAATCCTGTTGTTGGATGAAAAGGATTTTTAATAATTGGCCTCCATCCAAGGGGTCGAGCGGCAAGAGGTTAACGGCATTTAGGAATAAAAATATGAATGAAAGCAAAACTAACCAGTGTACTTGAAAATAAACAGCTATTAACAGACCGGCAGAACCTAAAACAATGCCGGGAATAGGTCCACCCAGCGCTACCAACAATTTTTCGCGCTGCGAGTAAATATCCTTAGAACCCTGAACAAAGGCCCCCATCATAGGAATGAACAGCATTTTCACATTTTCGTACTTGAACCGTTTCATGAAAAAATAATGCCCAATTTCGTGAATCAGTAAAACGAAAACAAGGGCGAAGACAAAATCGGCCCTTTCGCTGTAAAAACTTAAAAATACGGCAATGAATAACACAATGGTAAACACGGTTAAGGCCCAATTACTGTTTTCATGGCGTTTCACTAACTGAGGCTTTTCGGGGTATAAACTGTGCTCAGACATCGAACTATCGCATGTTTTTCATTTGGCTCATGAGTCCGGACATTGCACGGGGATTGCTCATCATTTTCATCATTTTTCGCATATCTTCAAATTGCTTAATGAGCTTATTGACTTCAGCAATGGAGGTGCCGCTGCCTTGCGCAATTCGATTTTTCCGCGAAGTATTTAAAATGGCAGGAGTCGACCGTTCTTTCGGAGTCATAGAACGAATAATGGATTCTACTCCTTTAAAAGCATCCTCGGGAATGTCGGTATCCTTCATCGCTTTGGACATTCCGGGAATCATCCCCATCAAATCTTTAACATTCCCCATTTTCTTAATCTGTTCCAACTGGGCTAAAAAGTCGTTGAAATCAAATTGGTCCTTCATGATACGTCGCTGAAGCTTCCTGGCTTGCTCCTCATCAAATTGTTCTTGGGCGCGTTCCACCAGGGAGACTACGTCGCCCATGCCCAAAATGCGATCCGCCATTCTTGAGGGGTAGAATACGTCCAGAGCATCCATTTTCTCGCCCGTACCCACAAATTTTATCGGCTTATTGACCACAGACTTAATCGAAAGAGCCGCACCACCTCGGGTATCTCCGTCGAGTTTCGTAAGAACTACTCCGTCGAAATTAATGCGCTCGTTGAACGCTTTCGCGGTGTTTACAGCATCCTGCCCGGTCATGGAGTCAACGATAAAAAGGGTTTCCGAAGGTTGAACGGCCTCCTTCACCGCGGCAATTTCTTGCATCATGGCTTCGTCTATGGCCAGTCTACCTGCGGTGTCGATCAACACTACTTGAAATCCATTGCTTCGGGCATGTTGCACTGCTTTACGTGCGATTTCAACAGGACGTTTCTCCTCGCGGTCGGAGAACACTTCCAACGATAGTTGTTCGCCAAGAACATGCAGCTGGTCAATCGCTGCCGGACGGTAAACGTCGCATGCTGCAAGAAGCACTTTCTTTCCTTTCTTATTTTTCAGATATCCCCCCAGTTTACCGGTAAAGGTGGTTTTACCTGAACCTTGTAAACCGGACATTAAAACTATACTAGGTGCTCCTTTGAGGTTGATTTCCACTTCGTTACCCCCCATTAACGCTACCAACTCCTCGTGACAAATTTTAACCATTAATTCGCCGGGAGATACTGCGTTGAGGACGTCTCGTCCGAGGGCTTTCTCTTTAACCCTTGACGTAAAGTCTTTTGCAGTAGCGTAATTTACATCTGCATCCAATAGGGCACGCCGAACTTCTTTGAGGGTTTCAGCGACATTAATTTCAGTGATTTGGCCTTGGCCTTTGAGCACCTTGAGGGCCCTTTCTATTTTGGAACTTAAATTTTCAAACATCTCAATTACCTTTTTGCCATCAAAAGTAAGAAATTACCCAGAAACCATAAGAATTCAACCCCTTTCGGCACTTGCCAACTTTGAGTGTTTTCTTCCGTAACTGAAATAGATAACCAATCCGATCAGCAGCCAAATGGAAAAGAAAAACCAATTCTCAGCCTTGATTTCACTCATCATATACAGACAAGAAAGGAGACCAAGGAGGGGAATCGTTGATAGGTTTTTCAAATGCGTCATTACGCTTATGAAGAGCGTGAAAAGAATGAATATCCAAGTGGGCACCTTGTTTAAGAAGTGGCGCCAACCGTATCGGTAAAAATGCGATTTGGGAAGTTTAAGGCGACTCAAATCCTTGATTAAGCGCTTTGTGCCCTTCGCCCGATAAAAGACATTGATGTCGGAATCATAGGCTTTAAAGGACACTTCTTCCGTTAACAACAAATGGTTTTTTAAAAAATATATTTGATTCGGGTTTAAATTCTGAATCATTTCCTCGTTTGATTTTAACTCTTCCTTATTGCTCAAAAAGTCGATCGCTTGCTGTTTGGCATTGGTAAAAATAATCGCCAATACGGCTATCAATATGAAAGGTAGGACGTACTTACCATTGAAGTACGGCATCTTAAATTTACCGCGAGGAATGTCGGTGCGGTGTTGCAACATTAACACCCCTCCACAGACCAATACAAAGGCAAAAAGGGTCCCGATGCTGCATAAATCCGTTACCATGGTTAAATTCATAAACAATGCCGGAATGGCAACAACAAAACCAACAACTATGGTGGCAAAAGACGGAGTTTTAAATTTAGGATGGAGTTTTGAAAATCTGCGGGGCAGGAGTCCGTCGCGGCTCATGCTCATCCAAATACGAGGTTGGCCCATTTGAAAGACTAACAGAACAGAGGCCATCGCCACAACAGCGCTAATTGAAATAATGCCACTAAGACTTGTTAAATTAATTTGCTTAAATACATAGGAAAGGGGTTCGCCAACACGCAGCGATTGGTAAGAAACGATCCCGGTAAGAACAAGGGCGATAGCTATGTATAAAATCGTACATATAATAATAGCCCACATCATTCCACGGGGGAGATCTCGCTGAGGGTTTTCGCATTCCTCCGCAGTGGTGGAAATGGCATCAAAACCGATGTAGGCAAAAAATACAGCCGAGACTCCCTTTAAAACTCCTGCAACTCCATTTGGTGCAAATGGCGACCAATTGGAAGGATCGATGTAAAACACTCCCACACCAAGTACCAAAAGAATTATGGCTAACTTGATAACCACCATGGCATTCGAGGCATTTCGACTTTCCTTGATTCCTCGGTAAACCAACATGGTTATAACCACAATGATAAAGAGTGCCGGTAAATCCAAAATCAAATGTAATCCCCCAATGGTTGGGCTGTTTTCGTAAGCCTCGTAAGCGATTAAGGTAGGTTGATTTAATTCCTTGAGGCTTGTTCCCGACTCCAATAACCTAAGTGCTTGTTCATGGCCGTTTACGGCCGAGAGATAGTCCATTTGCGCCCAAAAAGGAATGTGTATTCCATCAATCCCTAAAGGCGTGATTCGAATGTGGCTCAACATGTCGGTAAAATAATCCGACCAAGATATTGCAACAGTAATGTTGCCTATGGCATATTCCATGATCAAGGCCCACCCGATAATCCAAGCTACTATTTCTCCAAAGGCCACATAGGAATAGGTGTAAGCGCTACCTGATGCAGGAACTATGGACGCAAATTCTGCGTAGGCAAAAGCGGCAAAACCGCAGGCGATGGCAGTAAACAGAAACAAAAAAATAACGGCTGGACCTGCTTGATAACTCGCTTCTCCAATTGTACTAAAGATCCCAGCTCCAATGATAGCGGCGATGCCAAACGCCGTCAAATCCCTGACTTTTAAGTGCTTTTTCAATCGGATATCCCCTTCGCTTTTGGAGGACTCTTGCACCTGCGCTAAAATATCAGCTACCTCTTTTTTCCTGAATAACCCGTTCACAATGGCCTTAATTTTTTCCTAAAATAGAAATAAATTTTGGTGGAAACCTTTTCGTCGATGAACTGTTACTTTTGTACTATGTCGAAATGCATCGAAATTAAAGGAGCACAAGCCAATAATTTACAAAGCATTCATGTACAAATTCCTCACGGTGCCATAACCGTTATTACGGGAGTCTCCGGCTCAGGAAAGTCTTCACTGGCTTTCACCACCCTATATGCGGAAGGGCAGCGAAGGTTTATCGAAAGCATGTCTTCTTACGTTCGTCAATTTCTCGGGAAATTGGATAAACCGCAAGTTGAATACATCAAAGGCCTTTCTCCCACGATTGCCATTGAGCAGAAAGTAAGCTCTGGTAACCCGCGATCTACGGTAGGAACCACCACCGAAATTTACGATTATCTCAAGTTACTCTTTGCGCGAGAAGGAATAACCCTAAGCCCCGTTTCTGGTCTTCCTGTAGCCAAAGATACGCCCTCCAGTGTTATCCAACAACTGCATGAACGTCAAATTTCCTTTCCTTTTGCCATTCTATACCCCTCTTCGACTGAAGGGGCGGAAAACTTAAAAAAAACCTTTTTATCCGCTGAAAAAGAAGGCTTTATACGAATTTATTTCAATAAAAAGATTCAATTAATTAATGAAGTTAAAGACTGGGATTTGGAGAATCCCTATCACGTGGTAGACCGTTTTCGAACTCTACCCACCTCCGAGGAAGAAATCGCTCGTCTTGCTGATTCCATAAGTACCTCTTTTAATAGAAGTAACGGAAGCTGCTCCCTCCTCAACCTCGATACGCTAGAAATGTGGGATTTTAACCACCGTTTTGAACGCGACGGAATGCTTTTCGAAGAGCCGAGTGTTGCTTTTTTGCCTTTAACAGTCCGTATGGAGCGTGCAAAACCTGCGAAGGTTTTGGATCGGTTTTGGGCATTGATCCCAATTTGGTTTTTCCGAATCCAGCCTTATCAGTTTATGAGGGCGCTGTACACCCCTGGCGCGGTGAAACTATGGGAGAATACCTTCAACAATTTCTCCAACACGCTCATCAGATTGACTTTCCTGTGCATACCCCTTATCGCGAATTAAGCGATGAACACCGAGATATCTTGTGGAAAGGAAACGCTTATTTTGACGGGCTAAACACCTTCTTTAGGCATATTGAAAGCCAAACTTACAAGATTCAATATCGGGTACTCTTGTCAAGATACCGCGGAAAAACCGTGTGTCCTGATTGCCATGGTACTCGCTTGCGAAAAGATGCAGGGTACGTTAAATTTAACGGCAAATCCCTGCAAGAGTTGGTGTTGATGCCCGTAAATGACTTGCGGGATTTTTTTGCAACTTCTTTGGCAAATTTGACTCAAAATAATGTTTTGGCCCGGCTGCTTCCCGAAATAAAACAGCGCCTGGATTTTTTATGCAATGTCGGCCTTGGTTACCTTACCCTAAATCGGGCAACCAACACACTTTCCGGAGGGGAATCTCAACGGATACATTTAGCTCGGTCTTTGGGTAGCAGTTTGGTGGGCTCTACGTACATCCTCGATGAGCCCTCAATTGGGTTGCACCCTCGTGATACGGCGAACCTCATTGGGGTGCTGAAACAATTAAAGTCGTTAGGTAATACCTTGGTCATTGTTGAGCATGAAACGTCGATTATGAACGCTGCAGACTATATCATCGATATCGGACCAATGGCGGGAATAAACGGCGGTAAAGTCAGCTTCTCAGGAACACCGCGAGATTTTCTTAAAAGTTCCTCGATAACAGCGCAATACTTACGAGGAGAAAAAAGCATACCATTCCGAAACAACTTAAAAAAAACCAATTCAACGCTCGTTCTAGAAAATGCCTCGATGCACAACCTTCAAAACGTTCATGTTCGCATACCTCTCCAACAGTTGGTTTGCATTAGCGGTGTATCGGGCTCTGGAAAGTCTACATTGATGAAGTCTTTATTTTATCCAGCACTTCGGCAAGCTTTAATCGATCAACAAAATGTTATTTACAAAGGATGTAGCTTGTCGGGAGATCTTCACAAAATTGAGGAAATTGAATTAATCGACCAAAATCCAATTGGTAAAAGCAGTCGAAGCAATCCCATTACCTACCTAAAAGCATTTGACGAGATTCGCGAACTGTACTCACGGCAGCCCTTGGCGGTTCGTCGAAATTACAAACCCGGTTTCTTCAGTTTCAATGTGGAAGGTGGGCGCTGTGAAACCTGTCAGGGCGAGGGTGTAATTTCGGTGAGTATGCAATTTATGGCCGATGTGCAATTAAGGTGTGAAGTTTGTAAGGGAACGCGCTACAAAGAAGAAACGCTGGAAGTTCTTTACAGGGGGCATTCCATTGCTGATTTGCTGGCCATGGACCTTCAAACCTTGCACGATTTTTTTGCAGACATCAGCGAGAAAAAGGAACAGTCCATCGCACGAACCATTGCGCCCTTGTTGCAGGTAGGATTGGGATACCTGAAAGCAGGCCAGTCTTCCTCAACCCTAAGCGGTGGGGAAGCGCAACGAATCAAATTGGCCTACTTTCTATCCAAGGGTTCTCAACAACGTCCCACCCTATTTCTTTTTGATGAACCGACTACAGGGCTGCATTTTTACGATATTGAACAACTCTTAATTGCGTTGTACGGGCTCATAAATTTGGGCCATTCAGTAGTCATCATAGAACATAACCTCGACGTAATTGCACGGGCAGACCATGTCATCGATCTCGGACCTGAAGGAGGAGTTATGGGGGGGCAAGTGATGTTTGAAGGTTCCCCTGAAGCCTTGTCTAACCTCGCCGATAATTACACCGGTGAGGCCTTGCGAAAAATAAGCCTCCTTAATCCAATTTAAACAAGACCGCCTCCTTGGTAATAAGTGGAATGTTGTAGAAATTGAAGTTGTTTTTATCCGGCTTTTCCGATTCTATCATCGATACGTACTGATCCACCAGCGGCAAAGGAGCAAAAAACAGGGAAAAGAATTGCCAATCGGAGCGCGATTCGTAGTTCAACCTTCCCGGAGCTGTAACTATGTTTTTGTGATCTTGCATGAGAAATTTTCGTTCGGAAACGGAGGTGAGTAAATGCGTTTCCTGGTAGATGTTAATCCACCATCCGTAATCGTACTCATCATTGGCTTGATAACCTAAATCCAAGCGTGTGGTGCGTTCTGTCAAGGTAATTCTCAGTAATTGAAGTGAATTGATTTTGGCATTGACGTGCCAAATATGATGGGGCGTGTTGTTTTTCATCTTTTATTTTTCGGTTAAGTATTTTTATCGTAATTGGCCATCCATGCAGGACCTATGATCCGAAGTTCCGGACCGTAGGAGCGAACAAATTGAATCAGTTCCATGGTTGGAATGATGGTAAGGGTAATGGTGCCCACGCCCCTTAGGTTTTTTTCAACCCTTTGGGAATCATGAATGGGATTCGCTGATAAAATTTTGGTTACCAAAGGACTCGCTTGGAGGATAACGGTTTCTGTTTTTCCTTCCCTAAGTGGATAAACCCCGTACATATGGTTTAAAAAGTTATCGATGGTCGCACGTTCACAATTCCAAAATGAGCGTTGCAATAGCACGGGTTCGTACATTCGATCTAAACCGAAGCACCTTGCACTGTTGTGCCCCTCGCTGAATCCAAAGACATACCAGCGGTTGTCGAACTCGCGCACAAGGCAAGGATGTAAAACAACGGCCTTAAACGCCTCTTTACTGTACGAATAATGCACGAACGAAATCGGGATTCTTGCACGACAAGCCTGCAACAACAAATCCATGAATTCATAGCCTCTTGAGCGCGGTGGCTCCATGGTCTTTAATACAGGGAACCCTAGAGTGTTCTCCGGTTCTTCGATGCTGGTGGATAGCACCTTTTCCATAGCATGCCTCAACTTATCACCGAGTTCCGTCTTAAGCAAGCATTGAATGAGCACCAAGGACTCTTGAAGCAAGGAAGACTCTTCCCGCGTAAGGCGAATTCCGCTGATGGAAAAGGAATCATCTTCGTAGTAATACTCTTGCGTGGAAAAATTAAAAACAATCGGCGCATCCAGACCTGCGGGACGCGGTTGCCTCATTTTCCCAAGGTCTTTCGAAATGGTTTCCTTAGAAACCTTAAGTCCTTCTCGTTCGCAAACCTCAATCATTCGCTTAATGGTTGGTTTGTGTAGGTCTTTTTGCAAAATCACGTGGTCGATGATTTGGTACCTGCGCAAGGCATTTTTATTGATGGGCATCTGCTTTTTTTTTGACAAATATACATTTTTTTAAATACTCCGTATTTAGAATACTGAGTCTTATTTTTTACCTTTTTTCATCCATCTAACTTTGTTGCCTAACTTAAAAAAAGTACAACCATGGAAACCAATGTAAAAAAATCCTATGAGCAGAGCATCAAGGAAAAACAAGATGCGCCAATTGTTCTCTTCAATCCTGAAGGAACGGATTATTCCCAATTGCACAAGGTAAAAAGCATTGAATTTAATGACAAATACACCAGGATTGACTTTTTGTACAAGGCCTCAAATAAGTACATCAACGGTGGATGGATTCAGATGCACGACGAAGCCTTCATTCGTCCGGTAGGCAGCGAAACAAAATACAAGTTAATTCAGGCTATTAACATTCCTATCGCACCCAATAAACTGCATTTTCAACGTCAAGGACAATTGCACCGCTATACCCTCCTCTTTCCCGCTTTGCCTAAGACAACACAAAAAATCGACATTATTGAAAAAGAAGCTCCAGGGACCTATTTTAATTTCTACAACGTTGATTTTTCAACATGGATGACGATCCCCCATGCAGCCGATCAACGTATTTGCAGCAATTAATCATGGTAACAGAACGCCAACACCCTAGCTTAACACGTCTGCACCAAGCACATTTGTTGAGCCTTCGAGCACGGATGTTACTAAAGGAAAAAGAACTTCAGATCCTTGATATGATTGATCAGGGCAAATATGCTGCAGCAGTTGAAGAGAAAAACGCCTATCAAGAAGCAGCGAAACAGTTACTTGAAAGCCTCTATGTTTTAAAAAGGGAATTTGTCGATTTGTCCGAACAAGAGCGAGAGCAAGAAATAGGAAGCGCACTCTTGCGGATTTTTCTCGAATTTGAAAATATAGAGCAAACCTTAATATTTTAAATGAATGAATATGTGGAATTACGATCAACTTGAATACCGTGCCCAAAAATATGACCGCTTTGTGGAGTATATTTTAGCTGAATATGGCTGTCTCAATCAATTTGACAACTGGTCCTTAACCAAAGACCACTGCTATGAAATTCAACGCTTGTCATTTATCTTAGGAAAAATGGAAGTTTACATGAACGACCGGCAAGACATGGAACAAGCAAATATGGTCTTAAAATGGTTTGAAAAAGAATTCAATGAAACCTATGATATGAGCGATTTTAAACAATGGATGGCCGAAAATCCTGAAGGATAAGCGGTAAAAAGCCTCGGAAAGAATCCGGTAATCTTTTTCCGGTTTTTGGGGATTTGTTAATTAGCCTTGTGTTATTCAGGATTTTGCCCTGACTTCAGCCCCTGCCTTAGCTGCAAACCACCAACTCCGAGGAAGCTCAATACGAGCAATAGCGATCCAATTCCGCTTAGCGTACTTCCTGTGGAAAAGGATTTAGGCTCAAAACGCCAGACAATCTCGTGTTTTCCTGCGGGTACTTCCATACCCCGAAGCACGTAATTCACCGCGCAATACTTGGCCTCTTTTCCGTCGATGGTACAGGTCCAACCTTCTGGATAGTAAATTTCACTGAATACCGCGAATCCTTTGTGGGCACTGTTAGCAACATAGGTTATTTCCTTGGTTCCGTATTGGGTCATTTCAATGCGGTCCGTGGAATCGGTGGCATAAGACTTATCCAAGGTCAAACCATTTGCGCTAACATCCACAATAGCTTGCCTCTTGGTGTTTAGCCGACCCAATCCCAACAATTCCTCGTCAGCAGACTTGACTTGCTCTATTTCGTTTACGAACCACGCATTTCCGTTGGCGTTGGGATTATACAGCGGAATATCGCTTCTTCGAGCCACTACATAACGCGTATTGAGCATATTTAAAATTTGGCAGCTGTCGCTCAGTTGACCTCCGGTTATGCTTATCGTATCAAAAACCTCTTTCGCTTTCTCTTGCGGAATATCAATAACTTGGGCGTATTCCTGCAGTTTTGCCATTTTCAGTGCACCAATGGTGCTATTCGCTTTTTGCATTTCTTGCTGCATGTAAAAATCCACCATTTGTTGGTAGCGCTTGACTTTGGCTCCGTGGTACCCCCCCACCGACTTGTGAAAGAAACTCGTAACCGTTTCGTTGAAGGGATTCTCGAAGGTAAAAACGCGATAATTGGAACGCAATTGTGTTACCGTAAATTGCGCCATGAGATTTAACAGTTCGTCGCTGACAGCTCCATAACTTTGATTTGTGAGCAGTGCTGTTTTTACACGTGCCGTTTGTTGCGCGAAAGAGGGAATTTTTATGCGCTCTTTTTCTAATATGTGTAAGTCTGCCCGCTCCGGTAAATAAGGAATTTGTCCGTCACTTTTCGCCTCGTATTTTTCGTATACCCCCCCTTCTTCTTCGTTGCTCAAATACCGCTTCGCCACTCCGATTTCGTCCACAACCACCAAGAGGCCAAAACCAATAACCCATGCAAGGGCATTTTTCGGGTATGCCATGAATAGTAACAAGAGAGCGGCACTTGCTGCAGAAAACAACAAAGATCGAAGGGCATCTGCTTGATAAATTACCTGGCGTACATTGATAAGTTCACCTTTCATCCCTTCAATCATTGCTAATTGACCTGAATCCTTGGTGGTTTTTGTGGCATCGTTGAATTGCTGCACCTCTTCAGGGGTGACAAAGGATCCTGACAAGGAGGGAACGGCGTACAGAACAATCGTCAAGACGAACAAGCTCCCTACAACTCCGTAACGGAAATTTTTAGCGGTTTGCAGGCCATCGCCTTTCCACAGGTGGTTAAGTAAGAGCATTCCCATCATAGGAACTATCACTTGAAGCACCACCAGAATCATCTTCGTATCCCGAAATTTATTATAGAGTGGAAATTGATCAATAAACCAAAAATTAAGCCCACCTGATTTCAGGGATAACATCACGCACAGTGCTGCTAAAAATGCCGCAGGAAAACGCAACCCGTCTTTCAACAACAACAAAGAGGCGAAAAATAGAAAAATCCCCACGGCCCCCAGGTAAATAGCTCCCCCGCTGAACAGCTGTCCTCCCCAGTATTGGTTAAATTGTCCGATTTGATCCGCATAGTTGGGGTCGTTAAGCGACGCCATAGCTTCCTCATTGTTGGCAATATACCCTCCTGATCCTCCTTTGGCATTTGGAATAAACAAGGACAAGGCCTCACCGGGACCAAAATTATATTCTAAAATGTAACTTTTATCCAACCCGGAGCGCGCTTTTGATTCTTTGGGCGTACCTTTTGGAGTCACCGAAATATCCGAATCTCCACGGGTTGAGTATTGGGCATATTCATAAGTTGTGAGTAAATTACTCGCCGAAGGCAATACGGCAACGATTCCGGCAATCATCAATGCTCCTGCAACCTTTGCAAGTTCTTTTCCCTTCTTTTCAACCAGCAATCGAATACCTTCTCCCAGGGCTATAACGCCGAGCATTATCAGAAGGTAATAGCTTATTTGAAAATGGTTAGCGCTGAGGTTGAGGGCTAAAAAAAATGCAAAAACCGTACTTCCCCAAAGCCATTTTCCCCGTGTTGCCAAAAGAAGCCCTCCAAGCGTTGGAGCCATGAACGAAACCGCATTAACCTTGGTGAGATGACCTGCCCCAAGGTATAGAATGTTGAAGGAGGCAAATCCGAAGGCCAAGGCCCCAACAATGGCAATCCAAGGTTGGATGCGCAAACACATTCCTAGGATATAAAATCCGAGCATGGTCACAAATAAAATACCAACAGGAACGGGCAACCCAAGCCGAAGTGCCTCCCCTATTTTCGCCATGAAATTTGCACCGTGTTTTACGCTGATTTGATAAGCGGGCATACCGCTAAACATTCCATTCGTCCATAGTGCCTCATCGTTATTCAACAAACGAAAGTCGGTAATTTCCTTCGCCGCTCCCTGGTATTGCTTTACATCCGACTGAATCAGTTGATTTCCCTCCCAGACGGGAGAGAAATACACAGCTGCAAAAATCAAGAATATAGCAACTGCGACCAAGTGCGGAATTAATTCCTTTACCTTGAATTTCATCTTTATCATATTATTGCGGGTTTGCATAACGTTGAACTTCCTTCTCTGAAATTTCTTCGCCGCATAAAATTACCAATCGTTCCAATACGTTGCGCAACTCGCGGATATTTCCGGACCAATTTATGGATTTCAGTGCTTCTACCGCTTTAGGAGTTAACTTTTTTAAGGGGATGCCCTGTTCTGCACAAACATTCCCCATAAAATAATCGCACAATTCGGGGATATCCTCAAGACGGTCGTTCAATGCAGGCACCGCGATGGGTATTACTGCCAAACGGTGAAAGAGGTCTTCTCGAAATTGACCCTGTGCAATGGCTTCCCGTAAATTTTTATTCGTGGCTGCAATCACTCGACAGTCTACTTTTATGTCTTTTTCTCCCCCTACCCGCTGAATCACTTTCTCTTGCAAGGCTCTCAACACCTTCGACTGAGCATTTAAGGGCATATCTCCGATTTCATCTAAGAACAACGTTCCGCCTGAGGCAAGCTCGAATTTCCCTTTTTTTTCTTTTATCGCGCTGGTAAAAGAACCTTTCTCATGACCAAACAGTTCACTTTCTACAAGTTCGGCCGGGATAGCCGCACAATTCACCTCGACAAAGGGGGCTTTGCACCTCGGCGACTGTTCATGCAAACTTCTTGCAACTAACTCCTTACCGCTACCATTCGGACCGCTAATTAACACACGCGCATCGGAAGGTGCCACTTTGCTGATCATTTCCTGAACCTCAAGGATGGCTGGTGTACTACCCACCATGCTGCTGCCCATGATTTTTTTAATGCTTGAGTTAAGTGCAGCATTCGACCGCAAAAGCTGACCTTTTTCATTGACGTGCTGAATAGATACTAGGATGCGATTCAAATTCAACGGCTTTTCAATAAAGTCATAAGCGCCAAGGCGTAAAGCTTTTACGGCCATTTCAATAGAGCCATGACCTGACATAACGATGGTTTCAACGGAAATTCCTTTTTCTCGAATTGCTTCCATAAGGTTGATACCGTCCATTTTCGGCATTTTTATGTCGCACAACAAAACATCAAAGGAGGAATGAACCAAGCGGGATAGTGCTTCTGCCCCATCCTCAGCCTCTTCAACCTCATGGCCCTCCATTTCGAGGACATCCCGAATTACCCTGCGTATTGAACGGTCGTCATCGGTGACAAGGATTCTCATTTCTCAGAAGTTTTAATCGATACTTTCTGCTCTAACATTGGAACAAATTTAAACGTTCCGAATTGTTGCTCGTAAAATTGCGTATTGCTTTGACGAATGATCTTGAGCATTTTTTGCTCGATGCCCTCTCCTACCGGAATAACCATAATACCACCTATTGCCAATTGTTTTTTCAATTCGGTTGGAATTTCTGGCGCCCCGCAAGTAACAATAATGCGTTCAAATGGAGCATAGCTAGGCCATCCCAAAAAACCGTCGCCGTAACGCAGCCGGGCATCATAATTCAGGTGCTTGATGACCGATCCCGCCTTTAAATGGAGCTCCTGGTGTCGCTCTATCGAATATACTTTCATGCCAAGAGCGCATAAAATCGCGGTTTGAAAACCAGAACCCGTACCAATTTCAAGCACTTTCATATTGGATTTCACCTCCAAGAGTTCTGTCTGGAAAGCTACGGTATAAGGATGTGAAATGGTTTGCCCTGAACCTATTTGAAAGGCAGCATTCGTGTAAGCTAAGTCGTCCAGCGCCAAATCCATGAAAAAGTGTCTTGGAACCGAATAAAAAGCGTCCAAAACAGTTTGGGTTTGGATCCCCATTTGTTTCAATTCTGCAATTAAAAGTTTTCGTTTACCCTGGTGGCGGTAGGTATCTTTCAAATGGTCCATGCTCACGGCAAAAGTAAAGGATAAAGGGCAGTTCTCACGATTTTAACTACCTTTGTTTTGAACAATGGTACGTGAAATGAAGATTCTTGTCACCGGAGGGGCAGGTTTTATCGGTTCTAATTTGTGCGAAGCGCTATTAAAAGATTCGCAGCACGTAGTTTGCCTGGATAATTTTCTTACGGGGAAAAAAGAAAATCTTGAAAATTGCTTTGCTCATGCCCAATTCACCTTCATTCATGGGGATATTTGCAACATGGAGGACTGCCAAAGGGCAATGAGCGGATGCGAGGCAGTGGTTCATCTTGCAGCACTTGGTTCCGTTCCGCGGTCAATTGACGACCCTGTAACGGCCAATCGAATCAATACCGATGGATTTTTAAATGTTCTGCAGACTGCGACAGAAATGCAAATTCAGCGCTTCGTATTTGCCGCAAGTTCTTCTACCTACGGCGATTCAGAAGAATTGCCAAAAGTAGAGGAGCGCATTGGTAAGCCGCTGTCCCCTTACGCAGTCGGTAAATATGTCAATGAACTCTATGCCCATGTATATCACAAGAATTATGACTTCCCCTACATCGGGCTGCGCTATTTCAATGTTTTTGGCAAGCGACAAGACCCCAATGGCGCTTACGCTGCGGTGATTCCAAAATTCATTCAAGAATTTCTTGACGGAAGGAGTCCGCTTATTCACGGAGACGGGAGCAATACGCGGGACTTTACCCATGTTGAAAATGTAATCGATGCAACCCTAAAAGCGCTCTTCAACGAAAGCAATGAAGCAAAAAATCAAATTTATAACGTTGCGTACGGAACAAGCACAAACTTAAACCAACTCGCTGATTATATAAAAACAGCCATCCTGCACCGTCAACCCGATCGAGAATTGCCCGCAATTAAATACGGTCCATTTCGTCAGGGAGACATCCCGCATTCCGTGGCGTCGATTGATAAAATCAAGCGCATGCTTGGCTACACTCCCTTAATTAGCGTTCAAGAAGGCATTCAAAAAACGGTGGATTGGATGCTCAATTCAGAGAGCTAATTCTATTCCCACCGGGCAATGGTCTGAGCCATGAATTTCGTTATGTATGGTGGCGTCCTTTAAACTCATCAAAAGGTTCGTTGACATTAAAAAATAATCGATCCTCCAGCCAATATTGTTCTGTCGCGCGCCCGCTCGGTAACTCCACCACGAATACTTCGCTGTTTCGGGATGCTTGTAGCGGAAGGTATCCACGAAACCTGTTGCGACAAATCCTTCCATTCCATCTATCTCCTCCTGCATGTATCCGGCCGCCTTGTTGTAGTTTTCTTTGGGTCGGGCCAAATCAAGGGGCTTATGCGCTACATTGAAATCACCACATACCACGACAGGCTTATTGCTTTCGAGGCCTTTTAGATAAGCTAAAAAATCGCGATCCCAAGTCTGTCGGTAACCAAGACGGGCCAATTCACTCCCTGAATTCGGAACGTAAACCGTAACGAGATAAAATGCATCAAATTCAGCGCAAACAATCCTTCCTTCGCGATCGTGTTCCTCCATACCCATCCCATAGCTAACATTCAAAGGTTTGTGTTTTGTGCAAATCGCCGTCCCTGAATAACCCTTGCGCTCAGCCTCGTTGGCATAAATTTCGTATTGCTGTAATGCGCTCATCACTTCCTTGACCTGTTCTACCGTAGCCTTTGTTTCTTGAAGGCAGAAAATATCAGGATTTAGCTGTTGAATGTCTTGGACAAAAGTCTTCGCCGTAATGGCTCGTATCCCGTTAACGTTGAAAGATATAATATGCATATTGTTGATTTTAAATAGGTTAATTGCTATCAATTAAATTGCCGCTTCCATATTTATTGAGCGATATGGTTGAGGGATAACCCCAATAACGTATATTCCCCATACCATCAATTTGCACCTGCAGCGGAATAGCTTCTGCCCTAATTTTCTGTTCGCGGGATGATACCGTCAATATCTTGAGAGAATTTAACACCTTGAGTTCCTCAAAATGAAACGCTCCATCCCCCATGAGGTTTGCACGTAGCGATTGCGTACTTCCGCGCAACACCATACTCCCCCAACCGTTGGTGTTTTCGGCCTTAATATCCATGGCATTCACGGTTAAATCGATGGTGCCTGCTCCATCGCGCAATGTGATGGTTAAGTAATCGGTGGAAATGGTATCTAAATTATAGAGTTTCTCGGTTCCCTCAAAATGCAGGTTAATGAGCCTCGTGAAATGAATCTCAACCGTGGGTATGTCGTAATTTCTTAAAAAATTGCAGCGATTTTTGTTAACAACTGTCACCAGGCCATCGACTTCATCGATTTCGATAAAGGGAATAAGGTTTGCCCCTCCTCTTACAATGACCTGGTCCGTAGAGTCCTGAACTAACACATATTTGATGTGTTCCCTAAGAAATAAGCGATTGAAACTACCTAAAACAACCGTGCGAAAGGAGGGATCGCCGCTGCGCTTGAAACACGAACGTTCATTCGCTTTTCGGCAAGAAAGCACAACAAAGAAAAACAGCCCAAGAAATAGTAAACCAATAATTTTCATCGTTTTCGATAATTAAACGTATATCCGATGCCGTACTCTAAAAGATCAGCTCGCGCAAAGTGTGTTTTAAGGGTTATATTGAACAAAATCCCATTCTTCAGGTAGTATCGAGCGCCTATTCTGTGATAAACAGGATCTTCCGGGCTATATTTATCCCGCAAATAAGCCCCCATGCCAAAAACAAAATGAAAACGATCCAGGGGAACCAAATAAGCGGCATAAGCACCAACTTGAATGATGTCCCATTGTGATTTTTTGATGTAAGGTTGATAATCAAGTATGGCCTGTTTTGAAAAAACATCTATGTCCAATTCCAAACCGGCCTTGTGGTTAAAAAAATACTTTCCGGATACATTAAGTCCGTACACCGGGTATCGTTTTCCTCCGATGGGCATTGATTGTTTTCCATTGAAAGTAAACATAGCGCTGTATATCCAGCGTTTGTATGGAAGGCTCATCGGAACAGTGGGCGCTTCACGTTGAGCAAATTTTAAGGGGTCAACAGGAACAATGGTTCGCGCATAGCCCAGAAAAAGGTAAGGCATGTTAATCCCGAAATTGGGAACTTTAAACGCCCCGTTACTGAAATGGGTCAAATCCAACCCAAAAGTAAGCGCGTTCTTTCCGAAATGCACATTGTTTTTGATGGCGAAACATATAATCCCGTTAAGTTTGGACGCCAAGGCAACATTTAATGGATTGCTCACCGGATCGTACGTATTGCCGTTGTATCCCAATCCTAAAGAAATGCGAAAATCCATGTGGTATGAGCGAATCTTAATCATCGGTAAATCAGAAAATCCATAGATGCCCAAAAAATTGCCCATTACAACGTTGCTTCCGATAGACCCGTAAAATAGTGCAGCCCCATAAGTTGGAAAACGATAGGATTTTTGGTAGGCTTTATGCCCCCTTGTTCGAAAAAGTAAACTCAACTCACCTGCATAGGCCACATTTCTCGGTAAATGCGCCATCACCCCTCGGTGAGCCGCTAAAATCCCGATTTTCTGACGGTATTCCAAAGCCTTTTCGAAATAGGCTTGTGCAAGCGTTGAATCAACACTTAACAGGACGATAAAAATTATTATCCATCGCATAGAAACAAAGTTAGCAAAGCAATTGAATCAAATCGTTGAATCAAAGTACATTTGTACATGGATAAACGACTGAAGGCCTTTGAACGGCTATTGACGATCATGGACGAACTACGTGCGCAGTGTCCTTGGGATCAAAAACAAACGTTTGAAACGCTGCGCAACTTGACGATTGAGGAAACCTATGAACTCGCGGATGCTATTACGAAAAATGACTTACAAGAAATCAAGGGGGAAATCGGCGATCTTTTCCTCCACATGGTTTTCTACAGTAAGTTAGGCTCCGAGGCAGGTGCCTTTGACGTGAGCGATGTACTCAACGCCATTTGCGATAAATTGGTCCATCGACATCCGCACATCTACGGCGATATTAAGGCCCTTGGCGAGGAAGAAGTCAAGGCCAATTGGGAGAAACTCAAATTAAAGGAGGGCAAAAAATCCGTGTTATCGGGAGTGCCCTCCTCCCTACCTGCTTTGGTAAAAGCTACGAGAATTCAAGAAAAAGCGAAGGCAATTGGCTTTGAATGGGAAAAGAAAGAAGATGTCTGGGCTAAAGTGCAGGAGGAGATGGCAGAATTTGAAGCTGAAGTCAACTTAGGATCTAAGAAACGAGAAGAAGAGTTGGGTGATTTGTTGTTTTCATTGGTCAATTACGCACGCTTTATCAACCTCTCTCCCGAATCAGCCTTGTCCATCACCAACCAAAAGTTCATCACCCGTTTTCAGTGGATGGAAGAGGCCGTAGCGCGCGATGGAAAAACCTTTTCCGACATGACCCTGGAGGAAATGGATGTTTACTGGGAGCGAGCCAAAAAGGATATTCTTCAAAATCCCGGGTTTACCTCAACTTAAAATGCTTATCCGCTTCATCGGCCACGTAGTCGCCAATGGCTAAAGAGGCCGTTGCGGCGGGTGAAGGAGCGTTCAAAACGTGAATGGAATTGCCGTGGTATTCAATCCTGAAATCGTCGCGGGTGTCGCCGTCTTCGGCTAAAAGCAAGGCCCTCACCCCTGACCTTCCGGGTTTGATGTCGTCCATGGTCAAGGAAGGAATCATGCGCTGCAAGGTTTTTAAGAAAAGTTTCTTGGAGAAAGCTCGGCGGTATTCGTTGATACCAAAGGACATGTTCGAGAAGAACAACTTCCACGTGCCTTTGTAGGTCAAGGCATCCCAGGTATCGCGCAGCGAAAAATCGGTTTTGCCATAACCTTCGCGTTTGAAGGTGAATACGGCATTGGGTCCGCACTCAATTTCACCGTCGGTCATTCGGGTAAAATGCACGCCCAAAAAGGGAAAGTCGGGATTGGGTGTCGGATAGATTAAGTGTTTTACTTTATGCCTCGCCTCATGGCTTAATTCATAATAATCGCCGCGAAAACCCACCACTTTTTCTTTCAGTTTCACCCCGTCTTTTTGCGCCAATCTGTCGGCCTGCAATCCCGCGCAATATACCGCATAGGCGACCTCGAAATTGCCTTTTGAGGTTACGAACCGTGAACCACCTTTCGTTTTTTCAATATTTCGAACTTCCGTGTTTACCATGAGTTGAGAGGCAGGATTTATCGCCAGAGCTAACTCCACCATTTTTTCGGTTGCCGCCCGAAAATCGATAATTCCCGTGCATTCAACGTGCAAGGCAGCGATGCACTCCACATGGGGCTCTATTGCTTTGACCTCTTCAGGAGTAATTTTGCGCAACCCTTCGATTTCATTTTGCAAACCGGTTTGGTATATTTTCTCGAGGTGGGGCAATTCCTTTTCATCGGTTGCCACCACTACTTTTCCACAAACGTCGTGAGGGATGCCGTGTTCTTGGGCAAAAGCCACCAATTCGCGTCGACCTTGTATGCAATTCCGCGCCTTGAGCGAACCGGGCTTGTAGTACAGGCCTGAATGAATAACCCCAGAATTATGACCCGTTTGGTGCTTGGAGAGCATATTTTCCTTTTCAAAAAGAACCAACTTCAACGAAGGGTTTCTCTTTTGCAACTTGTAAAAGGTTGCAGCGCCAACAATCCCTCCACCTACAATCGCGATGTCAAAACTCATGACACAAAATTACGGCAAAAAGCAATCCGCAGGCACCTGCCTTGGACAAGAAAATGAACCGATCGAAGGGAAAAAGGTATCTTTGAGCAACGTAAACCAATAACCCATGAAAACCATAGCATTCATTGTACTTCTGTTATTAAATTTCTCCCCACTAGCATTTTCTCAAAGCAAAACGAGCGAAGAGCCTCCCTACATTGAGGTCGACGGCTATGCAGATAAGGAAATAATACCCAATGAAATTTACATTGGTATCATCTTGCGAGAACGGATGGAAAACAAAGAAAAGGTTACCATTGAATCGCAGGAACAACAACTGCGAGATGCTCTAACTTCGTTGAGCATTCCAATCACGAACCTTGCTGTTGCGGATGCAAATGCCGATTATGTGAAAGTAAGTTGGCAGAAACGCGATGTGCTCACGAAAAAAGAATACCAACTCAAAGTGGGCAATGCCACAGCGGTAGGCAAGGTATTTCAGGAACTCGAAAAATTAAAAATCCAGGATGGCTTTATTGATCATGTAAGCCATTCTGCCATCGATAGCTTAAGAAAGCAAGTTCGCATTGAGGCCATCAAAAACGCGAAAGAAAAAGCCGATTATCTGCTCAATGCCATTGGACAATCCACAGGAAATGCCTTAATCGTAAGTGAAAGCTTGAAAGGCTTGAAAGATGTCGTTTCGCGTCAAGACATTTCCCGGATGCCGGCAAAAGCCTTACATGAAATCAGCGGAGTTGTCGTTAGTGATTTTGGAAATTCCCCGCCAGAAATCGAATTTCAAAAAATCAAATTAAGTTATTCTATTTACACCAAGTTTTCGATAAAATAACAACGTGCTATTCAGGAAAATCATCCCATATTGTCTTATTCTTCCTTGGATCATTGGATGCAGTCCAACGACCAAAAACACCAAATCCTCGGAGGAAAAACCAGTAGTTAAGCAGCGGAACAACAACACCAAGCCCCAGCAAGTAGCGTTCAAGAAGCAAGAACCGAATAAAAACAAGGAACTTGCTGAATTACACGGTGACATCCGAAAGTACTATAGCTTATCCTATCGTCACATCGTCGGCTACGATACCTTGAATAGTCAGCTTAGGATCTGCAAGAATGTGTTCACATTTTTCGTGGAGAATCCTGATTTACCGGCATTAAAACGGTTTAAAGACGCTGGTTTCCCGATGGAATTCTGGAGTGCCTCGATGTGCGCTTTTTACGGGGTTCCCGTGGCTCAAGTGCCCCCGTTATTTAAAAAAAGCCCAGGGCTTCGGGTATCAACGGGTTGGCTATGACGCAGCACTGATCACAGCAAATGATACCACCGCGCTTGTTCTTTCCAACATGATCAACGCGCATTTTGACCGACGAACAGCGCAGCAGGACCTTCATACCGTAATGAACGATATTCCTGGAATCCGCTTGGAGGGAGGCAGTTTGGATTATGCCTTTGTTGTTTCCGTGACTTCTAATAAGCTCTCGGATATTCTTGGGAGATTTTATGCTCTCAAGCAATACGTACTTCTCAAGTTTGTAGAATTTATTCCAGAGAATTGTGAGATAATACTGTAGATGCTTATTTTTACATAAAATGTACACCATGAAACACCTACTTCCTTTATTTGCACTTATTGTCTTAGCAACGGCCTGCAAAAAGAATGAAACGAAAACCTATGCCATTGGGGATGAGGCCTTCGGAGGCATTGTGATTCAAGTCGACGAGTCCAAAGAACACGGTTTAGTAGTAGCCAAATCAGACCAAGTAACTTTCGCCATGCACAAGAATTGGAATGATTCTAAGGCAATTGTAGAAGCATACAGCGAAGGCGGCGAAGGGTGGCGTTTACCTACTCAAACTGAACTGGAGTTAATATACAGCACCAAAGCTTCTTTAACAGGATTCGACAACCGAGATTATTGGTCTTCTACGCTAGGAAACGGTACGGCTTGGTCAAAATACTTCGGAAGCACCATGGGAGGATTTACTTCCAGTCCGTGGAAAGCGCTATCCAATTGCACCCTATGCAGCCGAAGCGTTAAGGCATTTTAAACCAACTCCTTACAAAAGGCCTTAATCTCATCGCGTAACGAGCGGAATGCCTTCATTCCCTCTTCTTCGGTACCCCTTGCTTTTGCAGGATCTGTGAAATTGTGATGGATGCGCTTTACTACCCAGGAAAAAAAGGACATTGCTCACTCGCGTGGTCGCTCACGGTCAATACCAAATCAAAGGGAATGTGCACCAAATCGTTTTGGCACACGCTCCCCTTTTGGTATCGAGCCATTCCTTCGTTTAACCAAGCTAAAAAAGCCCCGGGAAATCTTTTCTGTGAAGTCAAGCAAATTCAAGGCATTCAACATACCCTCACAGCATGGAACGACATGGCATCCTTGCGTGCCTTTATTGGTTCGGGACCTCACCTAAAAGCTGTGAAGTCTTTTCGAAAAATTGCCACAGGAAGCACCTGTCATTACCAAAGTGATACGATTCCTACCTGGAAAGAAGTACGTCGTTTATGGGAAGCAAATTATAAAGAGTATTAAAAAAAACACTGGTTACTACCCTACGAAACGCTCTTGATGGAGCAACTTAGGGACCATTAGCACCCAGCGGCAATAAATCCCTTTACTCCTTAATCACTTTAAACACTCCCTGCTGGCCGTTAACGGTTATTCTTAACGAATACACACCGGCACTTAAGGCTTGAGTATTCACATGGGTTTTACCCGTCCCTTTCCCGAATTGTACCAAGCGCCCTCGGGCATCCAATAACTCAAAACTGAACGCATTGGCCAAGTCAATGGTTAAGAGGTCATGCATTGGGTTTGGATACACCGCAGCATTGAACATGGTTTCGTTAAGTCCAGCACCGCAATTGTTCACAATAATGTTGGCGGAAACGACGGCCTCACACGTACCGTCAGATACCAAACACGTATATTGACATGTTGCACCGGGGGTCATTGTGATGCTCGGAGTATTACCAATAACGCTCGGACCATCATACCACGTATAGGTAGTTCCACCTCCTGCGGTGATGGTTACGGATTCGCCCGCACAAATGGTGGTACCCGGAGTTATGGTTACGGCCAACTCCGTTGAGGCTGTTATTGTCCGAGAATAGCTTTGTACGCAATTACTTCCCGCAGTTCGAACGCGCGCAACGTAATTTCCCGATGGCAAATTTCCAAAATTCGGCGATGCTTGATAGTTCACGCCGTCTAAACTGTATTCATATGTTGGATTTGGGGTTCCACCGGTTGGATTGGTGAAAACAATGGTTCCGTTATTTAAACCACAGCTTGTATTGGTTTTTGTGCACGTAGCGGAAGGTTTCGCACTTATTGTAACAGGAAGATAAACGCCCGAGGTTTTACAAGACCCATCAGCAAATAAATATATGCGTCGATTGGCTACCTGGTTAAAGGCAAGGGTTATCGCTGGCGTTGAGTGGGAACTAATTACCGTGGTGAACGGATCATCTGTCACATACCATAGGTACGAATTCGTATTGGTAGAACTCGCTCCATTGACGGTAATCTGTCCACCAGTACAAATCGCCGATTCTGAAAAGGTGAAATTAGCTGCCGGATTCGGTCCATTCGAGGTAAGGACATCCATCCATAAGCTGGTTTTGATGATCGGATTAATGTCGGTGGTAGGATGCCAAGTACCCGTGGTATTGGTCAATCCACCGTAGTAACAAAGCATGGTGCTGGGGCCGTTAGCAATGGTTCCGTTACGATAGTTGATGTCAACACACAAGAAAGCCACTGAGTCTTGCGGAGAGCCATAATTGAACTCAAAACTCACCCAGAAATTTCCCGTAACGGTTGGTGGATTGGTAAAATCAAATTCATTAAAGTACCCAGCGTTCATGTCCGCAATCAAGAAGGTATCTGTAACCAAAACATTACCGGGATTGTTGGCATTGTCTTGATGCACCCTGATTTTTACAAGTCCTGACCCTGTTGAGTTTACCGCTTTAACAATGGGTAAACGCAGCCTTCGCACTTGGGTTGACGCAGGAGCGGTGTATTTATCGGCAATTTGGTAAATCAAAGAGGTGTTGGTGGAAGAGAAACGTCCCGTTCCTGGAATGAATCCCCAACCGGTAGCCCAATTGTAGTAGGCGTAATCTTCCGAAGGTTGTGGTAAATAGTTGCGCAGCGTGTCGCAGGCTATTCCTGGTGCAGCACCAACCACTTGTACAAAACCTACTTTCGTCTCGGTATCACTTCCAAAAGCGTTGGTTGCGGTTAAACTCACCGTATAAGTACCCAAGGCATTGAACACCGCCGTAGGATTTTGAACGTTGGAAGTGGGGGCACCCCCTCCGAAATTCCAAGACCAAGAAGTTGGGACATTCGTCGAAGCATCAAAGAAATTAACCGCAGCCCCCACGGGAATGATGATAGGATTTGAAATATCTGCAGTAAAATCGGCCACCGGAGGAGTATTGGTGGGGTCGCAACCTGGCGATAGTAATAATGATGCACGGGCACCGGTGAGGGTATTGAGCATGTAGTTTGCCTGAAGCTGGCTGAACATTACCGTACAATTGCTGTAATCCATGTAGTTCTCGTATTGAACCTGAGCATTTCCACAGGTCGTTTGATTACCCGAACAGGAACCCCCGTAATTAAAGGAAGGTCCGGCGGTGTTGGGGGTGTCGTTGAATCCATCGTCCAAGTTACAGCTGCCCGAACCTCCCCAAGTGTGATCAAGACCTAAATAATGACCCACCTCATGCGTGAGCACGTTGTCGTTGTTTATCCCAAGGTTGTAATCTAATACAATTCCGTCAATCGCTGCACCAGGCAACATGTTATTGTTTGGACGATAAGCATAGCCCGCCGTACCGGAATTAGCCCCGTTAGAAATGTCGCAGATCCAAACGTTTAAGTATTTATTTCGGTCCCAAATTTGGGATCCTCCAGTGGCTGAAGCCTTCATTTTGTTCTCCTCTCCCCCGCTGTGGTTGTAATAATCTTCGTTTGTTGAAACTCGGACCACTCCTTGTTCAGCTAAGGGCGCTCCCGAAGATGTTTTCGTTGCCAAGCAAAAATTGATGTTCACATCGGCAGGAATGAAACCTAAATTAGTGCGGGCATTAGCAGCGTCTTGGTTCATCAATTGAAAATCCTCCTGCAAATCGTTGAACACCTGCAAGATGAGTGCGTTGGATACATTCTCGGCAGGGTTATTCGGATTGTGTACTACGTGAAAAATTACGGCAATTGTGTTGACACCGGGTGTTTTCTCGGGCTTGTAGGGCTTCGTCTTGGATGCCTCTTCAAGGTAGGTCTTGTTGAACTCCTCCCATTTACCGATGCTTTCGTAATATTTCTTGGTTAACTCGTATGAGGCGCACGAATTGTTGAAAAATCCACGTCCTCTTTCTTTTTGGGTTTTTACCGCTTTTTGGGCCAAGGCAGGCAAATGGCTAATGGATTTGATCGCTTGTGACGGCCGTGAAACGGAATTCATCGTGGGCTCTTGTGCAAGGACATTTTTCGCTATGGCCATCAACAGAACAACTGCTACAAAATAATGCTTTTTCATGGGAAGAAGGTGATTAATTAAGGTTTAAATTAGTAAAAAACCCTTCAAATACCGAATGTTTATTTTAATTTCATGCTTCCAAGATGAC
>Ga0163212_1000131_pt1 | contig 30005 bp, 22 predicted proteins | sample Malawi_45m_30L_FD_113532 | JGI IMG/M metagenome (GOLD analysis project Ga0163212, IMG submission 113532) | Freshwater microbial communities from Lake Malawi, Central Region, Malawi to study Microbial Dark Matter (Phase II) - Malawi_45m_30L | ecosystem: Environmental > Aquatic > Freshwater > Lake...
AAGCTCGTGAATAGCGCATCGTGGCCACCGGTAACCTCGAGAAAAACAGGCCGCTGGCAGTTCGTACAAGTCTGTACGGCTTGCTTGAGGAGCGGCCACGAACGCATCTGGATGTCAGCATCGTCCAGCCCTTGTACGAACAGCGCATCCGCCTTAAACCCCTCGGTGTACGACAGTAATGAGATCTTTCGATATGGCGCGGGGTTGGTAGAGGGCTTGCCGTAGCGCTGGACCATCAGCCCGCACTCCTGGCTGCCCGGCGCACTGCCTCGCTCCTCCAAGAGGCAGCGGTACTCAAAATCCAGCGGCCCCGGGGCGTTGGCGATGACCCCATTCGTCGGCTGCAGCGTGTTCAGCCGAGTGACGACATAGGCGCCCTGAGAGTGACCGGCGATAAAGACACGGTTGATAGATACGCCGAGAGCTCTTGAGGCCTCATTTTTCACCCAAAGAAGAGCAGCCTCCGCCTCGCGCAGTCCCTCTCCGATCTCACGATTCTGCTGCGGATAAGCGACGCTCACCAGCAGCATGTCGTCGCGATTGAGCAGGCGCTTGAAGTTATCGAGGGTGTTCTCAGCTGCCCCTAGGATTCGATCGTCGAACCAGACAGTCGGGTGGTAGAGCACGAGTGCATCTTTGACCGCTACGGGTGGCACGTAGATCACCACCTGCACCGAGACTCCGCCATAACTGATAGTGCGAATGCCTTGAACTGAAGGAGCCGGAGAACTCACCGGCGGTGGCGAGGAGCTCGCGACCTGAACGCCGCCCGAACCCCCCGATCCGCCACAAGCAGCGATCACCGTCAGCACCAGAACACACAACAACTTCCACGGCGGACGCATCTGGTAAATCCTCAAATCACCGGTTAAAACCGGTCGATCAACATTAATGACGTTACTTCGAGAGAGTCTACCGTCTATAAGGTGAAGAAAAGCAAAGATTTAGAAGCGAGTTGATTTAAATTTGAACCATAGTGATGGATGCGGGTAAACGCTTGATATCTGGTACGGTACATTCCGGCGCCAGATGACCTACCACGAGCAAGAGAAACGGGCGCTCTCGATCGCGCGGTCGACCGAGAATAGCGTTCAAGAATTTCATTGGACTCGGGGTGTACGTTAGTGTGGCAAGACCTGCCAGATGTAGGCTTGCGATCAGAATGCCAGTTGCGATGCCGACGAATTCGTCAGGGTAGTAGCGTTTCTGCTTCCTCCCATCGGGCCCAGTGCCGAAGCGCTCAACAAAAATTGCAATCAACCATGGAGCTGTCTCGAGAAACGGTTTCTCAGCGTCAGTCCCAATGGGCTTTGAGGCGTCGAGCCACTCTTCACTGGCTCGGTGGGCGTAGAACTCTCGCTCCTCAGCTTCTGCAGCCTCCCGAATTTGGCGTTTCACTGATCCGTCTCCGACAGCAACAAAACGCCACGTCTGCTGATTCGCCCCCGATGGCGCTGAACAGGCCGCTTCGAGTGACGCCTGAATGACCTCCCACGCAACTGGCTTTGAATCAAAGTCTCGAACACTGCGCCGTTTTGACAGATTGGTGGCGAGTTCCTTCGCGTGCTTGACGAGAGTTTCATCATCTAACGAGGCCAATTTATAGCTCAAACGCTCTGTCACGGTATGGCACCTCCTTTGATCGCGCTTTGTTGTTATCGCGAGTAGAGGATGAATCTATCAACCCATCAAGGTTTTACTAATTGGAGAAAAGGCTCGGAATCCACTGCGCCCTCCTGACCGTCCGGACAGGTAGGCTTAAGGCCATGCTAATCCGGTGACGCCGTCAGAGTCCCGTTTTGACCCCGCGACCCCTCCCGCACGAGGGTCGTATAGGCTCTGAGTCTATCCTCCGTGAAAGACTGGGCCCGCTTGGATTCTAACCAAGGACCAAGGGATTATGAGAAGACTGGAGTTCGTGATCCCTGTTGGCCGTCAATGACTTACCGGCGTCACTAAGCGGTGTTTAAAAGAATGTGTAAGTAACTATCGTGTTTTTAACAGGTCTTTTCTCGATCAAAAACACTTCCGTACGCAGAGCTTAGTCAACGATCAAAGAACTTGATTAGAGAGTCAAAGTTTAGTTTCGATCGAAGCGAAAATCGTCGTTTTGTCACTCAAGTAGCTTGAACAGAATCGAGCATAAAAACCCGGAAAGTGTGGAAAGCCCAACGACGTTCGGGTTCGCAAGGTGCGCTGCCTCGGGCAGCATTGCAGCACAAATCATAGTCAGCATGGCGCCAGCGGCGATGCCCTCCACGAAAATCAGCGTGCCATGATCGATATGCTCGCTGATCGAGGCGCCCAGCGCGGCACCGAGTCCGGTCATAAGTACGAGCGAACCCCAAAGCAGCAAAATTTTGCCGCTGACATGCCCTGAAGCTTCATCTGCTGGGAGCTCGAGAGTGCCTCGGGAAGATTCGACAAGAACAGCCCTGCAATTAGGGTGTACGGTAGCACCGACCAGAATGTCGGCTCACCCCCCGATAGACTCATCGTCGACACGGCGGCGATCATCGTACTTCCAATGATGAAACTCTCGGGTATTCCATCCAGTAGGATTCCGAGCCAAATAGCAAACGCAGCATTCTTATGATCGGCATGGCGCGCCCCCATGTCCTCACGCGTAGGCATCTGACCACCGTGGTGGATTGCCTCGATAGCTAGCGCTGCCCATCTTTGCTTCTCTAGCGTATTGAGCTCGGTGGCATGCTTATTCTCTTCTAATCGAGACGCGGCAAGCGTACGCAGCTGCTGCTCGAGCTCCGGCACCTGCTTTCGGACACTCTCGAAATCCTCTGGTGTCAGCAGCATTAACTCCACGTTCGTTTTAGCCTCACAGTCAGCGCTATACGGCCTGTGTGTCACGAGGGAGATCTCGCCGACGATCTCACCCTGACCGAGCTCGATGGGCTTTTCATGATCGGGGTGGTGAATTTCCAGCATTCCTTTGCGGACTAGGTACAAACCATGAGAGACCTCGCCTCGACTGAAAATCGACTCTCCGGCGGTGAAAAATCGCGGCCGAAGGTGGTTCAGTATGATTGCCATCTTCTCGGGTGGAAGATTGAAGAATACTGGGACATGCATGATCTCGGCGAGGGCGCGCTCATGAAAGGCCTCGCGCTCAATGGCGACCTGGGACATCACGTAAGCTGTCTTACGTAGATAGCCTCCCTTCGCATTTACGATCTGATCGAGCAGAACGAAGATCACTCCACCGGCTGCACATCCGCCGATCAGAGCGAGAAAATGCCCGGATTCCCGCAGCCGTTAGGCTTCTGTAGCGGCCTCAGTAAAGGCAGCGATAGTCGGCGCGACGAGCTCAATCGCTAGCGCCGAGAGCAACGCACCAGCACCGAACGCCGCCAGTATTCCAATCGCAGTTCGTGAAAGACGTGCAGTAACTCCGATCAGCGAGCCAATCAGCAGTGACACAGCGCTCAACGCGCCCAGAACGCCTGCCCAAATCCCCAGGTATCCATATTGAGCCCCTGTTTATTTCAATAAGACGCGAAGCGCCGCTTGCTCTGCATCCGGCACGTCTCCTGTCCCCTCTATGATATTAGACGTGGACCAAAATACCGGGTCAGGTCGTTCTTTAAGGTCGTTTATCATACGTTGTGACAGACGCTCATCTAGTCTTGATTTCTTTTACAGTTCGGAAACTGATATGTGAGGTACCGAGCACTACGTCCGCCGGCTGCCGCGACCCTGTTCGATATCGAGCACAGAAATCACTCGAACATAAATGAGAACCGCCTTTGATGACCCGTTTTCCCGCGCCCTCGGGATCGGCTTCGCGCGACTGCTCGAAGCTCGCGGGAGCGACGTTAGGCGAATACCAGTCCGAGGTCCACTCCCATGCATTACCGACCATGTCATACAGGCCTGAAGAGTTGGCCTTGAAGCAGCCCACCGGCGCTAAACCGGGATATCCGTCGTCTGCAGAGTCGAGTGTCGGAAATGAACCCTGCCAACTGTTCGCAAGCCATCGACCGTGTGCGTCGCGTCGCTCAGCTTCCATATCGGGCGTCAGTGCGCCCGCGCCCCGTGCCGCCCGCTCCCACTCAAGCTCGGTCGGTAATCGCCGCCCTCGCCAAGACGCATAAGCCTCGGCATCTTCAAATGCGACCGCGACCACCGGCTCGTCGTCCTGAGTCGTCGAGCCGACACCCAGAGGACTGCGCCAATTGGCTGTCGGATCGATGCGCCACTGACCGGTCTTACGATCAAACACCGCAGTGCCGAGCGGCTTGCCCTCGGGGCCCGGGCGTTCAGCAACCGTCACATAATCCGTTGAACGAATGAACTCGGCGAACTGCGCATTCGTGACTTCAGTGGCGTCGACATCGAACGCAACAACCGCTCCCTCACCGCCGACTCTCTCTTCGTCGCGAAATGCCAAAGCACCACGTGTCACTCGCCCAGCTTCGATCCGAATATGTTGGCCGATCGCGGCTGCCCCTGCGCAAGCCGTCATTGATCGGATCATTTGTTCGACGGGCGGCGCTTTCCCCTGACAGGCCGCAAGCGTGAGTAAAAGTGTAGCGACGAACACTCGCGTGGGTCGGGTAAGCTTTCTCCGCATATACCGTTTTAAGGCTCTATGATCTGGCAATGAGTATCGTCAAAGAATTTAGATAAACACGGATATGATTTTGGCAGCTCACGCTATCGATAGTACGTACTGATCGCCCTGACCCTCGTAAAAAACAGCAGCACTGGTATCACGGACTAGAGCCGACAGTGGGAGAGTAGTTGCGCAAGCATGGAGGCAGTAGCATCTCTGAATTCTGCGTAAGTCGATAGCGCGACTGCAGATTGTCGACCACTGAGCGGTGTAGACTTGGCCCCATGCCCAAGACCACCGACGTGATTTTCGGCATGACCGCGCTCACGATGTTGCTGCTTGGCGTGATCGGATATCTTGGCATCAAGACGCTGATTCGATTGCGGATGCCGAAGAGCGAGCCCCGCGATGACGCCGGCCAGCCGCCGGATGCATCATGAAAAAACCGCGCGATTTTTTTTGGCGTAACGATACTTGTCTTGACGGCGGCTTCGTCTAGCCTCGTCGCAGCGGATTGAGCGCTAAGACTCGAGGTCAGAACTTGTAGGTCGCGCGTACGCCCCAGCTGCGTGGCATCGGCGGCGAGAAGCGGATCTCGTTCTTGTTAGGCGGCACGAGGAACGTGAAGACGTCGATGCCGAGCAGCGCCGCGTTCAGCGTCTTGTCGTTGGTGAGGTTCGCACCGAAGGCCTCGACCGTGAGGTTGTCGGTACGTACACCGATGCGCGCGTTGACGTTCTCCTTTGCGCCGACCCAGGCGACGTTCGAGAAGTCGGTGAACTTCTTGCCCTGATGCATCAGGTCGACGCGGCTGAACCACTCGACCGACTCGGTCAGGCGATCACCGTATTCGGCCGAGACCGAGTAGGTGATCTTTGGCGTGGTCGGCAGACGATTGCCGATCGCGCCACCGAAGTTGCCGTAGACCAGGTTGCAGTCTGCGCAGTTGCCGTTCGAACCGACACCGTAGCTCACGAGTTCAGACTTGTTGTAGGCGAAGGTACCCGAGAGTTTGAGGTTGCGCGTGGCCTGGAACTGCCCCTCGAACTCGACGCCCGAGAGCTCAGCCTCGCCGTTGTTCACCGTCACCGTGATCAGGTTGGTGAAGCCGGGCAGGGCGACCGTCGAGCCGACCTGACCGTTCACCCAGTCGTTCTTGTAGAACGTCAGGGTGGCGCGAGCGCGGCCGTCGAGGAACGTCGACTTGATACCGACTTCGTAGTTGTCGAGCTGCTCTTGATCGAAAGAGATACCCGCAGTCGGCACGACCTGCAGCAACGTTTGCACCAGCGCCGCCGGTGAGGTCTTGAGCGCTGCGTTGAAGCCGCCCGGACGATAGCCACGCGAGAAGAGCGCGTAGATCAACGTGTCGTCGGTGATCTGGTAGTCGAGCGAGATGCGCGGCGAGAAACTGGTGAAAGTCTCGGAGAGCGTCTCGGCGGCAACACCCGTGGTGACAACGCCCGGCGGCGCGACCAGCGGCGTCTGCGAGATCTTGTCCCACTGATAACGGCCCTCGACGCTCAGCGTGAGCTGATCGTTGAGGTCGTAATAGAGGGCGCCGAACACGGCGGGGGTCTTCACCTTCTGTTCGGTGATCGAAGCAGTGAACGCAGGGCCGCTCGGCAGCAGACCGTAGACGGTGCCGCCCGGCGACATACCGTCAAAATAATTGCCGCCCAGCGTCCAGCGCAGTGGCTGATCCTGTGGCGAAATCAGACGCAGCTCCTGACTCCAGTCCCTGAAGCGACCTTGCGAGATGAGTAGCGACTGCAACCAGGGGACCGTGGTGGTCGGTCGCGTGGCATTGAAGGGATTCACCTTGTCCTTGCCACTGCGATAGTTGAGGTCAATGAGCGTCATCGTCTTGTCGCGGTGCGCGGCGGTGAGTGAGGTAAGCGAGTAGCCGTTGTCGAAGTCGTAGTCGATGCGGACGTCGGCCTGCAGCGATTCGCGCTTCAAGCCGCCTTTGCGGTTGAAATTGGTGTCGAAGCGCGTCCAGATCGGGTTGGGCTCGAACAATGCGCGGAAGGTGTTCGGGTTGGAGGTGTCCCAGTCTCCCGAGACCACGTTCGCCGGGATCTTGTCCATCGTTGGCACTTCGCCGCAGATATAGCCGAAAGACGCGCGCGAGTTGGCGGTCTGACCGAGGGCGGCCGTGCCAGCCGGAGCCTGCGAGAAGGGCACGCAGGTGCCGTCGATGGTCGCACGGCCATTGAAGGATTCCGCCTTGAGCGCACCCTGCGCCGGCGGGCCGTCGTTGTCGCGGAACAGGTTTACATAGCCCTTGACCTTGAGCGCGTCGGTGGGCGAGTAGACGAACGAAGTCGAGAACGACTGCGTCGTCTGCGCGCCAAGACGCTTGCCGTTCGGGTTGGCGAAGTTGCGGTACTGACCACCGCGCTCGAAGCTGCGCGCGGTCACGCGTGCGGCAAGGTTATCGGTGAGACCGCCTTCGAGGCTGGCGCTCACGTCGTGCGATTCCCACGAACCGAGCTCGACAATGGCCTTGCCCTTGACGTCTTGACCGGGTTCGCGCGTGACGAAGTTGATTGCGCCTGCGAAAGTCGAACGGCCGAAGTAGGCGCTCTGCGGACCCTTGAGGACTTCGATGCGCTCGACGTCGACGATGGCCGGGGGCTGTGCGCCGAGCACCGGTGCGCCATCGACAAAGAGGTTGCCGCCGGCGTTAAGGCCGGTGTTGAGGTTGAGGAACAGACCGCGGAACACTAGCGAGTTCGCCGAGCGATCGTTGCGACCTGAGCTGCCCTGCTGGTTAACGAAGTTGAAGCCCGGGGTCATCAGCATGACGTCGTTAAGCTGCTTGATACCGGCAGACTCGATATCCGTTGAGGAAAATGCCGTGATCGCAAGCGGCACGGTCATGAGATTTTCCTCGACTTTGCGTGCCGTGACGACGACTTCCTCGAGCGCGATGGCATCTTCGTTGCCCTGCTGGGCGTTGACGACGCTGGCAACGGGCGCGATGAATGCGGCGGCGACGGCTGCGGCGATGCGACGATTCAATTCCTTGTGTGTTGTCATGCTCCCCTCTCTGGCGCGACGTTGTTGTAAAAGTGCCCTGCTCGGTTGCTACTACACTTCCCCGCAGGACTTCAACCATTTTTTTCCGCCGCCCTCGACCTTTCGGCAGCGGATCCGATCAGTAGCGTTTTGCCGGGTCACGCGCGCCGAAAGCGAAGCTGCGCATGTTTTCGGGAATCACCGGATCGTACGGCGCATCCCAGACCAATGGCGCGGCCTCTGCGGAGCGCTTTGTTGCGAAAGCGCCACGACGGCTGCGCACCAGCAGTCGATAACCGGTGCGCGAAGCCCAAGGCCCGCGTGGCATGCCCGGCGCCCGCCAGGTGTAGGCGCCGCTGCTCATGGTGCCTCGCGGTGTAGCGATCTCGCCCTGCAACACGTACATCTCTTCGACGACGGCATGTGCGACGACGGGCCGGAGTGAGCCGGCGGCCTCGGCGGAATCTGCAGCGACCTCGATCAAACAAGTGCTTTCGCCCGTGGATGCGTCATGACGCAGGCGTTTTTCCTGCACTTCGGGGCCTAGCGAGTTGAAGGATAGATCGCGGGCAGGCTGCCACGGCAAATCTTCGGTGACCTGCTTGCGGATCAGTTTTTCCGGCAGATACATGCCTGCTGGTGTGGGCTCGTAGAACGCGAGATGCTCGCCCTCGTAGAAGTTGAGCAAGGTCGCACCCGGACCACTGCTGCGGCTTTGGTGCGCGAGTCCCGCTGGCAGATAGGCGTAATCGCCCCGACGGTAAAGTGTTCCGTTGATCTCGAGTTCGCCGTCGAGGACGTAAAATTCCTGATCGCTGTTGACATAGTGCGGTCGAGTCATCGACCAGTGCTGCGGGAAGCGGAAGATCACGGTGACGGCGCGCGTTCCCTTGGCGTCGTAGGACAGGGGCGTGCCGGTGACCCCGGGTTGGGAATTCGTTGCACCCAAGACGCGCGAGGGGGCGAGTTGGGATTGGATGAAATCGATGTGCGGTCGACCGAGGGCGAGCGGGTGGGTCGATTCAGCCAGCGTTGAACGAGCCGACAGGGCGGCGATCAGCCCGACGAGCGTCTCGCGGCGATTCAGTGACATGCCCCCTCCAATCTACAACCCCGTTTCACTATACGCCCCGCTTTCGGTCACCGACCGTGGCGCTTCGTCAGTCCGCTTGGTGGACTGCTATTCAAGGGGTGGATCAAAACCACCGTCGTTTGGCGGACTACCCACTCTTTCGATAACGTGTCCAGCATGCAAAGTGGGGGCTGCAGCAGCATGTTCGTGCGTGCGTTATTCATGATGTTGGCGGTGCTGCTGCCGCTCGCAGAGTCGTCGGCGCAAATCGTCGATGCAGGCCCTGCGCATCTTCATCTTGGGCCGGTCCGGTTTTACGCCGATCTCACCGCGGGCGAGCAGACGGCTACGGTGGTCAGCAACGGCCGGGGCCGCGCCGAATTTTCGCTTGATCGTGCGTCGCTGACTTTGTCCTGGAACGTCAGCGTCGATCGGTTGACCTCGCGGACGCTTTCCGTATCGGTCAACGGGCCGCAGCGCCCCGGCACCAACGCCGGCGTGCAAATTGATCTCGCGCCGCGCGGTCTGGCGCCGACCCTGCGTGGCTCGGCGGTGCTCACCGAGGCACAACTCGATTACCTGCTTGCGGGCCGCATGTACGTCAATGTGCGTTCCGCGCGCTATCCGGACGGCGAATTGCGCGGCCAGCTCCAGCGCGTGCCGCTCACGGCCGAACAAATGGCGGCGATCCCGTTGCCGTCGCCGCCCGCGGCCAAAGAAATTGGTGCGCCGACAGGTGCTGGCAAGAACGGTGCCGCCGGCAAGTCGCAGGCCACCAAGACACTCGGCTACGTGATCGCCAACTGGGACAACGCGATCTATCAAACCCGTTTCATGGATGAGTGCCCCGAGGGCCCCGCGATCGGCAACGATGAACTCTGGTGGCGTGGACTCGCGCGCACCGACAAAGACCGACTGACCGACAAGGGGCTCGTGCAGCCGGTCGATCGACGTTTCGTTTCGGTGTTTCGCGGTCCGCAGGGCGAGGATGTCTGCTGGAATCCGACGCTGGTCAAGGATCCGCCGCTGCGCACCGTCAAGGGCACGGTCGCCTACGGTTTCGATCTCGATAGTCGCAGCGATGGCAAGGCGACACCCAAATCCTGTGCCCACGAAAACTTCGTCAGCGCGCGCGGCGAGCGTGGCGTCGACAACCAGATGTATCGGCTGCTCGGTTGCCATTACGGTTGGCGGCGCAACGGCGTGCTCGACACCTTCGGCAACGAAGAGCGGCGCAACAGCGGCCGCGGCGTGATTCTCATGGAAATCACCGGCGTCACCGACGAGCGCAACTCGCCGAACGTGCAGGTCGGTTTCTATCGCGCCCTCGATCCTTATCAGATCGACAGCGTCGGTCGGATCCTGCCGTGGGCGAGTTATCGCATCGACATCAACAAAGACAAGCCGCGCTATGGCGCCGTGGCGCGCGGGCGCATCGAAAACGGCGTGCTCAAGACCGAGCCGCTCGATCTCAAGCTGCCGTTCTACAGTAACTCGGCGTATGCCGAGCTCGATCTCAAAGAAATGCGTCTCGAGCTCGATCTCACGCTCGGCAAGGACAACAAGGTGCGGGGTTTGATCGGCGGCTACTACGACTTCGACAAGTGGTGGGAGTACATGCTCAAGCTCGAGTTTCTGATCGCCACCGGCGACTGGAGCTGCCCCTCGCTTTACACGGCGGCACGCGAGCTGGCTGACGGTCATCCGGACCCAGAGACCGGCGAGTGCACTTCGATATCCTCGGCATTTCGCATGGATGCGCTGCCGGCTTTCGTGATCCATGAACGCGCCGGTAGCGCTGCGGGAGCTGTGCGATGAGACCGACCGCAAAATTGGCTCTGCTCGGGATATTGTGCGCCGTACTGGTCACGGCTTGCGGTTCCAACGAGCCGCAGACCCGCGGTGGACCCCCGACGCTGCGCCTCCTCACTGAAGCGCAGTATCGCAACATCATTCGCGACACCTTTGGCAGTCAGGTTGTCGTGGCCAGCCGCTTTGATCCGATCGTCCGCATCGAGGGTCTGCTCGCAGTCGGGGCGGGTCGCGCCACGGTGACCCCTTCCGGAGTCGAGCGTTATATCGCGCTCGCTCGCTCGGTTGCCGAGCAGGTGGTCGCGCCGGGCAATCGCGAGTTGCTCATCCCGTGCGCCCCGGCTGCGCCACAGGCCCATGATCCGCAATGCGCAGAGCTCTTTCTGCGCAGTGCCGGTCGATATTTGATGCGCCGTGCCTTGACCGACGAAGAGCTCGCCTCGTACCAGCGCATTGCCGCGGCGGCGGCCGCTGCGAACAGTGATTTTCATGCCGGCTTGTCCTATGCCCTTCAGGCAATGCTGGCGTCACCGGACTTTTTGTTCGTGGCCGAGAATGTCGTCGATGGGCCGGATGGTACGCCGCGGCTCGATGGTTATTCGCGCGCCACGCGACTCAGTTTATTTCTTTGGAACTCGGGACCGGATGAGGCCCTGCTGGCGGCCGCCGAGCGTGGCGAACTCGATGACACCCGCGGCATCCGCCGTCAGGCCGAGCGGATGATGGAATCCACCCGCCTTGAGGCCGGTGTTCGCGCCTTCTTTACCGACATGCTGGCGCTCGATGATTTCCAGACCCTGGAAAAAGACACCAATATTTACCCGGCATTCAGCCTCGCCGTGGCCAATGATGCGCGTGAGCAGGTGCTGCGCACGCTCACCGATCTGCTGCTGGTGCGAGACGGGGACTATCGCGACATCTTCACCACTCGCAATACGTTCATGACCGGATCGCTCGGTCTCGTGTACCGCGTGCCGGCGGCGTCACCGAGCGCGGGGTGGGTGCCGTTCGAATTCGCCGAGGGCGATCCGCGGGCCGGTATCCAGACACAATTGAGTTTCGTTGCGCTGCATTCGCATCCGGGCAAGAGTTCGCCGACTCTACGCGGCAAGGCGATCCGCGAATTGTTGCTCTGCCAGCGCGTGCCGGATCCGCCGGCCAGCGTGAACTTTGATCTGTTCAATGATCCCAACGCGCCCGGCAAGACGGCGCGGGATCGGCTGATCCGCCATTCGACGGATCCTTCGTGCTCCGGTTGTCACAAGCTCATGGACCCGATCGGTCTTGCACTCGAAAATTTCGATGGCGCCGGTCAGCAACGCCTGTATGAAAACGGCGAACTGATCGACACCAGCGGCGAGATCAACGGCATGGCTTTCACCGATTCGGCGGGTCTCGGCGACGCGCTGCGCGATGATCCAGCGGCGCCCGCCTGTCTCGTGCGCCGGGTGTACACCTACGCGGCAAGCCGCCCCATCCAGCGCAGCGAGCGCCAATTGCTCAATCATTTCGAAGACGAATTCGCCGGCGAAGGTTACCGACTGCGAGAGTTGATCCGCGAGGTCGCGACAAGCGATGCTCTCTATGCGGTCAGCCAGCCGCGACTGCGCACGGCACAACTCGGCCCGGAGGAGGTTTCTCCATGAGCGTGTTGATCAAAAAACCCTTTACCCGACGTGATTTGCTGCGTGGCTCGATTGGCGGCTCGGCGATCGCCGTCAGCTTGCCGTTCCTCGACTGCTTTCTCAGCGAGAGTGGCGAGGCACTGGCTTCGGGTGCGTCGTTACCGGTGCGCTTCGGTACCTGGTTCTGGTCGATGGGCCATACCCCCGGGCATGCCGTGGGCGAGCGTACCGATCGCATCGAGTTTCTCGAGGAGTGCAAGGCGCTCATCCCCTACGTCGAGCACATCAATTATTTTGGTCACTTCAATTCGCCGCTCGATGGTCGGCCGAACCATGTGCACCACACGGGTTGGGTGACGACGCGTACGGCGACCGCACCGGTATTGCCCGGCGAGATTCCGGCGCCGACGCTCGATGTGATGGTGTCCGATGCCATCAGCTCGAACACCCGTTTCCGCTCGATCGACATGAGCTGCACCGGCAACCCGCGCGACTCGTTCACGGCCCGCGACACGCACACGCGCAATGCAGGCGAGGTGTCTCCGCGCGCGCTCTACGCCCGCCTGTTCGGCAATGGGTTTACAGATCCGACCAAAGAAACTCGCGCGCCCGACCCGGATCTGATGCTGCAGCAGAGCGTGCTCTCGGGCATTCGCGAGCAGCGACAGCGCTTCGAGCGGCGGATCGGCGCGGCCGATCGCGCTCGGCTGGACGAATATTTCACCTCGATTCGCCAACTCGAGACCCAGCTGGCGTTGCAGCAGAAAGAGGTGCCGGTCACGGCGGCCTGCCGCATGCCGAAGTCGCCGGACGAGACGCCGGTCGGTCTCGAGATCAACGTCGCGCAGGGCAATCATGAGGCGATGGCTCGCCTGCTCGTCATGGCGCTCGCCTGCAATCAGACTCGTGTCTTCAACATGGCCTTCAACAATGCCTTGTCGAGCCTGCGTCGGCCGGGTACGGCCTATACGCACCACACGCTCACGCACGAAGAGGCCGTCGATCAAAAGTTCGGCTATCAGCCCGAGGCGTTCTGGTTCAATTGTCGGGTGATGGAAGCGCTGGCGAGTTTCATCGGTACATTCCAGTCAGTGATGGAGGGTAACGGCACACTGCTCGACAACACGCTGATATTCGCGCACGCCGAGACCAGCTACGCCAAGGTGCATGCGGTCGACAACATTCCAGTGATGACCATTGGACGTGCGGGCGGTCGCATCAAGACCGGCAAGCACATCGCGGGTCATGGCGATCCCGTGTCGCGTGTCGGTCTTACAGCGATGCAGGTGATGGGTTTGCCGATCGAGACCTGGGGCACTGGCTCGTTGCAGACTGCCAAGACCATCACCGAAATCCTGGTCTAGGGTGCGCGTGATCCGTTTGCGCGTCTGGTCGTCGCTGCTCGTTTGCGCCGCTGCGCTCGGCTTTGGCGCGCCGCTCGTCCACGGGGACGAGGCACTGCCCGACGGGGTGAGTGTGCTGCGCAGTGCGCCGGGCGAAATCCTGCTCGATGCGCGTGGTCATGTGCTCTACACCTACGCGCGCGATACGCAGCCGAACGTGTCCACGTGCGTCGCCGAGTGTGCCAAGGCGTGGCCGCCTTTACCCGCACCAGCCGAGGGCTCGGGCGAGGCGGCTCAGCCGCCCGCGCAATGGAGCGCGATCACGCGTCCCGATGGCAGTCGGCAATGGTCCTTCCGTGGTAAGCCGCTCTACACCTTCGCCAAAGATTCCACGCCGCAGGTCGCGTTGGGCGATCGCGTCGGTCAGGCGTGGGCGATCGCGTTTCAGCCAGTGCGCACGCCGCCGGGCATCGCGCTGCGTTCGATTCACTTGGGTCGCGTGCTGGTCGATGCGCGGGGTCTGACGCTTTACTGGCGCGATGATGAAAAGCCACGCGCCGGCGGCGGTGCGCCGCGTCTCGAGTGCGACAGAGAATGTTTGCGTCAGTGGACGCCGCTCGCCGCGCCACTGATGGCCAATGTCATCGGTGACTGGAAGCCGATCGATCGCACCGACGGGCCGCGCCAGTGGACCTTCAAGGGTCGACCGTTGTACGTCTTTGCCGGCGATATCAGGCCTGGCGACACCGCGGGCGAGGGCGCCGAGAAAGGTGTCTGGCGTGCGGCCGTGCTCGATTCCGCCGCGCCGTTGCCCTCCTGGGTGACCGTGCAGCGTTCCGACATGGGCGAAATCTTTGCCGATGCACGCGGTTTCACGCTGTACACGCAAGCAGGTTCGCTGGAGCGGATCCGCACGCTGCTGTGCCGCGACGATTGCATTCGGAAGAACTGGCGGCTGGTCACGGCTGCCAATGGAGTAAAACCCTCGGGCGAGTGGACCGTGGTCGACTCGCCGTTCGGCGATGGCGAGAAAGTCTGGGCGTACAAGGGTGATCCGCTCTACACGCACACCCGCGATCGCGAGCCTGGCGCCGTGGGCGGCGATAAATGGGCGGCCGGGTCAGGCGGCGCCGGCGGCGGCTGGAATCCGATCCTCCGACGCCGCGATTACGAACGCTGAGCGTCAGCGAGGCTTGGCAGTCGGTGACTGTGCGGGTGCGGTTGCTGGAGTCGATACGGGTGCGGTAGAGCGTTGCCGCCGCAGTTGACCGCGCAGCTCGCCATCGCGATACCGCGTGGTGTGGATATTCACGTAAACGCGTCCCGTAGTCAGATAGCCAAGCACGCCATCGCTGATGATGGTCGAACCGATGATCGGGCTCTTCAGGCCGCGGGTACCGAGGTCCACCACCTGACCCGCGTTGGCACCCACGTTCTCGGGTCCGTAGAGACCCGCGATGATCGGCGGTGACGTGAGTCCCTGATAGGTGATCTTCCAGTTAAGTTTTAGCGTGGCGCGCTCGAGGCGGAATTCGGCGAAACCTTTTCCGGGACTGTAGGTGGGCGTACTTTGATCTTCGTCGCTCAGCGAGACGATGTAGATGATGTCATCTGCAGCAGCCGATGCGGTGCCCGGCGTCACGCTTGCCAACAAGAGCGTCAGCACGGCGACAGAAAACTTGTATTGCATGAATCGCACGAAACCTCTCCGGCGCGATGACTGGATCGACGACTCGATTGTGCGGCCGCGAGCGTTACGACATCCTCGAATCACGGAGTGCTGTCCGCAGCATGGGTTGCTGTCCACAGAGTGAGCCGCGCCTGCACCGGCTGTTCCACGCTATAGCGCAGCATCGCTCAAAGTTGGTATACCAAGTCTCATGAAACTCAGCTCGGGCACTCCCCGCGTCATCCATGGTTTCGCGGCTTGTGCCGCGGTGGTTTTGCTGTGCTTGCCGGCCACGGCGTCGGCGCAACAAGGCACGCTCGGATTCGTCATCACTTTGTGGAATCTCGGCTCGTACGAGACGCGTTTCGTCGACGAGTGTCCCGAGGGACTCAACGTCGGGTACGACGAGTATTGGTGGCGGGGTCTCTCCAAACCTGATCGCGCGACGCTCACCGAGAATGGTCTCAAGAGCCGGTTGCAGCGTTACTTCAATGCGATCCGTCGCGGGCCGAACGGCGAAGACGTCTGCATGAATCCAACGGCGGTCACGGATCCGCCGCTGTTGCTGGTCGAGGGCGACAAGGCGATCGGCATGGATCTCGATGACAAGGATGGCGTCGCCGCTGGTCGTTCATGCCCGCATCGCGAGTTCACCGGTATCGATGGCACGGCCGGTGTCGACAATCAGCTCTATCGATTGCTCGGTTGCGTGTACGGATTCCGCTCATATGGCCAGGTCGAGGCCAATGAAAACGAGAACCGCAAGTCGAACGGCAAGGGCATGACGCTGATCGAAATCACCGGCGTCGATGATCCGCGCAATGATCCGGATGTCACCGTCAACTTCTATCGTTCCATCGATCTCTACACGCTCGATGGCAGCGGCCGCTTCCTGCCGCACGGCAGTTATCGCATCGATATGTACAACGGCAAGCCGCGCTATGGCAGCTCGGTACGCGGCAAGATTGAAAATGGTGTGCTCACCACGACTCCGGGCGAGGTCAACCTGCCGTTCTACGGCAACTACACCTACCAAAACCGTCTGTTCCGCGACCTGCGTCTGCGCATGACCATCTCGCCGAATGGTGATTCGGCCGAAGGCATGGCTGCAGGTTATCTCGGTGTCGATGACCTCATGTTCTACGTGGGCAGCATCGGCCCCATCCAGTCGACGACAATCTCCAATTGTCCATCGATCCACGTCGCCGCGAATCAGATTGCCGATGGGCATCCGGACCCGAAGACCGGCGATTGCACGACGCTGTCTTCGGCCTTCGTGTTCAAGGCCGTGTCGGCGTTCATCGTGCACGATAAGGGCATGCGCACCGCGGGTGCGGGCCGCGGACTGCTCGATCGGCTCAAGGGGGTCTTCAAGTGAGCACGATGCGTCGCGCGTGGCGTCTGACCTTCACCGCCTGCGCGCTGGCCTTGCTGGCGGCCTGCAGCGAAACACCGAAGACCACCGGTGCCGAGGCAGGAATGCGCCTGCTGACCGAGCCGCAATACCGACAGACCATCGCTGACGTGTTCGGCCAGCAGATCACGATCGGCGGCACGTTTGATCCTTTGGTGCGTACCAGCGGGTTGTTGACCGTTGGCGCCTCGGCGGCGCGCATTACTCCGGCGGGTCTCGAGCAGCTTGATCGTATGGCGCGCTCGATCGCCGCGCAGGTGACGAGCGAAGAAAACCGCGATTTCCTGCTGCCGTGTGCGCCTGCGGACGTGCGTGCACCCGATGACACGTGTGCAGCGCAATTCTTTGGTACGACGGGACGATTGCTGCTGCGTCGCTCGCTGGCAGAGGATGAAGTTGCTTCATTGGTGCGCCTCGCCAATGTCTCAACACGTGAACTCGGCAATTTTCATGACGGCCTGGCCTCGGCGTTGGCTGGCTTGCTGGTGTCGCCCGAATTCCTGTTCGTGATCGAGCAGACAGAGCCTGATCCGAAGCGCGAAGGGGCGTTGCGGCTCGATGGTTACTCCAAGGCGAGTCGTCTGAGTTTTTTCCTCTGGGGCTCTGCGCCCGATGACGAATTGTTGCGCGCTGCCGAAGCGGGCGAGCTGCACAAATCGTCCGGTCTCGCCGAGCAGGTCAATCGCCTGCTCGAGTCGCCGCGGCTCGAACAGGGCCTGCGGCTGTTCTTCGACGATATGTTCGCCTTCGAGACCATCGGTCGTCTCGAGAAGGACGCGATCATTTATCCGGCGTTCAGCACCGCGGTGGCGCTCGAGGCGCGTGAGCAGACGCTGCGCACCCTCATGCACATGCTGCTCGACGAAGAAGCCGACTATCGCGACATCTTCACCACCCGCAAGACCTTCATCAGCAGCGCGCTTGGGCGCATTTATCGCATCCCTGTCTCGCGACCCGATGGTGGCTGGATGGAGTACGAGTTCCCCGAGGGGGATCCGCGTCTTGGCATCGCGACGCATGTCAGCTTCACCGCCTTGCATTCGCACGCGGGCCGCAGCTCGCCCACGCTGCGCGGCAAGGCGATCCGCGAAATCCTGCTCTGCCAGCGCGTGCCGGATCCTCCGGGCACCATCGATTTTGCCGCCTTCAATGATCCGAACTCACCGGCGCACACGGCACGTGACCGCTTGAACGTGCACTCGATCGAGCCGGCTTGTGCCGGGTGCCACAAGTTGACCGATCCGGTCGGTCTCGGCATGGAACATATCGATGGAGCCGGTCAGCTGCGCACCAATGAGGATGGCTATGCCATCGACGCCTCGGGTTCGCTCGATGGCTTCGAATTCCAGAATGTTGCGGGCATCGGTCCTGCGCTGCGCGAGAACGTGGCGGCGCCGGCCTGTCTCGTCAATCGTCTCTACGCTTACGCCACTGCGCGCGTGCCCGCCCGCAACGAACGCAAATACTTGAAGTACCTCGAGGGCGAATTCGCCGACGACGGCTATCGGGTGCCGGCGCTGCTGCGCCGCATTGCGCTCGACGAAGCCATGTATGCTGTCAAAGCGCCGTCGACTCGGCCGGCCCGTGTCACTGATCCCGTAACCGGAGACCCGTCATGACCGTGTTGTTGCCCCGCCCCGTTACCCGCCGCTCCGTGCTGCGCGGCGCCCTCGGTGGAGCCACCGTTGGCCTGTCGCTGCCCTTCCTGGATCTTTTTCTGAATGAGAACGGTACTGCGCTCGCTGCGACCGGAGCGCCGTTGCCGGTGCGCTTTGGCACCTGGTACTGGGGCCTCGGCCACACGCCGGGTCATGCCATCGTGCCGAAGACGCGTACCGCTGCGGGCATCGAATTTCTGACCGAGTGTCAGGCGCTCAAGCCGCACCACGACCAGCTCAATTTCTTTGGCGGCTTCAATATGCCGCTCGATGGCCGCTCGAACTACACGCACTTCAGCGGCTGGGTGGCCTCGCGCACCGGCACGGCGCCCTCGACCAACTCCGAGATTCCGGCGCCGACACTGGATCTGTTGGTGGCCGACCACCTCAGCAACAACAATCGCTTCAAGACGCTCGATGCGACGGCTTGCGGCATCGCGCGCGAGAACTACAGCGCGCGCAGCACCAACAGTCGTGCCGCCGCCGAGGCGTCACCCGAGAAGCTCTATGCCCGCGTGTTCGGTACGGAGTTTGCCGATCCCAACAAGGCCGATTTCAAGCCCGATACGCGCATGATGGTGCGTCGCAGCGTGCTCTCGGCGGTGAACGACGATCGCAAGAAGCTCATGCAGAAGGTGGGTGCCTCCGATCGCGCCCGACTCGATGAGTACTTCACCTCGATCCGCCAGCTCGAAAACCAGCTCGAAACGCAATTGCGCAAGCCGGAAGCCAATCAGTCCTGCGCCATTCCCGCGGCGCCGCGTCGCGACGGCGCGGAGCAGAACATGCCGCAAGGACTCGAAGTCGACACGGTCATTGCCAACCATCGCGTGATGGCGCAGATGATGGCGATGGCGGTGGCCTGCAACCAGACGCGAGTGTTCAACATGGTGTTTAGTGACAACTTCTCGCACATGCGCCGTCCCGGCCAGACCTACACGCATCACCTGCTCACCCACGAGGAGACGCCAGACACGGACCTCGGTTATCAGCCGGTGGCGTTCTGGTTCAACTGCCGCACCATGGAGGCCTTTGCGACCTTCATCGACGCGTTCGCGAATATTCGCGAGGGCGATGGCACGCTGCTCGACAACACGCTGATCTTTGCCGCAACCGAAACCAACTACGCGCGCGTCCACTCGGTAGACGGCGTGCCGGTGTTCTCGGTCGGCAAGGCGGGTGGTCGCATCAAGACCGGCATGCATGTGGTGGGCAACGGCGATCCCATCACCCGCATCGGCTTGACCATGATGCAGATCATGGGTGTGCCGATCGACAATTGGGGCACGCGTTCGCTGCAGACCTCCAAGACCATTTCCGAGATCCTCGTCTGATCATCATGAGATCACGAGCGCTGCGATCGGGCGCGCTATTGATGGGCGCTTTGCTCGTCGGTGGTGCGGTCGCCAAAGAAGCCGTGCCGGTGCCGGCGGGGCTCGATACGCGCCCGCGGGGCGATGGTCTGGTGTTCATCGATGCCAAGGGCATGACGCTGTACACCTACGATCGTGACGAAGGTACGCCGGGCCGCTCCGCCTGCGAGGGTCCCTGCGCGGACAACTGGCCGGCGGTGACTGCACCGGCTGCCGAGTCGCCCCCGCAGGGATGGTCAAAGATCTCGCGAGCCGATGGCACGCTGCAGTGGGCGTTCCGCGGCAAACCGCTCTATCGCTACAAGCTCGATGACGGTCCGGGCGCTGCGTTCGGTGATGGCGTCGGTACCGTGTGGCGTATCGCCCTGCGACAGATTCCGGTGCCGCAGGATGTCCGCATTCGCAACACACTCATCGGTCATGTGCTCACCGATGCGGCGGGTTTGACGCTCTATGCGAGCGGCGATGACAAGCCAGGCAAGACGCCGGGCTGTAACGATCGCAAGTGCCTCAACGCCTGGAAGCCACTGGTTGCGCCGGGTAGTGCGCGGGGTCGCACAGCGGGCGATTGGACGGTGCTCATTCGCCGCGATGGTTCGGGGCAGTGGGCTTATCAGGGCAAGCCGCTCTATCGCTATGCGGCAGGCGATGTGGCCTCCGGCGAAACCACGGGACACGGTGTGGATGGTTGGCAGGCCGTCGTGCTCGAACCGCCACCGCCCTTGCCCGCATGGGCCACCGTACAACCCTCCGATGCCGGTGAGCTCATCGCCAATCAACAGGGCATCACGATCTATTCGTTCGGGGTCAACGCGCGTGGTCAGCGGACCTTCCGTGGTCCCGCACCCAAGTGTCCGGATGGTGTCTGCGTCGATGCGCAATGGCAGCCGTTCCTGGCGACCGCCAACGACACGCCGATCGGCAGCTGGGGCATTGCCCGTCTCGAAGAGGGCCGCCTGCAATGGACCTACAAGGGCATGAAGCTCTACACGAACGTGCTCGATACCAAGCCCGGTGACTTCAAGGGCATTCGCTTCGGCGGTGACCGGTCCTGGTCCGCGATCATGCGCAACGGCGAACCCATGCAAGGCGTCACCGTCGGCGGTTGAGCCGCGCGGCGCGCTCGCCGCGCGTCGACTCAACGCCAAAAAATTCAGTCGGCGTGACTGAACTTCGGTTTGCCGAGAGAGCTGGTGACCAGCGCACCAAAGATCATCGCGCCGCAGGCGAAATACAAGGTTGGCACATAACTCTGGTAATGATCGTAGGCTATGCCGGCCGCGAGTGGTCCGAGGGCGGCGCCGAGATAGAACGACGTCAGCTGCCAACCATAGATTTCGCCATAAGAGCGCATGCCAAAGAATCGGCTGGTCAAATACGCGACAAGATCCACTTCGGCGGCAGCCGCGAGGCCGAGTGACAGCACGCTGATGGTGACGAGCCACATCGACGCATCCGGAATTGTGAGCGCGAAGCACCCCACTGCGCAGATGCCGAGCAGCAACCGCGCAACCGCGGGAGCGGCGAATCGATCGAGCAAAAAGCCAATGGCAACGCGACCCACGAGCACCGCGATGCCCATTACGCCGGCGATACTCGCGGCGCTTTGTTGCGCGAGTCCGCGGTCGGCGAGCAGCGGGATCAGATTGATGATCAGCGCGGCGATGACGCCCGACACCAGAAAAAAGCCGATCGCGATCTTCCAAAAGGCGACTTGACGCAGCGCCTCGGCGAGCACGAAACCGGACAGCGGCGCCGCCTCGACAGCAGCCGCTGATGCCGCGGCGGCGTTTTCGGGGGTTGCCATCGAGACGGACTTGGGACGCTCTTCGAGGAGCAGCGCAATCAACGGGACCGAGACCATCAGTATGAAGCCACCGACGGCCAGATAGCCTGCTTGCCAGCCGTGCTCGGCAATGATGCGCGAGACGATCACCGGCGCGAACACCCCAGCGAGACCCGAACCCGCGAGCGCAATGCCGAGTGCCAGCCCTCGACCGCGGTCGAACCAGATATTGACCGTGCGGGTCCACACGACCGGCGTGGTGCCGCCACCGATCAGCGATAGACCGAGCCAGGCGACATAAAAGAGCCCGAGCGTACCGTCGAGTTGCGTGAGCGCCGCATAGCCGAGCGCCAAGGCGATCATCGAGGCGATACCCACACGTCTTGCGCCGTAGCGGTCGATCACCGAGCCGATCAGCGGCGCGGTGATCGCCGTGCCGATGATCAGAAAACTGGCCGCGGTCGACACTTCGCCGCGGGTCCAGCCGAAGGCGGCAACCAGCGGCAGCACGAACACGCCGAAAGTGTAGAAGGCGAGTCCGCTCAAGCCGGAGCCGTTGCCGATCGCGGCGGCGATCAGGGGGCGCCAGCCGCGTCGAAATTCGGTTGCTGCATTGGACATCAGAGGATTCCTCGGGATCAGGGTGGCTTCAGGGTACGGAATTCTTTGGCAAGGTGAAGGCAACGATGGCGTCGGCAAGTTCGGGACTGACGCGCGCATTGCCACCGGCGGCGATGACCACATACTGACGACCATCCGATTCGTAAGTCATCGGTACGGCCATGCCGGGGGCGGGTAGTTCGTGGCTCCATAGCTCGACGCCCGTCTTGACGTCGAAAGCCCGCAATTTTTTGTCCATGGCTGCTGCGACGAAGACGAGACCGGCAGCGGTAACCATGGGACCGCCGATATTCGGTGAGCCCCAGTTGAATGTCGCAGGTGCGGTGATGCCGCGATAGCGCGCCTGACCGAGCGGCACCTGCCAGCGCAGCTTGCCGGTGTCGAGGTCGATCGCGCTGAGTGTGCCAAAGGGTGGCGGCGTGCAGGGCAGACCGAGCGGGGAGACGAACAACCCCATCTCTGCGCGATACGGCGTGCCGATGAGATCGGTACCGACGGGTTTGCCATCGGCGTTGATTTCTTTGGTATCCTTGCGGATGAGACGCACGCGCAGCGCGAGATTCTGTCCTTTGGCGATCAGTAGATTGTTGGTTTTATCGTAGGCGATGCCGCCCCAGTTGCCGCCGCCAAAGGGAAAAATGATCGAGCCGCGCTCGCTCGGCGGGGTGTAGGGGCCCTCGTACCGCAGTTTGTCGAATTCCCGGCGGCACCAAGCGCGATCGAACCAGGTGAGACCCCACATGTCGTCGCGGCTGATTGTTTGTCTCGCGAAGGGTTCCGGCAAGGTCGGGAAAGGCTGCGTCGGCACGCTGCGTTCACCCGGAATATCGGAGCGAGGGGCGGCACGCTCCTCGACCGGAAAAAGCGGCTTGCCGGTATCGCGGTCGAGCACGAACACACGACCCAATTTAGTTTGCTGGATAGCCACCGGCAGGCGCTGCCCGCGGTGCAGGATGTCGACCAGCAGCGGATGACCGGGTAAATCGAAATCGAACAGGTCGTGGCGCGTCGTCTGAAAATGCCAAACCGGCTGGCCGGTTGCGGCGGAGATCGCGACTGTTGCGTCGGACAACGGGATATCAAAAGTGCTGCGACGCACGCCATAGAAATCGGGCGAGGGGTTGGTAGTGGGCGCAAACACGAGTCCGCGCTCGGGGTCGACGCTCATGGTCGACCAGACGTTGGCGGCGCCCGTGTCGTGCGCATGCCCGGGCGGAATCGGGTCGAACTCCCAGCGCAGCTCGCCACTGCGGACATCGAACGCGCGCACGAAACCGTTGTTGGCGTCGGTCAAAGAGTCGCGTGCACCCGCCGAAGCGACCACGAGATCACCGATGATGACGGGACCCGAAGTCATGCCGAAGGACTTATCCCCGGTGCCGCGCGAATCGAAGTCGGCGTGGGTCACATAGCCCGGATGGCCACGTGCAGCACCGAAATCCGGACAGGATCGACCCGTGTCGGCGTCGATCGCATAGACCTTGCCGTGCACATCACCCTTGAAGACGCGTTTTTCGCAGGCGACGCCGGGGCGCGGCGTCGCGGCTTGCCAATAAGCCACGCCACGGCAGATCCCGGCACGACGCGGCTCCGCGTTGAGCGGCTTGCCACGCGCCTGTGGCGAATGCGGATCGAACACCCATTTCTGGCGACCGCTGACGGGGTCGAGGGCGAAGACGCGATTGAAGGGTGTGCAGTAATAGAGCGTGCCGTTGACGTGCAGCGGCACCGCTTCGAGAGCGGTCGCACCACGGGGGTCGCCCTTGGCGGCAAAATCGCCTGAGCGGTGGACCCAGGCGATCTGCAAACCTTTGACGTTATCGGGAGTGATTTGATTGAGGGGCGAAAACTGGCTGCCGCCCGGATCATTGCCGAAGGCGGCCCAGTCGCCGTTGGCCGTGGCAGTACCGCTGGTTGCGAGGCCCAGCAAGATCCCGATGACCACGGCGCGCAAACGCGTAAAACCGATCATTCATCTCCCCTCAACGCTGCCTACAATCGCACACATCATGAAAAGCCAGCCTCGCACCGATCAAGACGTCCACGTTTTTCTGGACACCGCACACGAGCCATCCGGCGCGCCGTCACGACGCACATTCCTGATCGGCGTCGCCTTGACGGGTACGGGTCTCGTGCTCGCCAAACAGAGTCTCTTCGCCCATGAGCAGAATGAATCGGCGCAGGCCGTGCCGCTCGCGGCTGGGCTCGTCGCCGGTGGTCCGTTTTCGGCGTACCTCGAGATCACGACTGGCAACGAAGTTCGCATCGTCAGCCCGCAAACTGAGATCGGTCAGGGCGTGTTCGACACGCTCGCGATGATCGTGGCCGATGAACTCGACGCCGATTGGTCGCGCGTGGTGGTGCGACTGCCGCACGCCAACAAGGCGTTTGCCAATCCGGTCAACAAGCGACAGCGTATCGGCGGCAGCGATTCGGTGATGGCCTATCGCGAGCCGTTGCGGCAGGTGGGCGCAGCCGCACGCGAGATGTTGGTGACGATCGCTGCGGCGCGTTGGAAAGTGCCGGTGGAATCCTGCAGCACGCGGGACAGCCGCGTGTTGCACGGCCCGAGCGGACGCAGCCTTACGTTCGGGGGGCTCGCCATCGAGGCTGCCGCGTTGCCGGTGCCGCGGCAACCGAAGCTCAAGAACGCGAGTGAACTGCGACTGACGGGGCAGCGCCTCATGCGCAAAGATACACCGTCAAAGATTGATGGCTCGGCCTTGTATTCGGTCGATATCCGCGAGCCCGGCATGGTGTTCGCGGCGCTGCGCCGTTCGAACTCACTCGCCGGTCGGCTGCGTCGGTTCGATGCTTCGGCGGTCCAAGGCCGTCGCGGCGTGGTTGCAATCGTACCGCTAGAGGATGCGGTCGCCGTGGTCGCCGAGAGCTGGTGGATTGCAAGGCAAGCTGCCGAGGCGCTCGAGGTCGAGTTCGACGAGTCGGCAATGGGCGAGGTGAGCTCCGAATCGCTGCGCGCGGCGCTACTGCGCACGCTCGACGACGATGCCGCGGCGCTCGAGCAAGCGCTCGCCGTGCCCGGCAGCGCTCCGCCGCACCGCGAACTCGCCGATCGCGCGGCTGTAGCTGCGGCGCTCGCGCGTCAGGACGCAACGCAGCTCGAGCTCACCTACGAGGTTCCTTATCTTGCGCACATGACCATGGAGCCGCAGTCCTGCGTTGCTAAGGTCACCGCCGATTCCTGTCTGGTCCTCGGTGGCTTGCAACAGCCGGATTTCGCGCTCGATCTGGCCGCGCGGCTGACGGGTCTGCCGCCGGAGCGAGTGCGCGTCGATGTCGTGTTTGGTGGCGGCGGTTTCGGCCGACGCTGGGAGCTCGATTCGGTGCGTCAAGCCGTCAGTATCGCCAAGCAAGTTCCCGGTCGCGCGGTCAATCTCATCTGGACGCGCGAGCAGGACATGCAGCACGACTTCTATCGGCCTGCGCACGTGGCGCGTTATCGCGCGTCGATCGATGCGGCCGGCAATGTCTTGGCGGTGCAGGGACGGACGGCCGGTCAGTCGCTGCTCGGCTACAAGGGTATGCGGCGCGACAAGACTCAGCCGGATGCCTCATCTTCCTTCGGAATTATCCCGCAAGAATACGATCTGCCGAATCGGCTGTGCGAGTGGGTGGAATTGCCGGCGCAGGTGCCGATCGGCTTTTGGCGCGCTGTCGGCGCCTCGCAGAATGGTTTCTTTGCAGAATCTTTGATGGACGAATTGGCATACGCCGCCAAACGCGATCCGCTCGAGTTTCGTCGTGGGCTGATCCACTCCAACACTCGTGCGCGCGCCGTGCTCGAGCGCCTTGCGATCGAGTCGGAATGGTCCAAGCCGCTCGCCAGGGGCCGGGGTCGCGGCATCGCGCTCAGCACCGGTTTCGGCAGTATCTGCGGCCAGGTATTCGAGGTGTCGGTGGTCGACTCGACAGTGACGATCGAGCGCGTGACCTGCGTCTACGACTGCGGTCCGATACTCAATCCTTCGACGGTCGAGGCACAGCTCGAGGGCGGCATCGTTTATGGCTTGTGTGCAGCGCTCAACGGCGAGATCACGCTGCAAGGCGGCAAGGTGGAGCAGGGCAATTTCCATGACCAGCCCATGCTGCGTCTCTCCGAGACACCACCCATGAAAATCGTGCTGATGGATTCGCAGCACCGCATCGGCGGCGTCGGCGAGGGCGGTGTGCCACCGGTGGCCGCCGCACTCACCAACGCGATCTTTGCCGCGACGGGGCGTCGCTACCGCACCCTGCCGTTGCGCAAGGCCGGACTCGAGTTCGTCGGCCTGCGCGCCTGACCGCGCGGTGCCGCCACCGCCGGCGGCACCGGCACCGACGTCAGGCGAACTCGCCCTTGTCGGGCAGTGCGATGTGCAGAAAGTGGCAGGGCTCTTCGCCCACCACTTCGATCTTGTGGCCTTGGCCGCGCGTGTCCCACAGCGTGAGCATGTCGCCGCGCACGAACTGACGGGTTTCGCCGTTGCTGACGGTGAAGTTGATCTGACCCGTGAACACCGCCATGAAAATCAGGTCGAGGACGGTGGCAAAATCCGCCTTGTAGCCCGGTTTGGCGAAGCCCATTTTCCAGTACAGGACCTTTTGGTTCTTCGAGGAAATACGCCTCGGGATGCCGTACTGCGGCAGGTCGACTTCCTTGAAAATCGAGTGGCCTTGTTCATCGACGTCGATGTTGGTGAATTTCATCGCGGCATCCTATTTTTTGAGTTCGTAGGTGTCGGTGCCCGGAAAGGTCAGGCTGAGCGTGATCACCGGTTCGCGGCTGCGCGCAAAGGATGAATGATGCAGTGACGGTCCCGTTACCACCACGCCTTCGCCGGTCGCCGAGCGACGGATTTCTCCGCTCTGCAGTGTGTTGTCGAGATGTCCCGACATTGCCCACACCATGCGCGGCTGATTGGTGAGATGCATTTCGTGCGGACCACCGCCCACGGGTTCGCCCGGCTGGTTGAGCGAGATGCCCCAATAGGCGCCATCCTGCTTGGCGGTTTCGGCGTAGAGCGGCGTCACTTCGCGAAACGGAATCTCGGTCTCGGTCCAAGTGGAGCGCTGGTTGGCGTCCATCCCGAAGGTTTTCATCTTGACCACGGCGCAACTCCGTTAGTGGCGATGAAGGACGAGGGTTCGAGGATGTCCCAATAGACCGGGATACCGGCCGGCTCACGCAGCGCATCACCCGCACGCACTTCAAAGACCTCGTTACCGAGATGCAGGTCCATGCGGCCCGAGATCAGATAGATGAGCGCGTCGGCACGCGGCGTCGACGGCGCGTTCTTGCCAGGCCCCGACAGGCGCGCGATGCGGATCGAATTGCCATCATAGACGTAGCGCTGTACCGACACTTTGGCGCCGCTTTCGCCGGCTTTTTCGCCGGACTCGATCACCGCCGGCGGGTTGTCCTTGCTGCGAATGACGCTCGCTTTCGGGTTCTGTGCGGTGCTTTTAATGGTGTAGGCGATGATGGTGGTGTCCTCGGCGCGATTCGGCAGGCTGCGCAGCACGCCGCTCGGCAGGTTGACGACATCGCCCGTGGCAAGTTCGGTGCGTACGCCCGCCACATCGACCGATGCGGAACCCTGCGCAACATAGATCTGGGTTTCGCTCGTGATCTGGTGCAGCACGCCACCGCTGGCCTTGCGGAACTTCAGCACACGGATCTCGCCGCTCGGAAAGGTAAAGGTCTGCGAGTCGTAGCGCGACGCATTGGCCGGTACGCGCTTCAACTCTTCGTCACCCGCGGCAATCAGCACCCGGGCGCCGGTCTGTTCGCCCTGGCCGGTTTGCACGATTTCCCATTCGGCCATCGGCACCACCGATACGCTTTGACCGGAGCGGATTTCGCCGGCGAGCGAGGCGGAGTTTGCAGGGCTTGCGAGCCACAGCGTGGCGGCGGCGGTCGCAGCGACAAAAAAGTCGCGTAACATGTGTAAATCCCTCCTTCAGGAATCGATAGGACGCATTCCGATGAATGCGTGCTCGGAGTGTAGTCCGCGGTCGTTGTCCCGCTGTCCTTGCTGCGGTGCTCGGTTTACGGAGTGGACGTGGCGACGGACGAACTCGCGTGTTGCAAGCCGTGACCTAGAATTGCCCGGCTTTGTTTTCACGGGCGGTCACAAGATGAAGGCATTCGAAGTTTTCCGGAGCGGGGTCTGGCTGGCGATGTTGTGGGTCGCCGGGATGGCCGCCCAAGGCGCGATCGCCGCCAATGCCGACGCCACACTGGTGGCTAAGGGCAAATACCTCGCGACCGCCGGCAACTGCAAAACCTGTCATACGCGGCCCGGCGGCAAGGACTACGAGGGCGGCCTGTCGTTCACCACCGACTTCGGGATCATCTACTCCACCAACATCACGGCTGATGCCAAGGCCGGCATCGGCAGCTGGACGTATGCGCAGTTCGCACGCGCGATGCGCGAGGGCGTGGGCGCGCGCGGCGAGCATCTCTATCCGGCGTTTCCGTACACCGCGTTCACGCGCGTCACCGATGCCGACCTGCAGGCGCTCTATGCGTACTTCAAGACGGTGCCGGTGTCCGGCTATCGCGCGCCCGAAAACCAGATGCGCTTCCCGTTCGACCACCGTGAACTGCTCGGCGTCTGGAAACAGATGTTCTTTGAGCCAGCTCAGTTCACGGCACGCAAAGACCAATCCGCCGAATGGAATCGCGGTGCTTATCTCGTTGAGGGGCTCGGTCACTGCGGTGCCTGTCATACCCCACGTAATCTGCTCGGTGCCGAAAAAACCGACGAGGCCATGGCGGGCGGCTGGTACTACGACGCTATTTCGCCGAGTGCGGTGCGCAAATGGAGTGCGGTCAATCTTACGCAGGCGCAGAGCGGCCTCAAGGCCTGGTCGATCGGCAACATCACCTCGTATCTAAAGACGGGACACGGTACGCGCGCCGGCTCCTTCGGGCCGATGAACGAGGTGATTGCCAACAGCACGCGGCTGATGAGCGATGCCGACATCCGCGCGATGGCGGTCTATCTCAAATCTTTGCCGCCGATCGAGCGCAGTAAAATACAGTCACTCTCGAAGCGCGAACAGGGCGCCGGCGAGACGCTCTACACGATCCATTGCGGGACCTGTCATCTGCCGACCGGCGAAGGCGCGAAGCCGGGCGAGGAACTCGGCCCGCCGCTCGCCGGCAGTGCCGTGGTACAGGCGCCCGATCCGTATTCTTTGATCAATATCATCCTCTACGGAACCCAGGTCATCACGCCAACGCCACCGAAGGCCTGGAAGAACATGAAGCCGTTGTACGACGCCCTCGATGATGACGAGGTCGCGCAGCTCGCCAACTACCTGCGCTCCACCTGGGGCAACCGCGGCGGCGAAGTCACCGAAAAGCAGGTCGCTGCGCAGCGGAATGATGATGAGTAGGGGCGCGAGGCCTTTAGGTTGGCTTGAACGCTAAACCGCGACCGGATCGTTTGTGGGGAGCCGCCATTGGCGACCCGCCTCAATTACCGGTCAACATCCCACCGCTAATGACCTCGTCGATCAAGGCATTCCAGTCCGCCTCTGGCATCTTTGATTGCGCCACATCGTCGACGATTTACCCGACTGTAGGCCTGGATCATGACGGCCGCTGCGCGTGGCTTGATCGACCGTTTCACCCAGCCTTTTTTCTGACCGGTGACCACGATTCCTCCGATCGCCTTGGTCAGTCTCTCTTGCTCCCGAGCCAGAGTTTTTCGGAGCGCCGGACTGGTTTCCGAGTAGGTGGTTGATCGCGTGCGGGCGAATCGGGTGGCTTTGCGCTCCGCTCCCTGGCTGACTTTGGTGACCTCGCGCAGTATTGCTTCGATGTGATCAGTGAAGTCCAAGACTTCGCAACACGATGGATCTGGAACTACAATCACGAACGCCCAAACATGGCCTTGGGCGGGATCACGATGCAACGTTTCCTTGGAAAAACAGTCGTCATCACGGGAGCCGGCCGCGGAATCGGCGCCACCTGCGCCGAGCGGTTCGTAGCGGAGGGCGCACAGGTCATACTTGTCGCGCGTAA
>Ga0163212_1000133_pt1 | contig 29941 bp, 31 predicted proteins | sample Malawi_45m_30L_FD_113532 | JGI IMG/M metagenome (GOLD analysis project Ga0163212, IMG submission 113532) | Freshwater microbial communities from Lake Malawi, Central Region, Malawi to study Microbial Dark Matter (Phase II) - Malawi_45m_30L | ecosystem: Environmental > Aquatic > Freshwater > Lake...
GGCGAGGGCCACGCTGAAGACAAGGACAACGAGCATGGGATCGATACCGAGTCCGGTTTTCTCTTGGAGCAGGAAGCCGAGGGCCACGCCGGTGACGGCCGAATGGGCCAGCGAATCGCTGAAAAAGGCCATGCCGCGCAAGGTGACGAAGACGCCGAGCAACGCACAGGTCGGTCCAAGGATGGCGGCGGAGATCAGCGCATGGCGCATGAAGTCATAGGACCAGATTTCGGCGAGGGTCATGATGCGGCGGCAGGTTCGAAGGAGCGCCAGCGGTAAGGGGCGGTGCCGTAGGTGCGTTCGAGAAGATGCTCATTGAGCACGGTGGCCGGATCGCCGACCGCGCAGCAGGTCTGGTTGAGGCAGCACACTTTGGTGGCGAGGTGGCTGACAAAATGCAGGTCGTGCGAGACGAAGAGGACGGCGAGCGAGGTGGCGCGGTGGAGGTCGCCGAGGATCCCGCGCAGGTCGTCGCTGCCGCGGCGATCCACGCTGGACGAGGGCTCGTCGAGCAGGAGTAGGTCGGGTTGCTGCAGCAGGGCGGCGGCAACGAGCACGCGCTGGAATTGTCCGCCGGAGAGGGTGCCGAGGGTTTGTCCGAGCAGACCGGCAATGGCCAAACGCTCCAAAGTCCCGGTGATCTCGTTTCGTTGGCGGCGTCCGGTCCCGCCGAACCAGAGCGAGCGCCCCGGATGGTTCACGGTGAGAAATTCGCCCACCGTGATGGGGAAAGATGTGTCATAAGCGAGGTGCTGCGGCACATAGCCGAGGCGGAGCGGTCCGGCGGGGAAGGCGACCGAGCCGGCGGATGGCGGGACGAGTCCGAGGATGGTTTTGAGCAGCGTGGACTTGCCGCCGCCGTTGGGCCCGATGACGGCGACGATATCGCCGCGGTCGATATCCAAGTTGAAGTCGCGCAGGGCCCAATGCGCGCCGTAGCGCACGCCGAGGTCGCGCAGGCGGACGAGCGTGCGGCCACCGGGTGCGGTCGGGTCTGGTGCGGGAAGGGTCATTCGTCGCGGCCGAAAGCGCGTTGCAGCGAGGAGAGGTTTTTCCTCATGCGTTCGAGGTAGGCCTTGGCACCGCCTTGGCCCACTTCGAGGGTGTCGAGCGAGGAAACTTTGGCGCCGGTTTCCTTGGCGATTTTTTCGAGCAGTCCGGGAGCGTAGCCCGTCTCGGCGAAGAGCACGCCGACTTGGAGTTCGCGGATTTTGTCAACCAGCGCAGCGAGTTGACGCGGGGTGGGATCTTTTTCCGGGAATTCCGCGATGGCCCCGACGTAATTGAGTCCGTAGCGCGCAGCCAGATAAGGAAAGGCGTCGTGGAACGAGACGAGGTTTTTGTTCGGCAGGGGTGCGAGCGTCGCGCGGTATTCCGTGTTGAGCGCCTCGAGTTCGGCGGCGTAAGCCTCGCCGTTTTCCGCGTAGGCCGCGGCGTTGGCCGGGTCCGCTTTTTGCAGGGCGGCGACGATGTTGGCCGCCTGCTTTTGCGCGATGACCGGATCGAGCCAGATGTGGGGATTGCCGCCGTCACCGTGGTGATGATGATGGCGTCCGTGTCCGCCCGCGATGGCGACTTCCTCGCGGCTTTCGACGAGGTCGACACCTTTCGACGTGTCAACAATGACGAGGTCTTTGTTGCCTGATTTTTTGACCAGATCGTCGAGCCAGTCCTCGATGCCGGCGCCGTTGATGATGAAGAGGTCGGCTTTGGCCAATTTTTTGACATCGGACGGCGAGAGTTGGAATTCGTGCGGACCGGTGTCCTTGCCCAGCAGTTGCACCACTTCGGCGTTCTGGCCGGCGATGGCGAGGGTGTGGGATTGGATGGGAAGGAAGCTGGTGACGATGCGGAGGGGGCGGGTGGTGTCCGTGGTCGTTTGGGCCAGCGCAGCGGTGGACACGGCGAGGGCGGTGAGGAGTGCGGTGAGGAGGTGCATCGGTGAAGGGATGGAAGAGAGGGATGAAGACGGAAACCAGAGACTTGAGTGAACGGGTGGGGCCGGTCGCCGTGGGGACCGGGCCTACCGGGGATGGGTTTAGTGGGCGTGCTCGGTTTGCGCTTGGGTGAGCCACTCGGGGAAGGGGTCGGGCAACTTGCGCCAGGCTTCGGGGCCGCGGACCATTTCGTCGTCGGTGAGCAGGCAGCGGTCGAGTTCGGCGGTCATGGCGTCCTGCGGGAGATTTTGTCCGATGTAGACAATTTGCTGGCGGCGGTCGCCGAAGGGTTTTTGCCAATCTTTCATGATGGCCTTGAGCGTTTCCTCGTCGTCCGGCCAGCGGAACTTGGGCGCGGCGGCCCACCAGTAGCCGACGGGTTTGTATTCCGCGCTGCCGCCGGCCTGGCTCCACAGGCCGATCATGTCGTGGCGCGTGGCCAGCCAGAAATGACCTTTGGAGCGGAGGAGTCCGGGCCATTCGGTGTGGAGGAAATCCCAGAAGCGTTGCGGATGGAACGGACGGCGCGCGCGGTAGACGAAGCTGCCGATGCCGTATTCCTCGGTTTCCGGGGTGTGGATGTTGTTGAGTTCCTTGTTCCAGCCGGCCGAGGCCTGGGCTTTTTCCATGTCGAAGCGTTTGGTGTCCAACACGCGCTCGAGCGGGACGTGGCCGCGCTCGGCCTCGACGATTTCGGCGTTGCGGTTGAATTGGCGGAGGATGGCGCGGAGTTGGGCGAGTTCGTCTTCGCTGACAAGGTCGGTCTTGTTCATGATGATGACGTCGGCGAATTCGACTTGGTCGATGAAGAGGTCGGCGATGGTGCGTTCGTCGCCTTCGTCGGCGGCCATGTTGCGGTCCTTGAGGTAATCGGCGGCGTTGAATTGCTTGAGGAAGTTGGCCGCGTCAACCACCGTGACCATGGTGTCGAGGCGGGTGATGTCCTGCAGTCCGTTGCCTTCCTCATCGGCGAAAGTGAAAGTCTGCGCGACGGGCAGCGGCTCGGAAATGCCGGTCGACTCGATGAGCAGGTAGTCGAAGCGTCCTTCGCGGGCCAGGCGGGAGACTTCCTTGAGCAGGTCGTCGCGCAGGGTGCAGCAGATGCAGCCGTTGGACATCTCGACGAGTTTCTCCTCAGTGCGGCTGAGTTCGGCGCCGCCGTCGCGGACGAGTTCGGCGTCGATGTTGACCTCGCTCATGTCGTTGACGATGACCGCGACGCGCCGGCCTTCGCGGTTGTGGAGGACGTGGTTGAGGAGCGTGGTTTTGCCGGCGCCGAGGAAGCCGGAGAGGACGGTGACGGGAAGTTTCATAAGCGAAGGATGAGGGCTGAGTTTGAAACTTGAGTAAAAGGGTGCGGTCGGTCGCCGCGGCGATCGGCCCTACCGGGAGGATGGGTGGTTAGTTTTGGGATTCGGTGGTTTCTTTGGTGCGGAGGGTGCCGGTGGCGACTTCGCCGGCGGAGGTGGTGTAGGCCATGACGTAGGCGTGGGGGTTCCAGCGGACGGCAGTGATTTCGGCGTCGCTCTTGGCGAGGAGGGCGGGGCCGCTGTGTTGCAGCGGGAGCCAGAGCAGGACGAGTCCGTCGGCTCCGCCCGAGGCGAGGACGGGGCGTCCGGGGAAAAAATCCATGGCGAGCACTTCGCCGAGGTGACCGGCCAGCTGGATGGGCGTGGCGCCGTCGGGTCCTTTGGGCCCGGTGCAGGGCCAGAGGGTGATGACCGATCCGCCGCCGGTGGCGAGGCGCTCGCCGCGATCGGACCAAGCGAAGCATTTCACCTTGGATTCGAAGCCTTGGATATGGAGCGGCGTTTTGCGCCCGGTGTCATAAAGATGCACGCTCGGCGTCTGGTCGCCGGTGACGAGCCAGCGTCCGTCGGGACTCCAGGTGACGAGCAGGCTGGCCCCGCCCCAGTCGAAATGTCCGCAGGGCGCTTTTTTGCCGAGCCGCCAGATTTTGGCCCCGCCATCGCAGACGGCGGCGAATTGGTCGTCGCGCGAGGGATTCCAGGCGAGATCGGTGACCGTGCTGCGGTGGTCGTCGAAGGTGGCTTGCACTTCGCCGCAGTCGGCGTCGAGGACGAGCACGCGGCGTCCGCAGGTCACGGCGAGGCGCCGGCCATCCGGGTTCCATGCCACGCGTTCACACCAGCCGGACGCCAGGGCGATCTCGCGCGTCTGGCGTCCGAAGGGTGCGGCGTGCAAGCGCAGGACGGCGTCTTGTCCGACGGTGGCGAGGACGGGCTGGGACGGATGCCAGGCGAGGGAGCTGTTACCGCCGCGGTGGGCGGGCAATTCGGCGACCAGCGCGCCGGTCGCGTCGAGCACGGCGGGGTGACCTTGGCTGGGCAGGGCGGCGAGGTGGGTGCCGTCGGACGACCAGCGCGCATCGAGCGCGTAGTCGTCGAGGACGTGCCGCTGCGTGGTGCCGAGGTAGGATTCGGCGGCGGGTTGTCCGGTCAGGCCAGGCATGCGCGGAAGCCGCGGTTGAGTGCTTCGCGGTCGAGGTGGCGTCCGATGAAAACCAGCGAGCTGCGGCGCGGACGGCCGCCCCAAGGTTCGCCGGGTTTGGAGTCGAGGAGCATGTGCACGCCTTGGAAGACGATGCGTTTGTCCTGTCCGCGCACGGCGAAGACGCCCTTCATGCGGAAAATGTCGGTGCCTTGTTCGCGCACGAGTGGGCCCAGCCAGCGGCTGAGTTTTTCCCCGTCGCACTCGCCGTCGGCCTCGAGGCCCACGCTGGTCACGCTTTCGTCGTGCTCGTGGTCGGGCTTGTAGGCGGCGGCCGGCGCGGCGGCGACGGTTTGGCCCGCGGCCTTGATCTCCATGGCGAGTTCCTCGGGGTAATGCTCGGTGAAGACGGCGTAGCAACCTTCGCGCGGCAGATCGAGTGTCCAGCGCATCGGTCCGTCCTGCAGGACGAGTTCGCGCAGGGCACCGTCGGCCGCGAGGGTGGAGCCGCTCGGGGCGGCGGCCACTTCGTCGCGTTCGGAGAACGCGCGCACGGCGGTCTCGCGGGCGGCGGCGAGGGCATCTTCATCGGCGGCGGCGACCGGAAGGACAACGAGGCGCATGGTCGGGTCGGGGTTGATTGTGGCGGTGATTTCCGCGGGGCCGGCGGGGAGGCGGAAGATGCCGCCCCACTCGAAGGGATACTCCGGCTCGAGGAATTGTGGGTCTTGGGCGAGGGCGTGGTCGAGGTTGAAGCCGCCGACGTCGAGGACTTTGGGGATTTCGATTTCGGCATTGGTCGTGCGGTGGATGCGCGCCATGCCGTTCATCGCCTTGAGGCGCGCCTCGAGACGGTCGAGGTCGGCGGTGTCGACGAGGTCGCATTTGTTGAGCAGGATGACATCGGCGAAGGCGATCTGTTCCTTGGCTTCGTCGCTGTCGTCGAGGTGTTCGAGGATGTGTTTGGCATCAACCAGGGTGACGACGGCATTGACCGAGAGTTTTTCCTTGATGTCGTCGTCGACGAAAAACGTCTGCACGACGGGTCCGGGATCGGCCAGTCCGGTCGTTTCGATGAGGATGTGGTCGAAGCGGTCGCGGCGCTTCATGAGGTTGCCGAGGATGCGGATGAGGTCGCCGCGCACGGTGCAGCAGATGCAGCCGTTGTTCATCTCGAAAATTTCCTCCTCCGCGTTGATGACCAGCTCGTGGTCGATGCCGATCTCGCCGAATTCGTTTTCGACCACGGCGATGCGTTGTCCGTGCTGCTCGGTGAGCACGCGGTTCATGAGGGTGGTTTTACCGGCGCCGAGGAAGCCGGTGAGGACGGTGACGGGGGTTTTCATAAGTGAAGTGTTCAGTTTTCCGTGTTCAGTATTTGGTGAGTGGCTTTGAGGACCATTGGGACCGCGATGATTGCGATGACCACGAGGAACTCGATCAAGGTGAAGGCACTGTAAGGATTGAGACGCATTTGATAATGAAATTTAAGTATTGCGTGTTTTGCGGAGCTTGTCCAGCGGAATTTTGCGGCACCGCCTTCAAGGCACGCGTGCTTGGCTACTGCCGAGGAGAAGCACGGCGAGTTCGAGCGCCTTCGCAGCGTAGCGGCTGATGAATTTGCCCGCACCGGTCGTGTTGTTATTCCCCGCAAGCCGCACCGCCCCAGCGTTGTTGCCAGCGAGTTGGGCGAAATGTTTCTGCTCGAAGGCGAACTCGAATCTGCACGCTTCTTCTTCGAGAAGGCGGTCGAAGGCAACCCGCGCGGTGGCACCCGAGCGCGCCAGGGCCTCGCCGAGATTGCGCTGCCCATGGATGACGCGCAAGCCGCCTTCCAGCGCTCTGTCGAGGCGCCCACTCTCTGAAAATTCCAAGGCAATAGCATCGCCTCGTGGAAGCCGTTTTTCGCCGCCCGCCGCAAACTTGGCCAAGCCTGCAGGCGATGGTCAGTAAAAAAAACGCGGGGCCGGAAGGCCCCGCGTTGATTGAATAATTTGCTTCGCTGCGAGGATTAATCCTGACCGCTTGCGCGCCGCGAATTAATCGAGGATCCAGTAGTTGCCCAATGTGGTTGGAACCACCTTGGAGAACGTGCCGTTCACCTTGACGGCGTAGTAAGGTGTAGTCACAGCGTTGGTGCCAGCGCCAATCACCACAGAACGGAGGTGGACGGTAAGATTGGCCGTGCCGGGGATATCTCCGTAGATGGGGAGATTGGCCTTGAAGGCGGAAACGCCGGTCAAGGTTGCGGAAATAGTAGTTTCTTCATTAACCTTTACCGTTGTGCCAGCGAGGGCAACAGTATTGGGAACAGCTTCATAGGAGAAGTCCTCCGCTGCAAATGAGTCTGTTTTGCTCACGGCGAACAAAACTGGGTCTTCGTTGTCCAGAGTTGATTGCTGAACCAGACGGTATCCGGTGGGATTGTTGGTGGTATCGATGGCTGCTTGAAGAATTTCCTTGTTGCCGTAGGCGTATTTTTTGAAGCCCGTTTTCTCGGTTTCCTTGCCTTTTGCGATGATTAACGAAACGAGCTGGCTTTGCTGCAAAGTGGAGGCCACTGTGACGGCGCTCTCAAGGTATGGATCTTCTGCGCCGGTTGTGTTGATCACGGTGGGCGCGGCGATCCTGAGGGTGCCGTTCACGATGGTCGGGCCGGTATCCGGCTCAGGCAGTCCCTGCGCTAGAACTTGGGTTGACGCGATGCTGGCCGAAGCCGCTGCGATGATGAACATTTTGTGCATGGTGTTTTTCATGGATGGATGCTGGATGGGATTTTTGATTTGGTTCAGTTTCTCTTGAGAGAAGCGCACCCAGAAAGCACACAACTTGGGCTAAGCAAATCTTTTTTAAGCCGGAGAAGAAGGCGGCGAATTCGATTAGAGTAACGTGGCTTGACCCCATAAGTGGGACAGCTCAGATCTGAAGTTCTGCTGGTTGTTGGTTGTGGTTGCTTTTGGTGTTGATAGCAACTCTGGACGTAGGGAGCCCGGAGGGCGACCGGAGTCCAGAGTTGCTGCGCCGAACGAACTCCCCTGGCGTTAAACAGCGCAGAGAGCTGTGCGGACGTGACTCGTTGTATTCGATCCTCCAAGTTTCGAGGATGACTCGCGCTTCAAGCAGACTGCCGAAGAGTTCCCGGTTGAGGCACCCGTCGCGCAGCTTGTCGTGGAAGCTTTCGATGTAGGCCGGGTGAATGAAGAAGTCCGGTGTTTCCGCGTTGGCGAAGTGTCGCTGCGCAGATGCTCGGGCGCTCCGTAGCGGGCCATAGCTACTCGCAGCGTGTGCCACCACACCTGAACCCGCTGTCGAAGCGCCCGTGGAGCACTGGCGCGAGATTCTGGTTCAGACGATCCCCCGCGGCGGTTACGTGGAACGGAACAACGAATACATCGGCGTGGCGCCTATTGTCGTGAAGGTGCGGACCTCGAAAGGTGGCTGCGCACAAGGTGTGGTGAGAATCACCGCCACCGACACCCCGACCGGCTCCAACGTGTGGAAGGTGCTCACGCGAAACGAGGTGGTTCCGGAAAAGATGCTCATGGACATCCGGCCGTATCTGCCGGCGGCGCCGAACTTCTAGGGTTGCTGTCCGGCGAGCTGGAGTTCCGGATGATTTGGATCACCGACCCGCAGTTCGATCTCGTCAGTCACGGAATGGCTCACGCGTGAGGTGACCTTTATCATGGTCTGAGGGTGAGAGCGGTCGAAGACGACGCGGAAGGAGATGGAGAAGCGGCCTTCGACGTCGGCGGATTTCTCGGCCTCGAGAAAGTTGGCTTCCAGGAGTTCCTTGATCGCCTCAAGGGCGGAGGTTTGATGGACTTCGATTTGGGCGGATGTCATGGTCGTTTGTCGGGGCGCATTTGGTATTCGCTTTGGATGGCCTTGACGACATCGATGACCTCGCGAAAATCGATGAGCATGTTCTCGAGTTGCGGCGTTGACCGTGTGCGCAACCAGTCGCGGCCCCCGGTTTCCCTCCACCAAAGGCCGATGCGGTTGAGTGGCGGAAGGTGGGTGATGATCGCCTGGTCGCTGGCCGGTGTGGTCAGTTCTTCGACCGAGACCAAGCGGTTGGCATAGATCGAAGTGCGCAACCGCCTCACCGTGATCCGCTCGGTATGGTTGGCGACCAGTTCGAGCCAGTGCTTCTGCTTTTCGGGCGGCAACTTGGCCACGATCCGGTGGTGGTTCCAGGAGAGTTTGTTGTTAGTAACAACAAATTGACCCGGCGGCTGACGTGCGCGAACTCCCGCAGTTTGGCGTAGTCGATGCCGGTGGTTTTGATGGCATTCTCGCAGTCTCAGTTGGTCGGCCGGCCGGGTCCCTTGCGAGTGAAGTGCTTCTCGCCGTAGGCCAGCCAGTCGCCGATTACAAACTGCATGCTTCGAAGGGCATGGCCGATCTTGGGGCCAAGCGCGCTCCATTGCTCGAAGTCGGGCTGGCCGTGGAACAGCAGTCCGAGCGGAGTGACTTCGATGTCGGGTCCGAGGGAAAGGGGCAAATGATCAGTTTTCATCGTGATTGCGGAGTTCTCGTTGGGCATGGCGATAAGCTTGGCGCGCTGTCAAAGCGCGCATGGTGCGGGATGGCAGCAGCTTGAGTTTGCGGGTGAGTTCGACGCAGCGCTTGCTGACCGCCGCCCGGCTGACCCCATGGCGTTCGGCTATCTCGGTGATGGAGTCGCCGGTGGCGCGTCTTCGTCAGCGATGGTTCGCCGCCCACCTTCCAGTTCTCCATGACCAAGCGGCGCAAACGTGCCGGGTTTCGCGACATGGACGAGAATCCCACCGACACGATCTTCGTCCGCCACTCCGCTGGTCCAAGCATCTGCTGGGAGCAGTGTCCGCCGCTGCAGAGGCCCGAGAAAGGCACCAAGTATTCGACTGGCAAGCGCGGCCGTCCGAGCAAGTGCGAAGAGGCCGCTTTTCTCGCCGCTTTGGCCGAATTCGGCCGCACTTTGAACCGCTCCAACGAGCAAAAGGTTGCTGAAAGATTGGCTGTTTCAATTCGCACGCTCTGGAACTGGCACAAGCTCCTGCAAACCAACCCCTCGTGACTTGCTGAAAAAATGCCGTAGTCGGTCTTCCAGGCTTTGATGCTTGTCTGGCCCTGCTACGCACCGGGCGCTACGCCAGCGCGTTACCCGATGTTGCCGTGGCGCCACCGGAGACTAAATCTTACCTGCGCCTGCCTCTGGACACGGTGGGAATCAAAGGCCGCACCTATTCGTTGGTCTGGAGCAAGAGATCGGCAGAAAACCGCTTCTGGGTGGCCAAAGCGGTGGAATTGTTTGCCAGTCTTTTCCGGTTCGGCTTATTGCCCTTGCGCGGTGCTTGGTTATGCGCCCCGTTGCAATTGTGAGATCACTGACCTTGGCGCTGCTTTCGTTGCTCGCCGCAACCGCAGGACTTGAGGCGCGCAACCAGTGTTCGGCGCCGGTGATCATCCCCGGAGTCCGGGGCAATGCCATGACCAGTAGGGCCGGCAACCCCTACATCACCCGAGCCTCGGATGGCATCATCAGATGACCTCCTCTCCCATGGGGAATTCAAATTGAAGCAACACCCGGAGCTTTCGCTCCGGGCTTGCTGGGATTCAATCTGTCGACAACGTCCGAGTCACTTCGGCAAAACAACGGTATCGATGACGTGGATCACGCCATTGGAGCCCACGATGTCCGCCTTCGTGACCTTAGCACCGTCCACGGTCACACCGCCACCGGCGACGACCACATCAAGTTCGCCACCCTGCAGGGATTTGACTTTGCCGGTTTTCACATCCGCCGCCATCACCTTGCCGGCGACAACGTGGTAGGTAAGGATCGCGGTGAGCTTCTCTTTGTTCTCGGGTTTGAGCAGGTCTTCGACCGTGCCGGCCGGCAATTTCTCAAACGCGGCGTTGGTGGGCGCGAAAATGGTGAACAAACCGGTTCCGTTTAGCGTGTCCACCAACCCTGCCGCTTTAACTGCGGCTACGAGAGTGGAAAAATCAGGGTTGCCTGCGGCAATAGCGACGAGGGTTTCGTCCGCGGCTTTGGCCGAGGTGGGAGCTAAAGCAAACGCGCCAAAAGAAAGCGCAGCGATGGTCAAGGTGTGGATATGTTTCATTGATTGTGTAGTAATGTTTATGGAAGCAGTATTGCAACCGAATACATAATAAGAGACGCTTGGAACGCTTCGGCGGATGCGGTTGGGGCAGGAATCGGGGAACTTCTTGAGGGAGTGTTGCCAGATGCAGATGACTTTCCAGCCTTGGCGCCGTGGTGCTGGATGCTTCCGACACCATGCGGCGGAGTTTCAAATGTCAGGGCGTGACGCCTCTATCAGCTTTTATCCGGCGTAAACCTCGCGGCGGTGACCGATCAGCAAGACGAGCACGACCACTTTTGCGGCATCGATACGTTAGACGATCCTGTGAACGCCGATGTGAACTCGGTAGCGGTCCAGTTGTTCCAGCCAACTTGCGACAGCCCGGAGGCAAGGAAAGGAAACCGGTCTATTCCTTTTTGACCACGCCGAAGAACTGTGGGGGTTCCTTTTCTTTGCCGTTGTTCAAAACCCACTCGAGTTCTTTGGCCAAATCCTCGTGTCCGAGTTCCAGCAGGCGGGCGTGGTCGGCTAGGGCCAGGTCTTTCTTACCCATGGCCTGATAGAGAACCCCCCGATACATGTAAGCCTCGGCAAGTTTGTCATTCAACTCGATCGCACGGTTGTAGTGCTTCAAGGCTTCGCCGAAATGGACGCTGCCTTGTTTGCGCAGCACAAATGCTAGGTTGTTGTGCGCTCCGGCATTTTTTTCGTCGGCCCCGACGGCAGCCCGCAGATCTTTTTCCGCGGCGGCATAGTCCCCCGTGAGGAGCTTTTCCGTTCCCGAGGCAAACAAGTCGGAACCATTAGTTTCGGATGATTTTTTTGGCGCGGAGGGCGCCCCCAGAGCCAAGGATCCGCTGCAAATGGAAACAAGAAGCAATGAGATGAAAAACTTTGAGATCATAGCTGACGTATCGTTGGGTTTGGTGAGAAGTCAAGGTGCGGTCTGCCGAGCCAAAGATGACAAAGCGGTTTGGATCCGGTCTTTGTGGCGGAGTTTTTCGCGGAGGGATTCGGGAATGGCTTCAAGCCCGAGGTGGGCACCGAGCCAGGCTCCGGCCATGGCCGCGCGGCCCGCGTTGTCACCGCCGGCGGCGAGAATACGCAACAAGGTGCTTTCGAAATCGTCGGGAGTCTGGATGGCAGCCAAGAGAGCGGAGGGAAAACTGTTTTTCAAAGGACAGGATTGCCCGAGTTGTGCGGTGGCCTCGGTGGTGGAAAGATGTTTGCGTTCGAAGACGTCGCGGAAGCGCAGCGCCAGTTCTGGGCCGAATTCCGGATCTTGGAGGGTTGTTTCCTGCACGCGGTGAACCGCGCTGTGCAGGTCCGTGCCCGAGATCAATTCCACCAAAAGGCGCGCGTGGATTTGCATGTAAGCAATACTGCGGGGATGGTTTTGGCGGACCCGGGTGGCCCTGGCAACTTGTTCGGCAAGACCGGGTGTGGCCTGGTAACGGGCGACGATGGGCGCTAGGCTGGTGGCGGTGGCCAGCTGGTCGTCATCGGCTCCGGATTGGAAATCAAAATCCTGCGATGATTCGTGATTGGTTCCCAATCGTGCGTTTTCCAGAGTGCCCCGCGTGGCGGAATCCAAATAGCCGGAATACTCCGCGGAGCCGAAGTGGGCGACAAAACGCTTTCCGTAATCTCTGGTGTCAAGGCCTCCCCGCTCGGCCACTGAATCGAGGAGGAGGAGAGCCGCTTCTCCGTAGTGGGTGAAGTCGCCGGGTTGCTTGCCTTCGTGGTAATGACCGGGGCGCGGGGGCTCAAAGCCTTTGAGATCGGGATAAAAGGCCTGCAGATCCGCCAGATTATAAATCCAGTGCGTTCCGAGGCACATGGCGTCACCGATAAATTGGCCCCAGATCATGCCTTCGACCCGGCCTTGCGTGGTGGGATTTGTCATGGTTAGAAGCAGCGAGAGGCTACCACAGTGTCCATTGTTTTAGGAGTGACGCAAAGTATGAATCTCTGGACAGCTTTTCCTCCTGCATTCAGCTTTCAGCAGGGAGCGTAGAGCTGGGAGCGGCATTGACTGGCCAAAAATCTTTGGATCAGTAAAGCGCTAACTTGTTTTTTGGAGCTGCTCTCCAATAAAGTAAGATTATGGGATTTTTTTACCTTACTTTAGCAGTGGCGCTGGCATTGACGATGAGCCGCGCCATTGCAATGCCTCTGGATCAGATTCCTTTCCGGTCCATGGATGGTAGTGAGACAACGCTCCATCAATATGCAGGCAAGGTGATGCTGATCGTGAATGTAGCTTCCCGTTGCGGAAACACTCCCCAGTACGCCGCATTGGAAAAGCTCTATCGTGATCGCATGGCTCAGGGTTTCGTCATCCTCGCTTTTCCATGCAATGACTTCGGTGGTCAGGAGCCCGGCACCAACGAGGAGATCAAGGATTTTTGCTCCGGGACGTACGATGTCACGTTTCCGATCATGGACAAGATCCACGTGAAGGGTGCCGATCAGTCGCCTCTCTACACCGCACTTACGGGTGACGGCGCGAAGTTCCCGGGAGACGTGAGGTGGAACTTTGGGAAATTTCTGATTGGCCGCAACGGCGAGGTACTCTCAAGATTTGAGCCCAGTGTAAAACCCGATAGCTCTGAGGTCACGCGGGCTGTCGATGCCGCTCTAAACAATACAGGTCAGTAGTCCTGCTCCGGCGTTCCTGCTGCCAAAGAGTCCGGTTCAATGCCCGATAGCCGTGGTCTTCAATATGTACCGGATACTTCTGTTGGCTGGTATTGTTTTTATGATTAATAAGAGCGTTTCAGCCAATCCATTGGATGATTACCGAGGGAAACATCGCCTAATCATAGCCTCAGTTTCAAAAAAACAAGACCGAGATGAACTGACTGCAGTGCTACTCTTAAATCACCAGAAGTTAACCGAAAGGGACTTGATCGTTATCGATGTTTCCCCAGAGCCGATAAGAATTGTTGGCACTGTAAGGGTAGGTAAAAAACAGAGCATCAATCTCCGAGAGAGATTTGGGTTGGACAAAGGAATGAGCGAACCGGTCTTCTTTTTGATCGGTAAAGATGGGGGCAAAAAAGCTCACCGTTTTGGTATGCTTAATCTGAACAATTGGTTTGATCTGATTGATTCAATGCCCATGAGGCAAAAGGAAGTCAGGCGTGTAATGCAATCTAATTAGAAGCTGCTGCTAGTCGCTGTTTTTCATGAATTGCTCACATCTTGTTCACATCACCAAAAGAGCTTAGATCACCTCCTCGCCTTGATGTTCTGGCCCCTCTGCCGCCGGTTGCGCGGCAAAGCTTCCTGAGCCATTGTTTTGCGGGCATCGCAGAGCAGCCGGCGCGGTGGGGCAGGGGTGTTGGTGGTGCCGGGATCGGTGCGGTGCCGCTAACTATTTTGGCGGCCCATTTTTTGATACTTTTTGATACAGAACAGCGGGCATGATGGGGTATGAAGAGTCCGATGTTTTTACTGCATTAAATCCTCGGGAACCCGCATGAATACTGGATCTACAGAGGTTCGGACCTGCTAAAATAAAAAGTGCTCGGGGGGGGACTTGAACCCCCATGCCTTGCGGCATACGCCCCTCAAACGTACGTGTCTGCCATTTCACCACCCGAGCGTGCTTTGGAGCATAGCGGAGGAGGGGCGCGGAGCAAGTTTTTCGCACTATCCGGCTGGACTCTGTCCTACAAGAAGAGCAATTTTGACTTTCACGAAAATGAGCCAAGCCTTCGAATTCATGCTCAACGGCGAGGCGACCCGCCTGACCGGTGTCGATCCGAACACGCCGCTGCTCGACTGGCTGCGGGTCTCGGGCCGGACCGGGTCCAAAGAGGGCTGCGCGGAAGGCGACTGCGGGGCGTGCTCGGTGGCCATGATCGACGCGGATGCGGACGGCAAACCGGTCTGGCGGTCATTCAACAGCTGTCTCACGCCGGTGGCGCTTTTGCACGGTCGCGAGCTGGTCACGGTGGAAGGGCTCGGCAACGGCCACCTTCATCCGGTCCAGCAATGCATGGTGGCCAACCACGGATCGCAATGCGGCTACTGCACGCCGGGGATCATCATGTCGATGTTCGAGGGCTACTACCGCAAGGACCTCGATCGCGAGTGGAAGCTGAACGACCAACTTTGCGGAAATCTTTGCCGCTGCACGGGCTATCGTCCGATCCGGCAAGCCGCGCTCGAGGCATGGACTGCGGCGGACAGCGCGGCGCGTGATGAATTTGGTCAGCGGCTGAAAAAAGCGAAAGCGACACCTGCGGCCGCGGAATACGAGGCGACCGACGCCAAGTTTTTCCGCCCAGGTTCGCTCAAAGAACTTTTCCGCCTGCGCAAGAAGCACCCCGAGACGCGCCTCATCGCCGGAGCGACCGAACTCGGACTCGAAATCAGCAAGCGTTTCAAAAAGTTTCCCGCCTTCATTTCGCTCGAGTCTCTTCCGGAGCTGCGGAAAATTGCCAAAAAGAGCGGCAAGTGGCGCATTGGCGGTGCGGTCACGCTCACCCAGTTGGGCGATGCCATTGCCGACGATTTTCCGATGTGGGCCAAGATGCTCTGGGTCTTCGGATCGCGTCAGATCCGCAACCGCGCCACGCTCGGTGGCAATTTGGTCACCGCCTCGCCGATCGGCGACTCCGCGCCGATCCTGCTCGCGCTCGATGCCGAAGTTGTGCTCGCTTCGCCGCGCGGCAAGCGAACCGTGCCAATCGCCGATTTCTTCGTCAGCTACCGCAAGACGGCCATGAAGGCGGACGAAATCCTGTTGGAGGTCATGGTGAATGCGGGCAAAGCGGCGAAGGGAATCATGCGCAAGCGCGAATGGTTCAAGGTTTCCAAGCGCCGTGAGATGGATATCAGCACGGTGTCCGCCGCCTTCGATATCGAGACGGACAAAAAGAAGGTTGTGACCAAGGCTCGCTTGGCTTTCGGCGGGGTGGCCGCCACGCCGTCGCGCGCTTCAAAGACGGAAAAATTTCTCCTCGGCAAAGTGTGGAATGAGGAAACGGTCCAAGGTGCTTGCGCCATTCTGAGCAAAGAGTTCAAACCGATCAGTGACGCGCGGGGTAGCTCTGATTACCGGGCTGCGCTGATCGTCAGCTTGCTCGAGAAGTTCTACCGCGAGCCGGTTTGGCAGGAGGACAAGGCGCCGTTGCCCGAGCCAATTGTTCCGGCGGATCGTCCACTCCCGCACGAAAGTGGACACAAGCACGTTAACGGCGAGGCGGTTTACACGGACGACATTGCGCTGCGCGGCGGTCGGGCCCTCGAGGTCTGGCCGGTGCATTCGCCCTTCGCCCACGCGAAGATTAAAAAGCGCGACGTCTCCGCCGCACGCAAGATGCCGGGGATTCATGCTGTGCTTACCGCGGAGGATGTCCCCGGACTGAACGATATCGGCGCCGTGCGCAAGGACGAGGAGTTGCTCGCCGACAAAGTCGTGCAATTTCACGGGCAGATCGTGGCGGTGGTGGTCGGCGAGACGGCGGATCAATGCCGTGCCGCGGCGGAGAAAATCAAGATTGACTACCAACCGCTCGACCCAATCCTGACGATCGAACAGGGCATCGCGAAGAAGAGTTTTCACAGCGAGCCGAACTTCATGCGGCGCGGTGATGTCAATGAGGCGTTGTCCACAGCGCCGCATGTGATGGAAGGAACCTTTTCTTTCGGCGGACAGGAACATTTCTATCTCGAAATGCAGGCTGCCTATGCCGAGCCGGGCGAAGACGGAACCATCCAAGTGACTAGTTCCACGCAGCATCCGACCGAGGTGCAGCACGGCGTGGCCCATGTGCTGGGGATTCCGGCGAACAAAGTGGTTATCACCGTCCCGCGGATGGGTGGAGGCTTCGGTGGAAAAGAAACGCAGGCGGCGACGCCGGCGGCCTTGGCCGCGCTGGCGTCGAAGGTAACCGTTCGCCCGGCGCGGATGCGCTTCAATCGCGATCAGGACATGATGCTGACCGGAAAGCGCCACCCGTTCCTCGCCAAATTCAGCGTGGGTTACGATGACAACGGCAAGTTGCTCGCGCTCAAGTCGGCGCACTACTCGAACGGCGGCTGGGCCCTTGATCTTTCCATGCCGGTGACCGATCGCGCCATGTTCCACACGGACAACTGTTACTACATCCCGAACGTCGAACTGCGCGGGCAGGTGGTGAAAACAAATCTCGCTTCGAACACGGCATTCCGCGGCTTCGGCGGTCCTCAGGGCATGCTGATCATCGAGGAGATTATCGACCGCATCGCGCGTCAGTTGGGCCTTCCGCCCGAAGTAGTCCGCGAGCGGAATCTGTATCATGGCTCCGGCGAGACGAACACGACGCACTATAGTCAGGAGATCGAGGACAACCGCATCGAGCAGGTTTGGCATGATTTGAAAAACTCGTCCGATATTGCCGCGCGCCGTGCCGAGATTGCGGCATGGAATGCGGCGAATCCGCATCGCAAGCGCGGCATCGCCATGACTCCGGTGAAGTTCGGTATTTCTTTCACCAACACCATGCTCAATCAGGCCGGAGCGCTTGTTTTGGTTTACACGGACGGTTCCGTGCAAGTGAACCACGGCGGCACGGAGATGGGGCAGGGGATCAACACCAACATGACAGCCATCGCCGCGCAGGCTCTCGGCATCGAAGCGGAGAAGATCCGCGTCATGTCTACCGCGACGGACAAAGTGCCGAATACTTCGGCCACGGCGGCCTCGAGCGGGACGGACATGAATGGTATGGCGGTGAAGGATGCTTGCGATCAGATCATCGCGCGGTTGCGTCCGGTGGCGGCGGAAATGCTTTCCTCCAAGCGCGGACATACTTGCGGGGCGAATGACGTCGAGTTCCGCAACGGACGCGTTTTTCACGCTAATCATCGTTCGGAATTCATTCCTTTCGCCGAAGTGGCGCAAAAGGCGTGGATGCAACGCATCAGCATGTCGGCCACGGGTTATTACCGCACGCCGGAGATCCATTGGGATCGAAACGCGGGCAAAGGCCATCCCTTCTATTACTTTGCCGTCGGGGCAGCGGTCAGCGAGGTGGAGATCGACGGCTTTACCGGCGACATGCACGTGCGAAGGGTCGACATCCTTCACGACTGCGGCCAGTCGATCAACGAGGGGGTCAATCGCGGGCAAATCGAGGGCGGTTTCGTGCAGGGCATGGGATGGCTGACCGCCGAAGAATTGGTCTGGAACCGCGAGGGCAAACTGCTCACGCATTCGCCGGACACCTACAAGATTCCGGCGGTCGGCGATATACCGTGCGATTTCCGTGTGCGTTTGCTGGCCGATGCGCCGAATCCGAAAAACACCATCGGCCGGAGCAAGGCGGTGGGCGAACCGCCGTTCATGCTGGCCATTTCGGTGCGCGAAGCGATCCGCGATGCGGTCGCGGCCTTTGGTCCGGGTGGACGACAGGTGCGCCTTGGTTCGCCGGCCACGGGCGAGTCCATCTTCCGCGCCCTCCGCGAGCAAAAGATGCCGGTGATCGAAGGCACGCCGGTCGAAGAGGTTCCGCGCGGGGTGCTGGTGTAGTTTTGGAAGAATTGTAGCGGCGCTTTATGAGCGCCGGTCGTTGGATTGGAAGCACAGCCGGCGCAAAGGCACAGCCGGCGCTCACAGAGCGCCGCTTCAAAGGTTGATGCGCACTTGGCTTGGAGAACCAAGCTTGCTATACAGAACCAATGTCTGAACGCACGCCCGAAGAAAAACTGATCCGCAGCCTTGTCATTCTCGCCTCGACGGGCGCCGTGACCGGTCTTTTGGTGCTTGGGACCGTGATTACGGTGATGGTCAGCGCCAATTTCAACATCCTGAACTGGATGGAGTAGGTTAAGCTTGCCCTCGCTCGGGGCGGCCGCTACTGTCCCGCCCCTTATGCCGAAACCGGTAGCACGCAGAAAAACAAAGAAAGCCGTGGCCAAGCGATTCAAGGTCACGGGTTCCGGCAAGGTGCTCCGCGCCCAGGCTTCGCGACGTCACTTGTTGTCGTCGAAGAATGCCAAGCGCAAGCGTCAGCTCGCCAAGAGCGTCCTGGTGGACGTGACCGACGTGGCCCGCATCAAAGAGAACCTGCCGTTTGGCTGATAATTGAACGCCGGCCGGCGCACCTGGCCCCGCGAATCGGGGCTCACGGGATGGATGAGGTGCGGGGCCGAACAACGAAACGATCCGTCCCGAGGAGACCGCCGCAAGGCGGGACAATAAATGCCAAGAGCAACAAACGCGCCGGCCAGTCGCGAGCGGCGCAAAACGATGGTGTCGAAAGCCAAGGGTTACCGCGGCCGTCGCAGCAAACTATTCCGCTACGCCAAAGACGCGCGGATGAAAGCCCAGGTCTGGGCGACCCGCGACCGCAAGACGCGCAAACGGAACCTCCGCGGTCTGTGGATCACGCGCATCAGTGCCGCGTGCCGCGCCGAAGGAATCACCTACAGCCGCCTGATGGAGGGCCTGAAAAAGGCGTCCATTTCCATCAACCGCAAAATGCTGGCCGATCTCGCCGTGGCCGACGAGGCCGCGTTCCGCCAAGTCGTGGCCAAAGGTGCGGCGGCGCTGAAGGCCGCTTGAATTAAGAGGTAGCCGCGGCAATCCGTTGCCGCACGGTCGCGAGGCTGGCGCGTTGCGCGGGGCCGCGGCTACAATCCGGCCATCATGCGTGAGGAATTGACCGCCCTGCGCGAGCAGGCGCTGCGCGATATCGCGGGCGCGGAGGATTTGTCCGCCCTCGAGCAGGTGCGTGTCGCCATCACCGGGCGTGCGGGAAGTCTGACCAAAGCCGGCGAGCAAATGCGGCATCTGGCCAAGGAGGAGCGTCCGGAAATCGGAAAGCTTCTCCATGAGGTGCGCACGGCGATCACCGGCGCGCTTGATTCGCGAACGGCGGAATTGTCCGCCGCTGCGGAAGAAGCGGAAATCTCGCAGATCGATCCGACATTACCGGGCAAAGCGCGCGCGGTCGGCAGCCTGCATCCATTGCAACATCTGCAGCGCCGCGCGGTGGATATTTTCCGTCGCATGGGATTCGCCCTCGCCGAGGGACCGGACATCGAGACCGAGTGGCACTGCTTCGATGCGCTGAATACGCCGCCCGACCATCCGGCGCGCAACGAGCAGGACACTTTTTATCTGCCCGACGGACGCCTCCTGCGCACGCACACCTCAAGCGTGCAGATCCGCACCATGGAGAAGCAGGCACCGCCGATCCGCATTATTGCGCCGGGTGCTGCTTACCGCCGCGATGAAGTCGATGCGACGCACTTGGCGCAGTTCACGCAGATGGAAGGACTTTACGTGGACGAGGGCGTCACACTGGGCGACCTCAAGGGAACGCTGGAGTATTTTTTCCGCGAGTTGTTCGGACCCGACACCAAAGTGCGGTTCCGTCCGCATTTTTTCCCCTTCACCGAACCAAGCTACGAAATTGACGTGCGAGCGGCGGCTCTGGGCGGCGGCGAGCGCTGGCTCGAGCTGGCGGGCTGCGGGATGGTTGATCCGGCGGTCTTCGCGCAGATCAACGAGCGCCGCGGCGATCGAGCCTTTGATCCGGACAAGATCAGCGGATTTGCCTTCGGCTTCGGCCTTGAGCGTCTGGCCATGATTCTCTACGGCGTGCCGGACATCCGCATGTTCGTGGAAAACGATCGGCGCTTTCTCGCGCAGTTCCCGTCATGAAAATTTCTCTCGAGTGGCTCAAAGACTACGTGGCCTTGCCGGAATCGGCGGATGCGTTGTCCGAAGCGCTGACCAGTGCCGGCACGGAAGTGATCGGCTGCGAGCGGCGCGGCAATGTGCCGGACAAAATCGTCGTCGCGCAGATTCTTTCCAGCGAGCAACACCCGAACGCGGATCGTTTGAGTGTTTGTCAGGTCGACGACGGATCCGGTCAACCGCGCCAGATTGTCTGCGGGGCGAAGAACTACAAGGTGGGCGACAAAGTTCCGCTCGCCTTGCCGGGCGCGGTATTGGGTCCGGATTTCAAAATCAAAGCAGGCAAACTGCGCGGGGTTACATCGGACGGCATGATGTGCAGCGCCAAGGAGCTTGCACTGGCCGAGGACGCAGAGGGTCTACTCATCCTGCCGGATGATACCGCCGTGGGACGTCCGGTGAAGGTGCTTTTTCCGCCCGATACGGTGCTCGAACTGGAGGTCACTCCGAACCGTCCGGACCTACTCGGTCTGGTTGGTGTGGCGCGGGAAATTGGCGCGATCACCGGAGCGGCGGTGAAAAGGGCGGAATCCGCGCAGCCCGCTCAGAAAGCCGCCGGCGGTTTTGTGAAGCTTGAGGATGCCGGATGTCCGTTTTATACGGCGCGGATTATTCGCGGGGTCAAAGTCGGTCCGAGTCCGCAATGGTTGGCGGATCGTCTCACGGCGGCCGGGCTGCGTCCGATCAACAACGTGGTCGACGTAACAAATTACGTCCTGATGGAAACTGGGCAGCCCTTGCACGCTTTCGATCTGGGCAAACTGGACGGCGGTATCGTTGTGCGCAATGCGCGCGAAGGCGAGGGACTTGCCGCTTTGGATGGTTCGAATCTCAAACTGCGGGCCCATGATTTGGTCATCACCGACACGAAGAAATCGGTCGCCTTGGCCGGAGTGATGGGCGGCGCGGAAACCGGCGTGACCGAGGCCACGACCGATCTTCTGCTCGAAAGCGCATGGTTTGAGCCCTCAAGGGTTCGCAAAACTTCGCGCGAGTTGGGGATTTCCACCGACTCGAGTTACCGCTTCGAGCGCCGCGTTGATCCGGCGGGCGTGCTTGCTGCATCCGCGCGGGCCACGGAGCTCATTCTTCAAGTCGCGGGAGGAACAGCGGAGTCTGAAGTATGGGTTGCCGGGCAAGCTCTCGTATCTGCGGTGAAAGTGTCCTTGGACAACAATCGATGCCGTGCATTGCTGGGATGCGACATCGGCGACAACGAGATCGACGAAATTTTGCAACGTCTTGGCTTGGTGAAGTCCGGTGAAGAATGGAGCGTTCCGAGCTTCCGTCCGGATCTGACCCGCGAAGTTGACCTGATCGAAGAAGTAATTCGTCTGGCCGGGATCGAGCGCGTGCCCTCGCGTCTGCGCGGATTCCCCGCCGATGCGACGATCGCCGACCTGCGTCATGACAATGCGGAAAAGCTGCGCGAACGTCTGCGTGCGCAAGGCTTCAGTGAGGCGCGAACTTCTCATTTCGTTTCTTCCGAGGCGCTGTCCAAGGCTGGGGTCGACGCGTTGCAAGCCGTGGCCATTCGCAATCCGCTCGGGGCGGACCAAGCGCTGTTGCGTCCGGCTCTGCTCGCCGGGTTGCTTGATGCTCTGGGGCGGAATATGCGTCACGGGGCGAACAGTGTGCAGTTGTTCGAGCTTGGTCCGGTTTTTCGCAGGGAAGGCAAAGAGGAGCGGACCGCGCTGGCGCTGATCGCGGCAGGCGAGGGCAACGACTTCCACACGCTCAAAGGTGTGCTCTCCGCGGCGCTCGGTGCGATCGATTTTGAGCCGGAGCAGGGGTTGGCTCTGCGTATCGCGGGTCAGGGTGTGTCGGGATCGGTCCGCCGTCTGCCGCGAGGACTGGCCGAGGCGCATGATGCCAAGGGTGCGGTTTATTTTGCCGAGGTTCTCATCGACGGTTGGCTGGAAGCGGCCGCGCCGTCTGTGCGCGTGCAGGCTTTGCCGAAATTCCCGGCGGTGGAACGCGATTTGTCGCTCCTTTTGCCCAAGTCCACGACTTACGCCGCGATCGAGAAAGCGCTGCTCTCGGCCAAGGCTCCGCATCTCCGCGGGATGCAGCTGAAAGACGTCTTCGCCGACCCGCGCGGGGCGAAATTACCGGCCGATCAAAAATCGGTCACGGTCACCTTGACATTCCGCGAAGAGGGTCGAACATTGACTTCGGATGAAGTTGACCGCGCGGTGGAAACACTGCGCGATCACGCGAAAGCGGAGCTTGGTGCCGTCTTCCGCGGATAGATCTTTCGCATCGCCGAACAAGATTTGCCCTGGAGAGTGCGAGTAAACGATCCGAGCCCCGAACCGTATTACACATTCCCAGGAGGCTAGGTCGTGCCGGGCAAGGACATGCCTTGATTGGAAGTCCACGCATGGCGCGGCGGTCATCCGCCCTTGTTTTCAAGGGATCGGGAATCGGGCCGTGACGGCTCACCCGGGGCAATACTCATTGAAGCGCCTTCCGTGCGAGCGGGAGGCGCTTTTTTTTTCGACCGCAGGGGGCGCAGAGAACACAGAGGATATTGCGGGCAGGAAAAGACGCAGGTAGAAGAAGCACCTGAATATGGGCGCAACTTTGGCACTTGAGGACGGGAGAGTTTTTCGCGGGGAGGCGTTCGGTGCTACCGGAACGGTGACTGGCGAGATTTGCTTCAACACTTCGCTCAGCGGTTATCAGGAAGTGCTGACCGATCCTTCTTATTTCGGCCAGATCGTGGCCATGACCAATCCCCACATCGGTAACTGCGGGGTCAATGCGCTCGACGAGGAGGCGGGCGGTCCGCAGGTGCGGGGATTTGTCGTCGAGGAATTGTGCGATGAGCCGAGCAATTGGCGTTCGGAGGAGTCGCTGCATTCCTACCTCAAGCGTGCCGGCATTCCGGGAATTCAAGAAGTCGACACGCGAGCTCTGACCAAACACTTGCGCCAAGCGGGGGCGATGAAGGCGTGCCTGACTACAGAGAAAATTTCGGAGAAGGACGCCGTGCAGCGCGCGGTCAAAGGCGATGGCGTGGTCGGCATGGATTTCGTCCGCGAGGTCACGCCGAAGCAGGCCTTCGAGTGGGATCCGATGGATGCCGAGAGCCGTCCGTGGAAACTTGCCTCAACTAATGGCGATGTCGGCGAGTTGAGCGACGGGGTCGGCAATGCGTTCGGATTCCTTCCGCCGGTGCGATATCGCGTGGTGGCTTACGATTTTGGAATGAAGCGCAATATCCTGCGCGACTTGCGTCAGCGCGGGCTCGGGGTGCGGGTGGTGCCGGCTGATACCCCGGCGGAAGATGTGCTGGCCATGGATCCGGACGGAATTTTTCTGTCCAACGGACCGGGCGATCCGGCGGCGCTCGATTACATCCACAAAAATGTGCGGGCCTTGCTCGGCAAAAAACCGATCTTTGGCATTTGTCTCGGTCATCAGATCCTTGGCTACGCACTCGGGGGCAAAACCTTCAAATTGAAATTCGGCCATCGCGGCGGCAACCAACCGGTGAAAGATCTTCGCAGCGGCAAAGTCTCCATCACTTCGCAAAACCACGGCTTCGCCGTCGATGCGGAATCATTGCCGTCCGATGCCGAGGTCACGCACATCAATCTGAACGATGGCACGGTGGAGGGTCTGCGGAGCAAATCGATGCCCGTTTTCAGCGTGCAATACCATCCGGAAGCCGCCCCGGGTCCCCACGACGCAGCCTACTTCTTCGACCAGTTTGCCGATCTCATTGCCGAAACGAAGGACGGCAAGTAGGGTATCCCTTTCATGCGCCTGACCGTTTATTTCCCCGAGGACAGCCCGACGACCCACGAGTTTGTCGGCTCGAAGCTCACTGTGGGCAGGCTGGGGGACAATGATGTTCATCTCGACGACGGCTCTGTCTCCGGTCACCACGCCGAGTTGGCGGTGAGGGATGGCAGCGCGGCCTTGGTCGACAAAGATTCGACCAATGGGACTTTTCTCAATGGCGAGCAGGTGACCGGTGAAGTGCCGCTCAACGAGGGCGACGAAATTTATTTCGGCAGCGTGCGTTCCGTTTTCATGGCTCCGGTCGCCGCCCCCGCGCCTCCCGCGGCGGCGCCCGAGATGGTGTCGGCTGGAGCGGAAGAGACGGGACGCCCGGCCAACTTCCAGTATATGTCACCCTTGCCGCGGCCGACGCCCCCGAAGGACACGCTCGTGCTGGTTGCGTGGTGCTGCGCGGGTCTGGGCGTGTTGGGCTTGCTCTACGCAGCCTATTCCATCTTCGGCGCCTGACAAACTCAGAACGCGAAGGTCAATTGGCTCGGCGCCGGTGTGATGTTTTTGCCGTGACGGGCGAGGAGGTTGCGTTTGATCAGCGCGAAGAGGTGGGCGCCCACCTCGTGGGGCAGGGGCTCTTCGCGGCGGTTGACGGGACGTTGATTAAGGCGGTTTTTTGCTTTCATCGCCCGCGAGTTTGCGCGATGGGGTAGGACATTCGCTGTCCCATGCCAAAAAAAATTCCGCCCCCCCGCAAAGCTCCCGAAGCCCTGACCCGTCCGCCGATGGAGCGGATGTGGCGGATCCACCAGATTTTGACGGGCGGGTCCTATCCCAACTGCACGGGCTTATCCGGGGAACTGGAGGTTTCGGCCAAGACGGTGATGCGCGATCTCGAATTCATGCGCGACCGTCTGGGTTTGCCGCTGGAATACGATGCAGTGAGGCACGGCTACTATTACACCGCGCCGGTGCGGGATTTTCCCACGATGAAAGTGACACAAGGCGAGGTGGCCGCGCTGCTGCTCGCCCAAAAATCCCTCGAGCAATTCCGCGGAACGCCTTTCGAGCGGCCTTTGACCGGCGCTTTCCGCAAGCTCAGCCAATCGCTGGGCGGCCACATGGAGGTAACATGGCACGGACTCGAGCAGGCCATGTCCGTGCGGCGCAGCGGCGTGGGTCTGGCCGACATGCAGGTCTTCCATGTTTTGGCCAAGGCGGTGACCGAGCGCGAGGAAGTGGAGTTTTCCTACCACAAGCTCGCCGGGCAGGAACCGGAGAAGCGGAAGGTGCGGCCTTATCACCTCGGCTGCATCGAGGATCAATGGTATCTCTTCGCCCACGACGTGGGACGCGGCGCGATCCGCACCTTCGCCCTGCCGCGCATCCGCGGAGTGGAAAAGACCGGCGAGAAATTCCGTCGCCCGAAAGATTTCTCCGTGGCCAAGTTGCTCGAGGGGAGTTTTGCGGTCTTCGAGGGGCGCAATGCCAAGCCGGTGAAAGTTTTGTTCAAAGGCGTGGCAGCGCGGCTGATCAGCGAACGCTCCTGGCATCCCTCGCAGCAGATCAGCGCGCAGAAAAGCGGCGCCGTCCTGTCCCTGCGCGTCGGCCTCTCGCCCGATTTGGTCCAGTGGATCCTCGGTTGGGGCGGGGAGGCGGAGGTCTTGTCGCCGGCGGAACTGAGGACGATGGTGGCGAAGGCGGCCCTGGCTGCGGCCGCGGTTTACCGGAATTGAAGCAATTTCGACGGACGCAATTTCAGCCTAGTTAAAGCTCCGTGCCGCCTGTAGTAAATCTGCGGTAACTTCCGCAGCATGCCGATGGCCGAAAACAAAGAGCGTAACAGGAGGAGCGCGAAAAAAGAGCGGCTCAGGCTCTTTCTCAAATACGCGGCGTTCTCCGCCGTTGCATTGGCGCTCCTCGCTGCCGTCGGGTATTGGTTTTTCATCGGATGGCGAGCGCGCGACCTCGCCTTGAAGTCGCGCCAGAATCTGGAGAATGCCGGCTACCGCATGGCTTGGTTGCAGGCCGAGTCGGCGCGCAATCTCCGTCCCGACGAGCCCGAGGTGCTGAGGACATCGGCCATCGTCGATGCGGCCTTTGGACGCAAGGAAAGCCTCGAGGCTTGGCGCCGCCTCGCCGAGGTGGACGATCTCACGCCGGACGATCAGGAGCAGCGGGCGCGCGCGGCGATTCGCTTCGATGACCGGGTGCAGTTCGACGCCGCGGTGGAAGCGCTCGATGACGCGGGGCGCAGGGATACGTCGGCCCGTTTGCGGACCGCCATCCAGTTGTCGCGCGGCGATTTGCAGAGCGCGATCGAGCAGGCGCGCCGGGGCGCTTCATTCTCCGACGATCCGCGCCTTCGTCTCGATTTGGCCAAGTTGCTCCTGCGCCGATATGTCGATGACCTTGCTTCGTCGCCCGCGGACGGCAGCCCCGCGCGTCAGGCGTTCAACGAAATGACGGCCATCGTCAACTCGTTGCAGAACCATCCCGAGACCGGGGCCGAGGCATTGGCCTTCGGTCTCACTTTCCTCCTGCCCGGGCCCGCGGTGCAAAAAGCGTGGGCCGACAACGCCATGGTGCGTTTGGAGCCGGGGAATCCCGCTCTTCTTCCCGCGGCGACGGTCCTTATCGACAACAAGCACGCCACTCTCGCGCAACTGCACGCGCAGCTCCGTGCTATTTTCGATGCGGCTTCCCTCGACCAGCGCGCAGCCTATGCCGCGTGGTTGACGCGGCATGGTCTCGCCCGCGAGTCGCTTACCATGATTACCGCGCAGGAGGCGGGCGAAAGTCCGAAAGCGTTTCTCGCGCGCACCGAAGCGCTGGGCAAGGACGGAAATTGGAACGCGGTCATGGCCACGGTCGACGCGGGCGGGAATGTTCCGGATTCGATACGTTTTCTCACCCGGGCGCGCGCGCAATACGCATTGCGCTCGGATCCGGTGAGCGGGGCAACGTCGGTCGGCGATGCGCTGCGCGCCGCGGCGAAGGAGCAAACATTGCCCGCGGCAATCAGGGCGGCGGACGACTTCGGGGCGCAGCAGTCGGTGGGCGCAGCACTGGTCGAACTGAGCGGAGATCCGGCGTTTGCCGGCCAAGCATTCCGACTCGCGCGCGAACGGTTTGCGGCCAGCGGCGAACACGCCCGGCTGAAAGAGGCCTTCCAGCGCGCCAGCCAAGCGGCGCCCGATGAGTTGGCGGTGCGCGATTACGGGCGTTATCTGTCGTTATTGAAGGAGAGCAAGGCGGCTCCGGATGTCAGCGCGGCAGAAGCCGATGTTGCCTTTGCCCCGGCGGATCCTCTGGTCCGCGTCACCGCGGCCTTGGCCAAATTGCGCGCCGGCAAAAACGAAGAGGCCCTGAGCAGCTTTGATGACATCACGGTTTTTTATGACCGCTTGCCGCCCGGCCCGCAGGCCGTGATCTGCGCGGTGGTTGCGGCCAACGCGCAAACGGATCGCGCCCGTGCCTTGGTCCGTGCGGTCGACCGCTCCAAGTTGACGCCCGACGAGGCGGCCCTCATCGAGAATCTCAAATAGCTGCCGCCGACCGCCTTAAGGCTTGCCTGGAGCGTGTTCCGTTGGTTTGTGTTGAAATCTCACGATGCCGAAGTGCGAAACATGCGGGTTTGCCCACGCGCAACCCCACCATTGTATCAACTGCGGAAACCCCGATCCTTTTCGCCGTCTCCGTGTATTGAAATTCAGCATCTTGGTGCTCTCCTTGCTTTTCGCTGCGATCGCGGCCTTTCTTCTCTATCATCGCTACGCGCACATCCAGCGCTCGGTGCGGGAAGCCGAACTCGCAGCCGAGCAGCAGGACGTCCTCATGCCGGCGCTGGCGCCGCGCGAACCCTGAGCGGCGGTCGCTCTTACTCGCCGGATTTTCCGGAGAGCAGATCTTTGTCCTCGGGGCTGAGTGACTCCGTGCCGACATCCTCTGCGGCGCGCTCGGCTGCTTTGGTTTGTCCGCTCGCACGGAGCAGGGCGACATGCAGGGCGCGCCAGCGGTTTTCATCGCCGTCGCCCGGCCAGATCTTCAGACCATCGGCCGCTTTTCCGGTGCGCAGACGCCCAAGTGCGGCCACGCGGCGCAAATCCGCCGACTCGGGATCGGCGGCGAGAAATTTCTCCGCCGTCTCTGCGGACGTCTTGGTGTCTTTGCCGGCCATCAGTCGGAAGTAAACAGCGCTGAGCTGCGCCGAAGGATCATCCGGTCGGATTTGCAAAAGCTCCTCGGTAATGCTCAATCCCTCGCTGGCCGGCGCATCGGGCGGAAGATTGCGCAACTGCGCGCGCAGCGCGTCGGGACGCGCACCTTCGTTCGTGGCCAGAATTCTCCACGCAGCAAGAGCCTCCGGTTTCCATCCCACGGTCTCCGCGTAGCGCGCGGCGAAAAGGACATGCGGCGCCTCGGCGAATCCCATCACTTGGCGCAAAACGCGCTTTTCATCCTCGGCCGCCTGCGTATCGCCGCGTTCCAGCGCCATGCGCGCGCGGAAGAGGTGATAAAGCGTCTCGGGCAAAGTTCCGCCCTTGTTCTTCTCGATGAGCGTCGATGTCTGTTCCCAATCTTTGAGTCCGCTCAGCGCATCGAGCCGGGCCATGAGCGCGCCCGCATGGGTGGAAGCTTCCTCTTCGGTGACCACCTCCAGCACCTCATGGAGGCGGTTGGCACCGATGAGCAAACGCGCCGCGGCCACGCGCGTGTCGATGTTGGCGCTTTGCTTTGCTGTGAGCCGGGCGACGAGATCGCGGGCCACCTCCTCCGTGCGGTTTGGATCGGCCGAAATGGCCAAGCGGGCCAGGTAGACCTCGTCCTGTTCGTTCGACGACGGATGGCTGCGCAACTGTTCCGCTGTCTTGGCGAGATCGTGTTGTGCCTCCGCAGTGAGGCCGGCGCGATTGGCGCAGAGCAATCGCAAGGCAGCCGTTCCCTCTTCGCCTTGGTTCTTCGCCGCCTGCTCGAGCAATGCCTCCGCATTTTTGGAGGAAGCCTCGTTGCGCTCGGCCGAGAGCAAACTGGCCAACATGATGCGCAAGCGGTCCGAAGATTCGCCGGGTGTTTGCTCGATCGCCGCGCGCAGCAGATTTTTCGCCTCGTCCGGATTTTGCCGCGCTTGCAGGATTCCGGCGCGCAGCGCGGTGGCGCGGGCATTCTCTTCGAGGGACAAATCTGCGGGCAAAGCGTCGGACGCTCGCGCAGCCTCGTCGACCCGCCGTGCCCCGAGCGACATTTCACCGAAGACGAGAGTTTCCTCGGCGGACGAATCGCCCTCGGTCAGTTTTTTTCCCAATTCGGCCACGCTGGCCATGTCGCCCGCTCGCGCGGCGTGGAGGGTGACGCGGGCCGCCACGCGTTTGTCTTGGAACGCCATGAGCGCGGCTTGGCGGAGAAGCCGCGATGCTTCCGCGCTGTCCCCGCGATCGATGGCTTGGCCGGCTTGTTCGGCGATGGAGAGCGCGCGCCGGGCTTTTGCTTCCCGGTAAAGGGGCTTGGCGGAAAAAATGGCGATCGCGGCGAGGGCGAGGACGGAACAGAGAACAATCAGTCGCCGACCGCGCAGCCAGCGGCGCCAACCGGCCGGGGCTTCCTCCTCCTCGAGCGAATAAGCGGGAAGTTCCGAGGCAACTTTCGGTGCGGGTTGGTCTTCGGGATGAGGCATGGAGAGAGAAACGAGGTCTGAGGTTTGAAATCTAAAGACTGAAAGATTCAGGAAAATTTAACCACGCATTTCAAGGATGGCACGGATGAGAAAAGGAAAGGGGCGGGTGGTTTGTGGTTGGTGACGAGCGGGAAAGGGTAAGGACTTTGACAGACTTTTCACATGCCAAGTGTCACTTGTCACTCTGCTTGTCCGCCACGATGCGCCGGTCGAGCCATTGTTGCGCGGCGGCCTCGGCTTCTTGCGCGTTGGTGGGCCCGCGCACCGCGAACTCGAGCACGCGCAGCCCCTTGTTGCGGCGCCCGGCGAGCAGATTGCGGAGACGGACATTGGCATCGAA
>Ga0163212_1000139_pt1 | contig 29109 bp, 24 predicted proteins | sample Malawi_45m_30L_FD_113532 | JGI IMG/M metagenome (GOLD analysis project Ga0163212, IMG submission 113532) | Freshwater microbial communities from Lake Malawi, Central Region, Malawi to study Microbial Dark Matter (Phase II) - Malawi_45m_30L | ecosystem: Environmental > Aquatic > Freshwater > Lake...
ATCTTGTTGCCACGCCTTTGCTGACTCGACGGCGTTTTCCCAACCATGTCCGTCAGGCCATCGAGAAGGCCGTTGCCACGGTCGAGTCGCGTAACGCAGGCGAAATCCGCTTTGTTATCGAGACTGCGCTCGATTTCAGCCACCTGCGCTCCGGTTGCACGCCGCGTGAGCGCGCCGTGGTTTTGTTCGGCGCGCTCGGGGTGTGGGACACCGCCGACAACAACGGGGTGCTCATCTACGTGCTCATGGCCGAGCACGGTGTCGAAATCATCGCCGATCGCGGTATTGCCGCGAAGGTCGACGCTGCCGAATGGCAAACCCTCTGCTGTGTCATGGAGAGCCATTTTCGCGACGGTCGATTTCGCGAGGGGGCTTTGGCCGGCATCGAGGGCGTGGGCGATCTGCTCGCCCGCCATTTCCCAAACGCCCCGGGCGATCGCAACGAACAGCCGAATCGGCCCGTCCTGCTGTAATCTTCGCGTCCATGCGGACGCTCCTTCATGGCACTGGTCGTTTCGGCGCACTCGCTGCCCTTGGCCTGCTGACAGCCTGCGGTAGCGTCGCTATGCGGCAGGTGGTCGAGCCGTTGCCGCCACCGCCCAAACTCGTGCTCGATGAGCCTTATTCTTTGAGTACGCATCGCTTCGAGCTCGACACGACGGGCTCGGATATGATCGGCGAGTTGCGCATCACCCGCGCGAATCACGAAGATACCTTCACCGACCTCGCGCGCCGCTTCAACGTGGGCTACGAGGAGCTCGTGCGGGCGAACCCGGGGATAGATCCCTGGGTGCCGGGGGAGGACCGCGACATCGTCTTGCCGACGCAGCATTTGTTGCCCAACGCGTCCCGTGAGGGCATTGTCATCAATCTTGCGGCGATGCGGCTTTATTTTTTCCCGCGCGTGGCCCGCGGCGAGCCGCAGATTGTGTACACCTTTCCGCTCGGTATCGGTCGCGTCGGCTGGGCGACGCCGATCGGCAGCACCTCGGTCACTCACATGACCAAAAACCCGACCTGGCGCCCGGGTCCCGGCGTGCGTGCCGAGCGTGCAGAAAATGGCGAGATTCTGCCTGCGGTGGTGCCGCCCGGACCGGATAACCCGCTGGGTACACGAGCGCTCTACCTCGGCTGGCCGTCTTATCTCATCCATGGCACGAACAAGCCCGCCGGTGTGGGTTTACGCTCGAGTCACGGCTGCATCCGCTTGTTTCCCGAGGATGTCGAATTTTTGTACGACTTGGTACGGCCCGGCACCAAAGTAACGGTGGTCAATCAACCCTTTGTCTTTGGTTGGCACGACGGACAACTGCACATGCAGGCTTTCAATGTGCTCGAAGATGACCCGCGCGATTGGCAAAAAGCGCAGCGCAAATTGATCTCGCGCAACCTCGCCGCCAAGGTGCAAAAAGAACTGCAGGCCAAGGTCATGAGCATCGACTGGGAAGTGGTCTCGCGTTTCAGCCTCGAGCCGCGCGGCTTGGCCGTTCCGATCTCGCGCTCTGATGTCAGCTATGCGAGCGTGCTGGCTGCGGCGACACGGGTGCGTAATGCGCTGCCGATCGGTGCGACTTGGGGTGGTGAAACGCAGCAGCTCGCCGATCGGGCCGCGCCGCCGTGATTCCGGTTCGTGACGATAATCCGGCCCACATTACGCCGTGGGTCACGTATGCGCTGATCCTGTCTTGTGCACTCATTTACGCTTGGCAGATCAGCGGCGGCATGATTCATTTCGAGGCGAGCTACAGCGGACTCGGTGTGACCCCCGAGGTGCTCACCGGACAGTCGCGTATCGACGCGCCGCAGCCGTGGATACCGGGCTGGCTGACCATCTTCACCTCGATGTTCCTGCACGGTTCGCTCGGCCACCTGCTCGGCAATCTGCTATTTCTTTGGGTGTTCGGGAACAATATCGAAGATGCGATGGGGCATGTCCGTTTCACGGTGTTTTATTTGCTGTGCGGCGTGGCCGCCGTTGCCGCACAGGTCACGCCTGATCCGGCGAGTGCCGTGCCTATGGTCGGCGCCAGTGGCGCGATCTCCGGTGTGCTCGGCGCCTATCTTTTGCTCTATCCGCATGCGCGCATCCTGATTGCTCTGCCGCCACCGCTGATCTTTGTTACGATCGGTTGGTTCCGCGCGATCTGGGTGCTGACCTTGTGGTTTGCTTTGCAGTTGGCGATGAGCCTCGGCATCGAGTCCGAAGGCGGCGGCGTAGCCTTCATGGCGCACGTGGGTGGCTTCGTCTCCGGCTTGGCGCTCATTCCACTCTTCAAGTTTGCGCACGTGCCGCTCTGGCGCCAGCACTGAGTGAACTCAGGGCGCGCCGCAGCCACCGCCGCCGGGCGTCGCCACTTCAAGGATATCGCCGACTTCGAGTTCGAAGCGCGCACAGGCGGGAAATTCTTCGATGCGTCCATCCAGTCGTCGAATGCGCGTGACCCCAGCGGCTCCCTCACCGCCGCCATCGAGGCCGGGTGCGCGCGTGCTGCGACGATTGGCGAGCATCGCTCCCGTCAGCGGCTGCAAAAACTCGATCTCGCGCAGCGCGCCATCGCCACCGCGCCATTGGCCTTTGCCGCCTGAGTCGCGCCGGATCGCGAAGCGGCGTAGTCGCACGGGATAATGCGCCTCGAGTATTTCGGCGTCGGTGAGGCGCGAGTTGGTCATGTGGGTTTGTACCGCTGCGCAACCGGCGAAGCCTGCTGCAGCGGGTGAACGCCCCGCGCCCGAGCCGCCGGCGATGGTTTCATAGTACTGCAGGAATTCATTGCCGAAGGTCAGGTTGTTCATGGTGCCCTGAGCCCCTGCCAGCACGCCGAGCGCTTGATAAAGCGCATCGACGATCAACTGTGAGGTTTCGACATTACCGGCGACGACGGCGTGACCATCGGGCGGGTCGAGCAGAGAGCCGGTGGGTACGTGAATCGCGAGCGGTCGTAGGCAGCCGGCGTTCAGCGGGATCGGTTCATTGACAAGTGTGCGAAATACATAAAGCACGGCGGCTTGGGTCACGGCGTGCGGCGCGTTGAAGTTGTGCGGGCCAGCGGGCGAGGTACCGCTGAAGTCGATAGTGCCGCGACCCGCCAGCGCATCCAACTTGACATGAACGACAATTCTTTGTCCGCCATCGAGTGCCAGCGTGCACCGGGCATCACGATTACCAAGCCGGCGGATGGCGTTTTCGACGCAACACGCAGCGTTGTCTTGCACCGCGCTCATGGCGCGGGCGAGGCGTTGCACACCATGTTGGGCCACCGCGCGCCGCAATTCTTCGATGCCACATTGATTGGCGGCGAGCTGGGCGCGCAAATCGGCAAGATTCTGCAGTGGATTGCGCGCAGGAAAACGCCCGCTGGTGAGAGCGGCGCTGACTTCGTCGCTGCGCAGGACACCGTCGCGCAGGATCAGCAGGCCGCGAAACACGGCGCCTTCCTCCGCGAGGGTACTCGAGAACGGCGGCATGGAGCCGGGGGTTATGCCGCCGATATCGGCATGGTGGGCGCGTGAGGCCACGAAAAACACCGGCCGCGAATTGTCAAAGAAAACAGGACTTACTACGGTCATGTCGGGCAGGTGAGTACCACCCTGCGAGGGCGCATTGATCAACCAGGCATCGCCGTCGCGGATGTCGGCCGCCCGTTCGCGCAGCAGTGCAGCCACGGTGGCGCCCATCGAGCCCAAATGCACGGGCATGTGCGGTGCATTGGCGACGAGGCCTCCGCTAGCGTCAAAAAGCGCGCAGGAATAGTCGAGACGCTCCTTGATGTTGACCGATTGCGCAGTACGTCGCAGCACTTCGCCCATCTGCGTCGCCGCGTGCATGAATAGACCATCAAAGATTTCGATCTGTGCAGGATCATCAGTTGAACGTGCGGCGGCAGAGCCAAAGTCGGCGAGCTGGGTGGCGATCCAGGCGCCCGAAGGGTCGCGGGCAAGCTGCCAGCCGCGCTCGAGCACAAAAGTGGAGCGCGGTTCGACGACCAACGCGGGGCCCTGCAGTGGCGGGTCTACTCCCAGGGTCGTTGCGTCACGGACCGTCACCTCCTGCCAACCGTCGAACCAGGCGCGTACCGAAGTCGGCAGGCGCAGGGGTGCCGAGGCATCGACGATCGCATGCGCGGTTTTCGCACCCGGCAATCGGGCCTCGACCCGTACAGCGACAATCTTGACCGCCTCGCCGGCGGCAAATCCGAAGCGCTGCTGATGTGCTTCACGAAATGCACTCTGCAAGCTGGCAATGCGGTCGATGCTTAGGTCATGGCAAGTGACATCGAGCGAGGTCTCGGCGTGGCCTTCGCGTAATTCGAGAATGACCTCGATCTGCATCGCCGCAAGTTCCGTCGGCGATGTCGCTAGTTCGGACTGTGCCGCGGCGATCAGCTTGGCGGCCAGATGACGACTCGCCACGATACCCGGCTCGTCGAGCGGAGTTGCCAGTCCCTCGCGGCGAACGGCGATGCGGTCGGCGATACCGATGCCATAGGCCGAGAGCACGCTGGCGAGCGGATGGACGAGTACGCGACGCATGCCGGCTGCGGCGGCGACTCTACAGGCGTGTTGTCCTGCAGCGCCGCCGAAGGCGACCAAGGTGAAGTTTGCAGGATCTACGCCCTGACGTACGCTAACGTGACGGATAGCATTGGCCATCGCGGCGACGGCCACATCGAGAAAGCCGCAAGCGGCCTCGGCGAGTGCGTTGTCAGCCTGCTCACCCTGATCTTTGAGCGCATGCCCTGCATCCTGCAGTACCGTCCGCAGCGCGCCGTGTGCCGCTTCGATATCGATTACAGCATCCCGTTGTGGTCCGAAGAGGGCGGGCATGAACGCTGCGTGCAGATGGCCGAGTACGACTTGTACGTCAGTCAGGGTGGCGGGTCCGCCCCGTCCGTAGCAGGCGGGGCCGGGGTCAGCACCCGCCGAGCGCGGGCCGACGCGGTATCGACCATCACGCACGGCGAGCAACGAGCCGCCGCCGGCGGCGATCGTGTGTACGTCGAGCATTGGCGCGCTGAAGCGAACGCCCTCGATCTCGTGTTCGAAGCGGCGTGCAAACGCTCCATCAAAAATTGAAACATCGTTGGAAGTACCGCCCATATCGAAGCCAATTAGTCGTACGCCGTCGACCGTTGATCGCTGGCCGACTGCGGCCATACCGATCAGGCCACCTGCCGGACCGGAGAGCACGCTGGTGAGTACGCGAAATGCCTGTGTATTGCACAGACCACCTGAACTTTGCATGAACTCGAGGCGGGCTGCAGGGGCTACCGTGAGGAGTTCGCGTTCGAGAGTACGTATATAATCTTTGAGACATACCGCGAGGTAGGCGTCGAAAGCGCTGCTCTCCGCGCGTGGTAAGAACCGCGGTAGTGGCAGACATTGGTGCGAGGTGACGATCTCCGCGAACCCTGCTGCCGCAGCGAGTTGCGCGAGGCGCTGTTCGTGCCCCACATGACGCCAGCCGTGCAGTAGGACGATGGCCACGGCCTCGAAACCTTTTTGGCGAGCGGCTTCGAGACCTTGCGCAGCAACTGGCTCATCCAGCGGCTCGATCACCTCACCATCATAAGCGACGCGTTCATCGACCTCGAGAACGTCAGCATGCAGCGGCAGCGCCCGCTGAATTTGCAGGGCAAAGATATCGGGACGGGTCTGATGACCAATGACGATGGCATCACCAAAACCGCGCGTGACCACGAGCAGCAGCTTGCTGCCGCGGCGCTCGAGTAGCGCATTGGTCACCACCGTGGTGCCGACACGTACCGTGCCGAGATCATCGGGAGAGGCACCGGCGTCACGCAGGATGGATAGCGCAGCCGCGATGCCGGGATCGCCCGACTCACCGCGCATCGACGAGGGGACTTTCCGCAACACGAGACGTCCCGTGGGACTTTCGCCGATGACATCGGTGAATGTGCCGCCGCGGTCGATCCAGAAGTTCCAGGCGGCTCGGGTTGACACTTTAGGATCCATGCGCTGCCACCGGCAGGATACCCGCAGGTCGCGAGCGGGTACACTTGCCGCGTGATTGAGAGAACGGTCGTTTTTTCCCATGGCAAGGATTCCGAGCCCTGGGGCACCAAGATTCTGGCGCTGGCCGAAGTGGCCAGAGCGCGCGCCTGGCGGGTCGAGTCAGTGGATTATCGTGGCATCGACAGCGTCGACGCACGACTCGCCAAATTGTTGGCCTGCTGCGGCGAGTTGCCCGCGCATCCACTGCTCGTCGGGTCCAGCCTGGGCGGATTTCTCGCGGCTGCGGCATCGCGACCGCTGCAGGCCTGCGGCCTCTTTTTGCTGGCGCCTGCCTTCGATCTGCCGGGCTTGCCACCTACATCTGAGGTTGCGCGCTGCCCGACGGTGGTGGTGCACGGTTGGCGTGACGATGTCGTACCGGTCGAGAAAGGTCTCGCCTTCGCGCGGACGCAGGGCGCGCTCACCCATCTCGTCGATGATGATCATCGGTTGCATGCCTCGTTGCCGCAGATCTGCGGCTGGCTGGACGATTTTCTGCGGCGGCTCTATGCCTGAAGTGCGGGCCAGGAGCGCCGTGCTGCGGCGGGTGCTTGCGCTTTGGGTGAAGCCCGAAGTCCGCCCCGAGTCGGCCCCGGGCAGCATCGGTGTCGTGCAGGCCGCGCCCGTCGTTTATGTACTCGAGCGACGCAGCGCGGTCGATCTTGCAGCGCTCGAAAATCTTTGTGAGCGACATGGCTTGCCGATGCCTGCGGGTCGCATTCTCGGGCGCGGTCGCAGCGCTGTGCGCGCCATGGTGCCTTTGTTGCGTACCCGGGGGGCTTTCGATGCGCGGATCGATCGTCGTCCGCCGCGCGAGCTCGTGCGTCTCATCGACGCACTCGAGCGTGATCCCACGCTCGATGCACGACTCGTGCCTGTTGCGGTGTATTGGGGGCGTGCACCGCAAAAAGAACGATCATGGTGGCGCTTGCTGTTCACCGAGAACTGGGTGCTGGCGAGCGGTCTGCGTAAGTTCATGCAAGTGCTGATCAATGGTCGGTTCACCATGATCGAGGTCGGTGAGCCGACGAGGCTGCGCAGTCTGCTGGTGGGCCCGGGCAGTCCGGCAGCGCAAGCGGCTCGCATTGCGCGCGCGCAGCGCGCCAGTTTCAGGCGACAGCGTGCGGCACGCATCGGCCCTGATCTCTCGCACCGACGCACCATCCTTGCGCGGGTGCTGAGCACTCGCGCGGTGCGCACGGCGGTGGCCGCCGAGATGCGCGACAAACATTTGCCGCGACGCAAAGCACTGTTCGTGGCGAAAGGCTATGTCGAAGAAATCGCGGCCAACTATTCGCATGTGTTCATCACGTTCATGGAAGGCTTTCTCGGCAGGCTGTGGAACCGTTTGTATGACGGCGTCACCTTCAGTCACGCCGAGACGCTGCGCAATGTGGCGCGCGATGCCGAAATCGTCTTCGTGCCCTGCCACCGCAGTCACATGGACTACTTGCTGCTGTCCTACGTGATCTACAAGCAGGGCTATGCCGTGCCGCACATCGCCGCCGGTATCAATCTGAATATCCCGCTCGTCGGCCGCTTCCTGCGCAAGGGTGGCGCGTTCTTCCTGCGGCGCAGTTTTGCGGGCAACACGCTCTACACCGCCGTGTTCATGAAATATCTGGCTACCATCATGGCGCGCGGTCACTCGATCGAGTATTTCATCGAGGGCGGACGCTCGCGCACCGGGCGACTGCTGCAGCCTAAGACCGGTATGCTTTCCATGACGGTACGCAGTTATCTGCGCGACCCGAGGCGGCCACTCGTGTTCGTGCCCGTTTACTTTGGCTATGAGCGCATCGTCGAGGCCAATACCTATGTCGGCGAACTATCCGGTCAGGCGAAGCGTAAGGAAGGTATCGGCGATCTCTTTCGAGCCTTGCGCGTTCTGCGGCAAAAATTCGGTCGTGTCTATGTGAACGTCGGTGAACCAATCGCTCTCGAGACTGTGCTCGAGCGACATGCGGGTGACTGGCGGCAGAGCACGCTCGATGATGAAGGTCGTGCGCCTTGGGTATCGCCGGTGGTCGATGAGCTCGCGGGCAGCATCATGCAGCGCATCAACGCTTCCGCAGCAATCACGCCAATCAACTTACTGGCGGTGACGCTGCTCGCGATGCCGCGACAGGCCATGGTCGCAACCGATCTCGCGCGGCAGTGCGATCTCTATCTCGATCTGCTGCGCAAAGCGCCCTACGACTCGCGGGTCACGATCACCGAGCTCGATGGCGCAGCGGTCATTGCCTACGGTGAGAACATGCAGATCTTGCAGCGCCAAGCGCACAAACTGGGTGATCTCGTCCGTATTAGCGATGACATGGCGGTGCTCATGACCTATTTCCGTAACAACGTGCTGCACCTCTTCACGTTGCCATCTTTGCTTGCTTGCGCGTTCATCGCCAATGCCGTGGTACGTACCGAAGACATCCAGCGTCTCGCGTGGCGCGTCTATCCGTATGTCGCAGCCGAACTGTTCCTGAAATGGAGCGAAGCAGAGCTCGCGGGTGCGGTGGTCAAGAATTTGCAGACGCTCGCAGTCTTGGGCGTACTCGAACGCCTCGAGAGCGAAGATGGCTGGCGTCGACCGTCGCCGAGTTCGCCGCAGGCCGTGCAGTTGTCGCTGCTAGCGCAGGCTTCAGTGCAGACCATCGAGCGCTATTATCTCACCATAGCGACCCTGCTGCATGCGGGCTCGGGCGCGCTGACCGCGAAAGCCCTTGCCGAGCGCTGCCAGCTTGCGGCCCAGCGTATCACCATGCTGTACGGCTTCAATTCACCGGAGTTCTCTGACCGGGCCATGTTCGAGCAGTTTGTCGCCTTGTTACTGCGGCGACGGGTGATCCGCAACGACGACTCTGGCCGGTTGGTCTTTGATGAGGTCTTGATGCGGGTCGCGGCAGATGCCGAGTTCGTGCTCTCGGAGCAAATTCGTCACAGCATCTTGCAGGTTACGCATGCGGCCTGAGATCGGCTATACACAAACTTAGTCGTCGCCTTGAATGCGGCCGCGTTGGCGCTTGATTGAACCGCGCCGAGTCTTGCCTTCGAGACGGCGAATTGTTGAGGCGCGCGTCGGTTTGGTGGCGTGGCGTTGACGCGGTTCGGTGAGCGCGGCGCGCACCAGCATGGCCAGCCTCGCCTCGGCGGCGTTGCGGTTTTCCTCTTGACTGCGATGTTCGCGGGCGATGAAGAGCACAGCGTCTTCGGCGGTGAGCCGTCGACCCGCGAGCGTCCGCAAACGCGTCTTAGCCGCTTCGCCGAGTGCATGCGTACCGGCAAGGTCAAAACGCAACTGCACTGCCGAGGCCACTTTATTGACGTTCTGGCCGCCAGGGCCACCCGCGCGGGTGAGCACGACCGAGAGGTCGCTATCCGGAATCAGTACTCTACCGACGCGAATCGGCATCGTAGGGGAAGACGTTGCGCGGCATGTCGACGCCCGGATCGAGCACACGAACTTCTTGTTGCGTGACCGGAATCTTGATGCCTTGTTCCTTGAAGAGTTTCCAGACTTTGCGATTGACGTCGGAGCGCACGTTATTGACGCCATTCATGGGATCGCGAATCCAGAATCGTGCCTCAAGCTTCATGCCGTAATTTTCGAAGGACATCAGTCGCGATACCGGCGCCGGGTCTACGAGAATGCGTGGATGATCGCTGGTCGCTCGAACCAGCAATTCCAAGGCGAGCTCCGGGTCGTCGTCGTAACTGATCATCACGGGTAGACGTAGCCGGACACGTTGATCGGAGTAGCTCCAGTTGATGACGGAGTTAGTAATCAAATTTTGATTTGGCACCAGCGACTCGACTCCGTCGCGATCGCGCACCACGACGTAGCGACCGCGCAGTTCCTGCACCCAACCGAAATTATCGGATGTGGTCCCGGTGTGCTGATGGAAGCTGATGACATCGCCCGGTTTGATCGATTTATCGACCAACAACACGAAACCGCTGACAAAGTTGCTGGTGATATCGCGGATGCCGAAGCCGATCGCGAACACCACTGCGCCGGTGAGCACGGTTAGCGAGGTGAGATCGACACCCGCCGAATTGACGCCAAGCAAAATACCGATGGTGATGAGTAGCGAGTAGGCCCCCTTGACGATGCCAACTCGGGTGGAAGGCGCAAGGTCCTCGATCGCCATGACGCGGGACTCGATGGCCTTCGCGGCTAGTGTGGTCGCGATGACGAAGCCGCCGACCACGACGATACCGCGCAGTAGCGCCCAAAGACTGAATACTGATTTTCCCGGGATTAGGTCGATGCCATCGAGCGTTTGTTCGAGCCAGTCGAAGCCACCAAATAATTGCAGACCGAGCACGATCCACACGAGTAGCGTCAGTCGACCCTCCCAGCGCGCGACCCAGCTCGTGGCGCCGAGAAACATGCGCAGCAGGAACACGGCGAAGCGCACAGCACCGAGCGCCACGACCAGACGGAAAGCAAGCATCAGGATACCGTCGGCGACCCCGGCGATACGCGTGACCCCAAGGGCGAAAGCCGTGAGCGCCATGGCCACCAAAAATGGCGCTATGATGATGGCGCCCTCGGACAGACTGCCGCTGCGCGCCGTACGGATACGCTGCAAGGGGCTGCGCATCAGCCGATTGACGATTAACGAAACTACCACCGCGACAAAAATCGCAGTCAATTCATTGATGCCGTCGCCGCTCAGCAGCTCGTTCAGCAGCGCTTCTGCAGAACCGCCGTAGTTATTCATGAGCAGGTTTCTCCGGGCGTAGGGTGCACGAGCGACGGGGCGGAGTCGATCAGGCGTGCAGGTCTGGAATCAGCTGACTGCTGCAGCGCTCGATTTGATCGCGCAGCGCCAGTTTACGTGTTTTTAATCGCTTCAGTTCGATCTCATCGACATAGATATCCATCGAGAGGCGGCTGATGACTTCATCGAGATCGCGGTGCTCGATGTGCAGCTGGCGCAACTTTTCGACGTTGTGGAAGAGCTCGCGGTCGACTTTGTCTTGTTCCTCCTTGTCGGTCATGCGAGCCGCGCTGCCAACGGTTCGAGGTCCACAGGTAGCTTAGCGAAGCGGCCTGGCCGATTCCACGGCACGGCGGGATCATGGAAATCCGATCCGGTCGAGGCTGCGAAACCGTGATTTCTTGCGAGGGTGGCGAGGCGGTCGAGATCACTCGTGCCGATACCCGCGACCGCCACCTCGATGGCCTCGCCGCCTGCGGCACGAAACTCACCGAGCAGGCGATGCAGGACCCCGGCAGAGAACTCGTACTGATGCGGATGCGCGAGCACGACGCGCGCGCCGGCGTCGCGTAGTCGGACGACGGTCTCGGCGAGCGTCGGCCACTCGATCGGCATGTGACCCGGGCGACCCCGTTTCAGCCAAGTTGCAAAGGCATCGCCGATGTCTTTGGCCTGGCCTGCGGCGACGAGTTCGCGGGCGAGGTGCATGCGCGTCGGCACGGCATTACGACCGAGAATCTTTGCTGCCATGGCCTTGCCCGGCAGCCGCGCTTTGCGCTCGAGACGCTCACCGATTTCGACGATACGTGCAACACGTCGGGCGCGAATATCGGCCAGATGTCGAGCGAGTGCGACATCCTCGAGCTCGAACTCGAGCCCGATCACGTGCAATGTCTGATCGTTCCAGCCGCAAGAAACTTCGACGCCCGCCACATGCTTCAAGCCCAGGTCGACGCAGGCGGCACGCGCCTCGAGACAGCCTTGCAGGGTGTCGTGATCGGTCAATGCCGCGTGCGTCACGCCGCCGCGCGCGCAAAGTTCGATCACTGCTGCCGGCGACAGCACGCCATCGGAATGATGGCTGTGCAGGTGCAGGTCGGCGACAAGGGGCGCACTCATCATCGGTATGATAAACCCATGTCACTTGCCGCCCATCAGGCGCCCTCCTGGGGGCAGATCGATACCGTGCTTCTCGACCTCGACGGCACCTTGCTCGATCTCGCCTTCGACAACTTCATTTGGCTCGCGAGGGTTGCCGAAATCTATGCCGAGAAACAGGGGCTCTCGCTCGCCGAGACGCATGCTGAACTCGTACCGCGCTTTCAGCGGGTACAAGGTACCCTCGAGTGGTATTCCATCGAGTATTGGAGCGCACATCTCGGCATCGACATCGCGCGTGTGCATCGTGAAGAGGCGCACCGCGTGGCCTGGTTGCCGGGCGCTCGCGGCTTTCTCGAGCGGGTACGCGAGCGCGGCAAGCGCCTGGTACTGATGACCAACTCGCACCCCACCATTCTCGAGATCAAAAATGAACGCACGGGCGTGCTCGCTTACCTCGATGCTGCCTACACCTCGCATAGTTTTGGCGCGCCCAAAGAAGACCAGCGTTTTTGGCAGGCCGCACGCGCGACCGAAACTTTTGATCCGGCACGTACCATGTTCGTCGATGACAGCAAGGCCGTTTTGCACGCGGCGATCGAGCACGGCATCCGCTGGGTTTATGGCGTGAAGCGGCCCGACAGTTCGCGCGAGCCACATCACCACGAAGAATTTGCCGCGATCGACCACGTAGCCGATCTCGGCTAGCGGACGATCTCGGTCAGGAGCGACCGCTTCGCGAGCGTCCGCCGCTGCGCGGTCTGCCGCGACCACCCGGCCGAGTGCCACCGCCGGCCCGCCCACCGCCGCCGCCCGAGCGAGACCCACCCCGAAAACCGGCACGATCCTCGTATTTCCGCCGCGGCGGCCAGGTGAGCTCGGGAAGCATATCGGCCGAAATCGGCTCGTAAGGAATCTTGCGACCGATGAATGTTTCGATGTCAGGCAGCCCGACCGCGTACTCCTCGCAGGCGAAGCTGATCGCATCACCCTCGGCGCCCGCGCGGGCGGTGCGGCCGATGCGGTGTACATAGTCGGCCGAGTCCTGCGGCAGATCGAAATTGAACACGTGACTGACGTCAGGGATGTGCAGCCCGCGTGAGGCGACATCAGTAGCGATCAGTACGGCAAGGTTACCCGAGTGAAAATCCTGCAAAAAGCGCAGACGCTTTTTTTGCGGCACATCGCCCGAGAGTGCCTGCGCATCGATGCCATTAGCCCGCAGCGCATCTTCGAGTCGTTCGGCCATACGCTTAGTGTTGACGAATACCATGGTGCGATGCGGATCCATCGTGCGCAGCAGGCCGACGAGCAGCGGAATTTTTTCTTCCATCGCCGGGTAATAAATGACCTGGCGAACACGATCGGCCGTGATTTTTTCGGGTTCGATGCGCACCAGCACCGGCTCGTTCATGTGCTCGTAGGCGAGCTCGAGCACGCGCTGTGACAGTGTTGCCGAGAACAACATCGACTGCCGTTGTTCGGGCGGCAGCAGTCGACGCAGCAAATAACGGATGTCGGCGATGAAACCGAGATCGAACATGCGATCGGCTTCATCGAGCACGACCGCTTGCGCTTCGCGCAGTTCGAAAACGTGCTGCTTATAGTAGTCGATGATACGACCTGGTGTACCGATCAATACATCGATACCGCCTTCAAGTTCGCGCCGCTGCTTTTCATAGTCGACACCGCCATAGACGACGGCGAGGCGCAAGCCGGTGTGTTGACCGATGAGTACGGCGTCTTTGTGGATCTGGACGGCGAGTTCACGGGTTGGCGCAATCACGAGGGCGCGGATCGAGGTGGCCCTGCGAGTGGCGAGCGCCGGCTTGACCAGCAGGTTCTGAAACAGCGCGACCAGAAATGCGGCGGTTTTGCCGGTGCCAGTCTGCGCTTGCCCGGCGATGTCGCGGCCCGTGAGGGCGGCGGGCAGGGTTTGCGCCTGAATTGGCGTACAGCGGGTGAAGCCGGCTTCGTCGATGCCTTGCATCAGGGGAGCAGCGAGTTCTAGCGCGGAGAAGGTCAGGTCGGAAAGATGGGTGTCAGTCATTAGGTCGTATGTTGCTGGATTCCCTTGACACTGCTTGCAAACATCTGGGGAATTGGCTAAAACGGACAAACATAAGGGCGCTCTGCCCACTATCCTGCGGCACTCCCCCCTCCCAATCCATCGAGCATTCCTGGTAAATCCAGAGGCAAAAACCAAATTTCAGAGGCGGACTAGTGTAACCGTTTGACGGCCCCCAGACATGGCGTTCAGCCGCGGGCCCGCAAACCCCATCTTTCCAACGTTTTTCCACAGCCAACAACCACTCCAGCCGGAGGTCCACCCGCGTGAGCAGCCCTCACATCATCACTACCTCAGATGCCACTTTTGCCAACGACGTGCTCAAATCCGAGAAGCCTGTGCTGCTCGACTTCTGGGCCGAGTGGTGTGGTCCCTGCAAGATGATCGCTCCGATCCTCGATGAGCTTTCGGGCGTATACGCCGATCGTGTGCGCATCGCCAAACTCAACATCGACGAAAACCCGCAGACGCCGCCCAAGTTCGGAATTCGCGGTATCCCTACGCTGATCCTTTTCAAAAACGGCACGATCGAAGCGCAGAAAGTGGGTGCGGTATCGCGCTCGCAGCTGGCGGCCTTTCTGGACAGTCATCTGTGAGAGGCGGCTACCTAGGCGGCGGCCAAGGCGGCCCGCGACGGCAGGGCAGGGGACCCCGGCACGGTAACCGCGACCAAAATCGCGGCATGCGTAACGGCAACGTTGGTGGCCCGATGCACGACGACATGCCGATGGATCACGCACCCTTCATCGATTCCGGTGAGGACGCCGAGATCATCAGCAAAGAAGAGCTCGCGGCTTCGCGCAACTCGATGAATCTCACTATGCTGAAGGCGATGCCCATCGCCCGGCTGGTTGATATGGCGAGTGCGCTCGGTGTCGAGAACATGGCGCGCTCGCGAAAGCAGGACATCATCTTCAGCTTGCTTAAGGCCCATGCTCGCAAGGGCGAAGATATCTATGGCGACGGCGTGCTCGAGATTCTGCAGGACGGCTTCGGCTTTCTGCGCTCGGCCGACGGTTCCTATCTCTCCGGCCCGGACGATATCTTCATCAGCCCGGCGCAGATTCGACGTTTCAATCTTCGCACCGGCGACACCATATCGGGGCTGATCCGTCCGCCCAAAGATGGGGAGCGCTACTTTGCCTTGCTCAAGGTGGGTGAGATCAATTTCGACTCGCCCGAGAACGCGCGCAGCAAGGTGCTGTTCGAGAATCTCACGCCGCTGCATCCGACGCGGCGTCTGAAGCTCGAGCGCGGCAACGGTTCCACCGAAGACTTGACCGCTCGTGCGATCGATCTCGCGGCGCCGATCGGCAAGGGGCAGCGTGGTCTCATCGTCTCGCCGCCCAAGGCCGGCAAGACCATGCTGCTGCAGAACATTGCTACGTCGATTACCGCGAATCATCCCGAGGTGTATCTGATCGTGCTGCTCATCGACGAGCGGCCCGAAGAAGTCACCGAGATGCAGCGTACGGTGAAGGGCGAGGTTGTCTCATCCACCTTCGATGAGCCCGCAGCGCGTCACGTGCAAGTGGCCGAAATGGTGATCGAGAAGGCGAAGCGACTCGTCGAGCACAAGAAAGATGTGGTCATTCTGCTCGACTCGATCACGCGTCTCGCGCGCGCCTACAACACCGTGGTGCCGAGCTCGGGCAAGGTGCTCACGGGCGGTGTCGACGCCAATGCCTTGCAGCGACCGAAGCGTTTTTTTGGTGCGGCACGCAATATCGAGGAAGGGGGATCTTTGACCATCCTCGCCACGGCGCTAATCGACACTGGTTCGAAGATGGACGATGTCATCTACGAGGAGTTCAAGGGCACCGGCAATAGCGAAATCCACCTCGATCGTCGCATTGCCGAGAAGCGCGTCTTCCCGTCGATCAACATCAACCGTTCAGGCACCCGCAAGGAAGAGCTCATCACCGATCCGAGCGAGCTCGCCAAGATGTGGATTCTGCGCAAGTTGCTGCATCCGATGGACGAGCTGGCGGCGATCGAGTTCCTGCTCGACAAGATGAAGGATACGAAGACGAATTCGGATTTCTTCGAGGCCATGAAGCGCTGACGCCGACTCGGGCGCCAGCCCGAGATCAGCGTCGTTGCTCGCGGTGAATGGCGCGATAGCCGATATCGCGCCGACACTGCATGCCGGCAAAGTCGATCCGGTCGACCAGCGCGTAAGCGGCGTTCTGCGCTGCGCTCACGCTGTCGCCAAGTCCCACCGCGCATAGAACGCGTCCGCCGTGGGTGACGATATGGTCGTGGTGCTGTGTGGTGCCGGCATGGAAGACCTTGCCGGGTAATTTTGCGGCGGCGTCGAGGCCGCGAATTTCATCGCCTTTGCGCACGGTGTCCGGATAGCCTGCGGCCGCGAGCACCACCCCGAGCGCCGCCCGTGGATCCCACTCCGTGCTCACCTCATCGAGGCGACCATCCAGGGCCGCCTCACAGAGCACGGTCAGATCGGAGCGCAGACGCGACAGGATCGGCTGTGTTTCGGGATCACCGAAGCGGCAGTTGAACTCGAGCACGTTGGGTGTGCCATCGGCAGCGATCATGATCCCGGCATACAAAAAACCGGTATAGGGCATGCCGTCGGCCGCCAGACCGCGAATGGTGGGCTCGATCACCTCGCGCATGATGCGCGCATGCATCTCGGCTGTGACGACGGGCGCCGGTGAATACGCGCCCATGCCGCCGGTGTTGGGGCCGGTATCGCCATCGCCGATGCGCTTGTGATCCTGCGACGTGGCGAACGGCAGCACATGCACGCCGTCAGCCATGACGATGAAGCTTGCTTCCTCGCCCGGCAGGAATTCTTCGATGACGACTTCCGCACCGGCATCGCCGAACTGCCCCGCGAACATCGATTGCGCGGTCGCGATCGCTTCTTCGGCACCGTCGACGATGATCACCCCTTTGCCGGCGGCAAGGCCGCTCGCCTTGACCACAATGGGGCTGCGCTGTCTGCGCACCCAGTCGGGATCGAAGTTATCGCGGGTGAAGGTGGCGTAGGAGGCGGTTGGAATGCCGTGTCGGCGCAAGAATTCCTTGGTGAAAGCTTTCGAGCCCTCGAGCTGCGCTGCTGTCTGCCGCGGTCCGAAGCACCGCAGTCCCGCGGCTGCGAAGGCATCGACGACGCCGAGCACGAGCGGGGCTTCGGGTCCAATGATGGTGAGATCGATGCGCTCGCGGCGAGCGAGGGCGACCAGCCCCGCAACATCTTCAGCGGTAATCGTCACGTTGCGTACCTTCGGCTCGCTGGCCGTGCCGGCGTTGCCCGGCGCCACCAAAACTTCGGTGACTCGGGGCGAAGCAGCGCATTTCCAGGCGAGTGCGTGTTCACGCCCGCCGCCGCCGACGATGAGAACTTTGATCATGACGCGGGACCTAGGATGAATGGGAGTCTGGAGCTCAGTGTCGGAAGTGGCGCATACCGGTAAATACCATCGTCATACCGTGCTCATCGGCCGCTTTGATGACTTCGGTATCACGCAGGCTGCCACCCGGCTGGATGACCGCCGCAACACCATATTCCGCGGCGACGTCGACGCCATCGCGAAACGGGAAAAAGGCATCCGAGGCCATCACCGAACCGCACACTTCAAGTTTCTCATCGCTGGCTTTCATGGCCGCAACGCGGCTCGAGTACACGCGACTCATCTGACCCGCGCCGATGCCGACCGTAGCGAGATCGCGGGCATAGACGATGGCGTTCGATTTGACGAACTTGCAGACCTGCCAGGCAAACATCAGATCGTAGAGTTGCTGTGCGGTCGGCTGCCGAGCGGTGACCACGCGCAGATCTTCGCGGCGCACCATCCCGAGATCGCGGCTTTGTGCCAGCAGACCACCGGAGACGCTGCGATATTCGCGCTCGGCACCATGGTCGGGCGGCAGGTCGCTGAGTTCGAGCACGCGAACGTTGGGCTTGGTGGCGAGAACGGCGAGTGCATCGGCCGCGATCTTTGGTGCAGCCAGTACCTCGACGAATTGACGGCTGAGGAGGGCGCTTGCGGTGTCCGCATCGAGCGGCCGATTGAAGGCGATGATGCCGCCAAAGGCCGAAGTGGGGTCGGTTTTGTACGCCGATTCATAGGCCGCGTGGATATTTTCCGCAGTCGCTACGCCACACGGATTAGCGTGCTTGACGATCACACAGGCCGGCGCTGCAAATTGCCGCACGCATTCGCTCGCGGTGTCGACATCGGTAATATTGTTGAACGATAATTCTTTCCCCTGCAGTATCTTAGCGTTGGCCACCGAAGGACCGCGTGGCGTCACATCGCGATAGAAGGCCGCACTCTGGTGCGGATTTTCGCCGTAGCGCAGGTCTTGTATCTTTTCGAACACCAGCGGCAGCAACTTCGGGAACTCATCGTCAGGCGCAGGATTACGCGACTGAAGATAGTTCGCCACAATGGTGTCGTAGCGAGCGGTGTGCGCAAAAGCTTTTGCCGCGAGCCAGGCACGCAGCGTAGGCGTAGTCGCTCCTTCGCTATTTTCGATTTCGGTGAGCACGGTACTGTAATCCTGCGGATCGACGACCACGGTCACCGCATCATGATTCTTGGCGGCGGCGCGCACCATCGCTGGCCCACCGATGTCGATGTTCTCGATGGCTTCCGCATAGGTACAGGCCGGACGCGCCACCGTTTCGGCAAATGGATAAAGATTGACAATCAGCAGATCGATACGCTCGATGCCATGCAGCGCCATCACGCTTTCATCAACGCTACGACGACCGAGCAGCCCACCGTGAATACGCGGATGCAAAGTTTTGACGCGGCCGCCCATGATCTCGGGAAAGCCTGTGTACTGCGAGACCTCTTTGATCATGATGCCCTGCTCGGCGAGCAGTCGGGCGGTACCGCCCGTCGAGAGAATCTCTACTTTACGTGCGAGCAGCGCGCGTGCAAGGTCGATGACGCCCGTCTTGTCCGAGACCGAAATCAGGGCGCGACGTACGATGACAGGCATGACAACTTACTTCGGAGTGAGACCGAGCTCGCGCAACCTGCGGCGCAGGGTCGCGCGATTAATGCCAAGAATTTCAGCGGCGAGGGATTGATTACCATGGGCGTGACGCAGCACCACGCGCAGCAAAGGCTCTTCGACTTCGCGCAACACGAGTTCATAGAGGCCGGAGGGCCGATGTCCGTCGAGATGGCTGAGGTAGTCCTCGAGGGCGCGTTCGGCGTGGCCCCGCAAGGGCAATTCCAGTTTACGCTCGCTGTTGCCCGCTCCATCACCCGACATGATGTAGTCCTCGATCAACGCATCGGTCAATGTTCCGCCGCCCAGGCAGCAAACAATTCTGCGGCACATGCATACTGGGTCGACGTCGACGCCGCCGCCATCAGCAGGGCGCGCGCGTTAGGCGTCCTGTCGAGTAGTCGTACATACCACCCAAGATGTTTGCGTGCGATTCGCAGTCCGGACTCTTCGCCGTGGAAGGCGTAGATTGCCTGCAAATGCGCTAGGACTATATCACGCCGCTCCGCCGCCGAGAGTGCGGCGGGCATAACCCCGCGCGCAAGTAAGCCATTGAGGTCACGGAAAATCCATGGTGCACCATGGGCCGCGCGGCCCACCATGACACCCGCCGCACCCGTGTGACTCAACACCTGTCGCGCTTTGTCTGCACCGTCAATATCGCCGTTGGCCAGCACCGGGATACGCACTGTTGCGCGAATGGCACGGATGGTGTCGTACTCGGCCTCGCCCTCATAAAAATCGGCGCGAGTACGCCCGTGAATGGCGACTGCGGCGATGCCACTTTGTTCGGCGATCTGCGCCACGCGAACGCCATTACGATGCTCGCGATCCCAGCCCGTGCGGGTTTTGAGGGTTACGGGTACACCGCTGCCGGTCGCAACGACCGCGGAGACGACGGCCTCTAGAATACGCGCCACCAAGGGTTCGTCCCGCAGCAGCGCCGAGCCACAAAGTTTGTTGCAGACTTTTTTTGCCGGGCAGCCCATGTTGATATCGATGATTTGCGCGCCGAGATCGACGTTGCGTCGTGCAGCCTCGGCCAGGACTTCCGGATCGGCGCCGGCGAGCTGCACCACGCGCGGCTCGGGTTCACCCTCATGATTCATGCGCCGCTGCGACTTGCACGAATTCCACAGCCGGGTGTCGGAGGTGATCATCTCCGAGGCGGCCAGCGCTGCACCTTGCTGACGCGCCAGAATTCGGAACGGTCGATCGGTCACGCCTGCCATGGGTGCGAGCACTGCGGGCGCCGCGATTTGCCAACGTCCGATACGAAAGCCCGTGCGGTCCGCCGTCTCGACCGCAGACGCAGTCAGAGGGGTGTTCATTGGGCTTTCCGCCCTACGAGACAGGTCCAGCCGTCGAGCGAGCGCCAGCGCTGCAAGGCGAGCATCGACGCATAAGCGCCGATGACCTCATCGGCCTGCTCATCGAGCAGACCGGCGAGTACCAACTCGCCGCCGGGTGCCAGCAGCTGACAAAGAATTGGTGAGAGCTCGCAGAGCGGCCCGGACAGAATATTCGCCAGTACCAAATCGGCCTTACCACGTACCGGTAAACGACTGGCGAGCGTGGCGGCTTCGGCAAAAGTCTCGATGCGTTCGAAGACGCCGTTGGCGAGCGCGTTGTCGTGTGTGGCGGTAAGCGCTTGAGGATCGATATCGTACGCCAAGGCCTGGGCTTGCGGCCAAAGCTTGAGCGCGGCGATTGCCAGCACACCCGAGCCACAACCGTAATCCACCACGCGCGTGGTTTCTGCCTGGCTGCCTGAGACCAGCCGACCATCTGTGTACGACTGGTCGAGAAATTCCAGGCACAGTCGAGTGGTCGGATGGGTGCCGGTACCGAACGCCAGCCCCGGCTCAAGCGCGACCACGATTGCCTCCTGCGCATCGACAGTCGCGTGCGAGGGGCAGATCCAAAGATTTGTTCCGAAGCGTAGCGCCTGCGAATCTTTGAGCCACTCGCGTTCCCAGACGCGATCGGCAATTTCTTCGACTTGCAGAGCCGTGCGGCTGCAGCCGATGCTGGCTGTCAGGGCGACGAGCGTATCTTCAGTGACGGCATCGACGGGGAAGAGGGCCTGCAGCTGCGTCGCCGGCCACAGTCTAACCTCGCCGGGCTTGGGTTCGAGAATCGCATCGTCACGGCGGTCGGTTAGCACTACTGAGTAGGCGCCGGCCGAAAAGAGCGCAGCCTCGACCGCGTCCGCGTCGAGCCCGTCGAGGTCCAGGGTCACTGCACGTATCGGGGCGCGCATCGGGGCGCGCGTCACTTCAGGCCGAGCCGACGCTCGAGGTAGTGGATATCTAGCGCGCCTTGCTGGAAGGCGGCATGCGCAAGAATTTCCAAGTGCAGTGCGGCGTTGGTCTTGATGCCCTCTACCACCATCTCGGCGAGCGCATTGCGCATGCGGGCGATGGCGGTATCGCGGGTATCGCCGTAGGCGATCAACTTGGCGACCAAAGAATCGTAGTGCGGCGGCACGGCGTAGCCCGAGTACATATGGCTGTCGACGCGGATGCCGGGGCCGCCCGGCGCATGCCATAGACGCACCGGGCCCGGCGAGGGCATGAAAGTCTTCGCATCTTCCGCGTTGATGCGGCACTCAAGGGCGTGACCGCGCAGCACGATGTCCGACTGCTGCCACGGCAGTTTTTCGCCCGAGGCGATCATCAGCTGCGCTTTGATGAGATCGATGCCAGTGATCAGCTCGGTGACCGGGTGCTCGACCTGGATGCGCGTGTTCATTTCGATGAAATAGAACTCGCCGTCCTGATTTAGAAACTCGAGCGTCCCCGCACTTCGGTAGCCAACCGCGCGGCAGGCTTCGACGACCCGCTCGCCCATTTTTTGGCGCTGCGCGACCGTAATTCCCGGAGCCGGTGCTTCTTCGATCACTTTTTGATGGCGGCGCTGCATGGAGCAGTCGCGTTCGCCGAGGTGGATCACGTTGCCGTGATGATCGGCAAGCACCTGAAATTCGATGTGTCGCGGCTTCTCAAGAAACTTCTCCATGTAAATCTGATCGTTGCCGAAGGCGGCTTGGGCTTCAGAGCGGGTCACGTTGATGGAGTGGATTAGCGACGCCGGGTTGTGTACCACGCGCATGCCGCGACCGCCGCCGCCGCCGGAGGCCTTAATGATCACCGGGTAGCCGATTTCTTTCGCTATACGCAGATTTTCGTCCACGTCGGCGCCCAGCGGTTCGCCCGAGCCCGGCACGCAGGGCACGCCGTGCTGCTTCATGACTTTGATGGCCGACACCTTGTCACCCATCATGCGGATGGTCTCGGCCTTGGGACCGATGAAAACGAAACCGCTTTGCTCCACGCGTTCGGCAAAGTCAGCGTTTTCCGAGAGAAAGCCGTAGCCCGGGTGGATGGCGGCGGCGTCCGTGAGCTCCGCCGCAGCGATGATCGAGGGCATGTTGAGATAACTTTTGGCCGAGGCCGGTGGGCCGATGCATACCGACTCGTCGGCGAGCAACACATGCTTGAGGTTGGCATCGGCCGTCGAGTGCACGGCGACCGTCTTGATGCCAAGTTCGCGGCAGGCGCGCAGCACACGCAACGCGATCTCGCCGCGATTGGCGATGATGACCTTGTCGATCATGCGTGGGTCACGCAGCGCAAGCCGTCACCACTACGGGTGCTCACGAGATTGCGAACAGCGGTTGACCGAACTCGACTGGACTACCGTTCTGCACCAGTATCGAAGTGACCTTGCCGGCGCGATCGCTCTCGATCTGGTTCATCATCTTCATCGCTTCGATGATGCACAGCACCTGACCGACCTTCACTTCGTCACCCATTTGCACGAAGGCATTCGCGCCCGGCGCGGGCGCCGAGTAGTAGGTGCCGACCATCGGTGCATGCACGAGATGATCCACCGACGGTGGCGAAGCTGCCGGGGCGAGGCCTGCGGCCGGCGCTGCCGCCACTGCAGCGGCGACTGGGGGCGCCATCAGCGGGGGTGCGGCGTAAAGGGTCTGGGTGGCTGCTGCACCGGTTGCCATGCGGCTGATGCGCACGGACTCCTCACCCTCTTTTATCTCGATTTCGGCGATCCCCGACTCTTCGAGCAGTTCGATGAGTTTTTTGACCTTGCGAATATCCATGAGCCCTCCCTTCAGGGCTAAAGGGCCAGAAACTGTACCTTGTATTTACACCGGAATGGGTGATATTCGCTCCAGATCGGGATAAAATTCTGAAAAATCACGACTTTTCGGCGCTCGCGCGTAGCCCATCGAGCCGCTTGATCTCATCGCGGATGAGCGGTCGGACAGCCTCGATCGTCAGGGCTCCTGAATTCAACGTCTCGACATGATCGAGGATGAAGGCCGCTTCATCGGCATGAAGTTCGCCAATTTTGACCGCGACGATTCGTCGCTGGGCATCGGCAAAGATGGTGAAGGGGAAGGCCATGCTGATGCCGAAAAGATCCGCGGCAGCGACGCCGTCCTCCTCGCCGATGAGCAGTGGATAGTCGAGACCGATGTCTTTCGCATACTTGACCACGTCCTCGCGGAAGTCGACGGCGACGCCGACAACTTCGACCCCCCGAGCGCCGCGCTCGGTGCGCAGCTGGCGCAGCAGCGGGATCTCGCGTCGGCACGGTGCGCACCAGGTCGCCCAAAAGTTCACGATCAGGGAGGGATGATCGAAGCTCGATAGTGCCCGCGGCGGGCCCTCGAGTGTGGCGAGCATGAAGTCTGGCAGAATCTCCGGAATCGCTCTCGTTGGCGTCGAGTTGGCGGCGCCAATGGGGTTTAGGGTGGTAGGAGCGGTTGCCGCCACGGAAGTCTTGGGGCCCAAGAAGCTGCGGATCGCAACGAAAGCTATGACGCCCGCGAGGGTGGCGACGAGGATGACCAGCTGAGTGGATTTTTTCATGGTACGGATCCGGGGCTTCCGCCGGTTCCAAGCGACGCCACGCGGGCGAATTCTTCGGCCTTCATGAAGCCAACCACCCGCGTGGCCTTGTTCTCGACGCCGTTACGATCCCAGAAGGCAATTGTCGGTGGTCCAAAGATTTTGAAGCGTCGCAGCAGGTCTTGATCAGCCGCGTCGTTCGCGGTGACGTCAGCCTTCAGCAGCACGGCGTTGGCTAGTACGCGTTGCACTTTGACATCTGTGAAGGTGTAACGCTCCATTTCTTTACAAGAGACGCACCAGTCTGCATAGAAATCGAGCATCGCCGGTCGGTCGGCTGCTGCAGCTGCGGCGATCTCGCGATCGAGATCGTCGACCGTCTTGACCAATCGAAACTCGAGTTGCCTACTTGCGGTGGCAAATTGCGGGATTGGCGACAACGGGTCTCTGCCGCCCAGCACGATCCCGGCGAGCAGGGCGAGGCCATAGGCGCCGAGCACTGCTCCTCCGGCTCGCACCGCCCAGCCTGCCAAAGATTTCACCTTGACCTCGCGCCACAGCAGCGCGGCGCCGGTGAGTGCCGGTACAGCCCAAAGCAGCAGTGCCAAGCGCTCAGGGACGAGGCGTGCCAACATCCATGCGGCAACCGCAAGCATCAGTACCCCAAAGAATTTTTTGACCGTGTCCATCCAGGCGCCAGCCTTCGGCAGTAAGCGACCGGCTGAGGCGCCGATGATGAGCAACGGAGTACCCATCCCGAGGGACATGGCAAAGAGCGCGCTGCCGCCGCGCACCACGTCGCCCGTTTGCGCGATCACGGCGAGTGCTGCAAAAAGCGGCGGCGCGACGCAGGCAGTGACGATCAGCGCCGAGAGCGCACCCATCACGGCCACGCCTCCAAAGGTACCCGCCTGCTGACGGTTACTGGCCTTCGCCAAACGCGTCTGCAATGCCGCTGGCAGCTGAATATTGAACAGTCCAAACATCGAAATCGCGAATACCACGAACAACAACGCGAACAGGATGATGATCCACGGTTGCTGGAAGAGCGCTTGAGTTTGTTGACCTGCCGCTGCCGCGGCGACGCCGGCGAGCGTATTCATTACCGCCATGCCCATGACATAAGTCAGTGAGAGCGCAAAGGCTCGACCAGTCGTCACCTGGCTGCCTTGACCGGCGATGATTCCGGAGAGGATCGGCACCATCGGCAGCACGCACGGCGTGAAGGCCAGCAGCAAGCCGAGTCCAAAGAATGTGGCGATCACCAAGGGCAGGCTGCGCGACTTGATGAGACCCGCGAGCCGATCTTGCTCCGAAATAAAAGGTGTCAAAGAATCATACATCGAATCGCTACTGCGTGAATTGTTGCTGCTTGCTGCGCTGCGGCCCGCTTCTGGCGAAGCGGCTAAAAAATCGGCGCCGCTCGTTGCCGGAAGCATGATCCTCAGCCGCCGCTTTTCGGGCGGATAGCACAGGCCTTTGTCGGCGCAGCCCTGCAGTCCGACGACAAGCGGCACCTTAAGCGCGGCGCCCGGTGCGCGCGACACCGGGAGCGTGACGCTGACCGACTCGTGATAGACCTGCTGACGACCGAAGAATTCGTCTTCTTTCCATTCGCCGGCGGGGATGTCTGGCGTGCCGAGCGTCGCGGGCGGTGCGCTGGCGGCCGCATCGATCTTGAAGCTCAGGCGATGACGGTAAAGGTAATAGCCCGGAGTGACCAGAAAATCGACTCGCGCCCGATCTGCGGCTTCGGCGAAGACCTCGACCTTAAAGGCCTGATCCGGTGGTAAAAACTCCGACTCGCCGAACTGAGCCTGGCTGGGCCGGGCCGCTAGCGCAAAATAGAGGCCGAGGCAGGTCAGCAGGAACTGCTTCAATTTCATGTGCTTAGACGCATGGGGGTGAGATGGCCAAGCAGCATAGCCGGGCCTGCCCTTGAAATGAAACTTTCCGACGTTATTATTAGCACCTGGCCAGGGAGAGTGCTAACCCCCGCCCTGCCACCTTCCAGTCAACCGTTAGTTCTCAGGAGCGAAACATGAAAATTCGTCCGCTTCATGACCGCGTGATCGTGAAGCGCCTGGAGGAGGAACGCACCTCCCCGGGCGGTATCGTTATCCCCGATTCAGCCACCGAAAAGCCCTCGCAGGGAAAAGTCGTTGCCATCGGCAAGGGCAAGATTCTCGAGGACGGCAAGGTCCGTGCGCTCGACGTCAAGGTCGGCGACAAGATCCTCTTCGGCAAGTACAGCGGTACCGAAGTGAAGGTCGATGGCGATGATCTCCTCGTGATGCGCGAGGAAGACATCATGGCCATCATCGAAGGCAAGTAAGCCGAATTATTTCACCCAAGGAACAATCAAATGGCTGCTAAAGAAGTACGTTTCAGTGACGATGCCCGCCACCGCATGGTGCGCGGCGTCAATATCTTGGCCAATGCGGTCAAGGCGACGCTCGGTCCGAAGGGTCGTAATGCCGTGCTCGAGAAGAGTTTCGGCGCCCCTACGGTCACTAAGGACGGCGTTTCCGTCGCGAAGGAAATCGAGTTAAAGGACAAGTTCGAGAATATGGGCGCGCAGATGGTGAAGGAAGTGGCTTCCAACACCTCCGACGAGGCCGGTGACGGTACCACCACCGCGACCGTGCTCGCGCAGGCGATCATCCGCGAAGGTCTCAAGGCTGTAGCCTCGGGCCGAAACCCGATGGACATCAAGCGCGGCATCGATAAGGCGGTCATTACGGCCTCCGAAGAAATCAAAAGGCTCGCCAAGCCCTGTAAGGACAATAAGGCTATTGCGCAAGTGGGCACGATCAGCGCCAACAGCGACGAGTCGATCGGGAAGACCATTGCTCAGGCGATGGAAAAGGTCGGCAAGGAAGGCGTGATCACGGTCGAAGAGGGCTCGGGCCTGCAAAATGAACTCGATGTGGTGGAGGGCATGCAGTTCGACCGTGGTTACCTCTCGCCGTACTTCATCAATCAGCAGGCTAACCAAACGGTGGAGCTCGAGAAGCCGTTCATCCTGCTCGTCGACAAAAAGATTTCGAATATTCGCGAGATGCTCCCGGTGCTCGAGGGCGTGGCCAAGTCGGGACGTCCGCTACTCGTGATCGCCGAGGACGTCGAGGGCGAGGCGCTCGCTACCCTCGTGGTCAACAATATTCGTGGCATCCTTAAGGTGTCCGCTGTCAAGGCGCCTGGCTTCGGTGATCGCCGCAAGGCCATGTTACAGGACATCGCAATCCTGACGGGTGGTACGGTGATCTCCGACGAAGTCGGTCTGCAGCTCGAGAAGGCCACGCTCAATGATTTGGGCGAAGCCAAGAAGATTGTCGTAGAGAAGGAAAACAGCACCATCATCGACGGTGCCGGTAAGGCGAGCGACATCAAGGCACGCATCGAGTCGATCCGCCAACAGGTCGAAGAAGCGACCAGCGACTACGACAAAGAAAAGCTGCAAGAGCGTGTTGCCAAGCTCTCTGGCGGTGTCGCGGTCATCAAGGTGGGCGCTGCCACCGAGATCGAGATGAAGGAAAAGAAGGCGCGCGTCGAAGATGCTCTACACGCCACGCGTGCGGCCGTCGAAGAGGGCGTAGTTCCGGGCGGTGGCGTCGCGCTGATCCGCGCGATCAAGGCGCTGGAGAAGCTCGAAGGTGCAAACGAAGACCAGACGGTTGGCATGCGCATCCTTGCTCGCTCGATAGAAGAGCCACTTCGGCAGATCGTCGAGAACGCCGGTGAGGATGCCGCGGTGATCCTCAATCAGGTCAAGGCTGGAAAGGGAGCGTACGGTTACAACGCGGCCAACGGCGAGTATGGCGACATGCTCGATTTCGGCATACTCGATCCTGCGAAGGTCACGCGGCTAGCACTGCAAAACGCAGCGTCGGTCGCAGGGCTTTTACTTACGACCGAAGTGATGGTCGCCGAAGCCCCGAAGGATGAGAGCGATCATGTGCACCCGGCACCAGGCGGCATGGGCGGCATGGGCGGCATGGATATGTGATGATCTCGGCACCCTGCTGCTGCAGGTTCAGCGGAGACAAAGCCCCGGGAAAAAAACTCCCGGGGTTTTTTTTGCACAGGTGAAGCGCCCGCGCACGCGCCGGGAGCCTAACAGGCACTTCGCTGACACACACTCCGTACCGTCCTCATGTTGCACAGGGTTCCGAATCAACCTCCCTGGCAAACCTCGCTTTCGTGAGGAATTCCTCCCTATCACGCTTGTGTTTTGCCCGTGATACGTGCGTGGCGTGAGCTACATCAAAGACTATTTCTCGCGCGTAATCGAAAAGCGGATCGGGGAGTTCATGGGTTAGAAGTAATCTTACCGCGACGCCGATTCACGCGTGGTGCCGCGCCTGATGCCGAGCCTGCAGCGCGATCGAGATTTCCCGATAGCTGGGCGCGCGCACCGGTACTGATCGGGCCCAATGTCGCCTCAAGCATGGCGGCGTCCGGTCGGGGTCCGGGGACGTAGGCGTCGAGTGCCTTGCGCATCGCCGCCAAATGTTCAGGCGAGGTTCCGCAGCAGCCGCCGATGATTCGCGCACCAGAATCGACGGCGAGCTGCACATAACGCGCCATGAGCTCGGGTGTCCCGTCGTAGCGAATTGCACCGTCGACATACTGCGGAATACCGCAGTTGGCTTTAGCGACCAAAACCATATCGGCATCGGTCGCCGCACTCAGATTGAGGATCGAGGCGATAAGTTCGGACGGACCGACGCCACAATTGCTGCCGCAGGCTGCCAGGTGATGACGACGTGCGATCTGCGCGAGATCTGCCGGCGCCACCGACATCATGGTGCGACCGTTGGTGTCGAAAGAAAGCGTGCTGACCACGGGGAGACCCGTGATTTTTGCGCCCTCGATAGCGGCTTCGACTTCTTCGGTCGAAGAGAGTGTTTCGATCCACAGCACATCGGCGCCACCCTCGGCGAGCGCATCGGCCTGCTCAGCGAAAGCGGCCCGTGCATCTACGATCGACACTGGGCCGAGCGGCTCAAGGATTTCGCCGGTCGGTCCCATGCAACCGGCCACTAAGACTTCGCGACCACTGGCGTCAGCGACTGCGCGCGCGAGCTGTGCGGCGGCGCGATTGAGTTCGCGAACTCGCTGTTCGGCAGCGTGCAGCTTGAGGCGATAGCGAGTACCACCAAAGGTGTTAGTGAGAACCAGGTCGGCACCAGCATCGACAAATTTTTGGTGTAGCAATCTTATTCGGTCGGGGTGATCTAAAGTCCACAGTTCGGGGGCATCCCCCGACACCAAACCCATTTCGAAAAGATTGCTGCCAGTTGCGCCGTCGGCGAGCAGGTAGGGGCGGCGGGAA
>Ga0163212_1000145_pt1 | contig 28365 bp, 25 predicted proteins | sample Malawi_45m_30L_FD_113532 | JGI IMG/M metagenome (GOLD analysis project Ga0163212, IMG submission 113532) | Freshwater microbial communities from Lake Malawi, Central Region, Malawi to study Microbial Dark Matter (Phase II) - Malawi_45m_30L | ecosystem: Environmental > Aquatic > Freshwater > Lake...
GAATCGAATTTGGCATCGGAGCGGAAAAGCGGAAGATCGCAGCAAACGCAGTAGTAGACGCCATCCTTCTTGTGATCGTGGAATGCGCCGCAGAACGGGCGCTCGGTGCCCTTGCCGCGCGCGACGGTGTACACCTCGCCATCGCCCAGTTGCGCGCGCCACTCGGCATCGGTCTTGATCACTTTTTCCATTTTTTCGGCGGGAAGATTGTGTCCGTCTTCGTCCAACAGGACAACGCTCACCGTGGCCGGACTGGATTCGCCGGCGAGAGCGGTCATGGCGAGAAACGGAGCAAGCAGATGAATGACACGCACGGGGGCAAGTTCCGCCCTGCGTCGGTGGTTGTCAAAGGTGGATCGCGGCCTCCGGACGCGATTTACGGCCCCGACCGATCGCGATGGGACATCGCGATCCACCTCCGCATCACGCCGCTTCGGCGGCGGCCGCGCGTTTCTTGCGGCGACGCGAGGCTTCGGCCAGGAATTCCTCCTGCGCGTCCCACGGCTCGCCTTCGCGCGGAGCGGGGAGGTAGGTGCCGTCGGTCTGAAGGACTTTGGCTTTCACGTTGTCGCGCCAGAAACAATCGATGATCTCCTGCGCGTGGTCCTTCATGCCTTTGCTTTGCACGGGGAAGACCGATTCGACGCGGTGGAAAAAATTTCGCTCCATCCAGTCCGCGCTGCCGATGAAGTAGCGCGGATCGCCCGCGTTTTCGAAACGGTATAGGCGGCTGTGTTCGAGGAAGCGTCCGACCACGCTGCGCACTTCGATATTCTCGCTCACGCCGGGCAATCCGGGGCGCAATGCGCAGATGCCGCGGACGAGCAGTTTGACCGGCACGCCGGCGTTGGATGCGCGGTAGAGCGCCTCGATGATTTCTTCCTGCACGAGCGCGTTGAGTTTGGCGAAGATGCCCGACAGCTTGCCCGCCTGCGCGTTGGCGATCTCGTTGTCGATGAGTCCGAGGATTTGTTTGTGCAGATGCCAAGGGGCGACGAGCAATTCGTGGGGCGGCGGCAACTGCGAGACGCCGGTCACCGTGTTGAAAATGTTGGCCACGTCCTCGGTGATTTCCGGGCGCGCGGTGAAAAAGCTCAGGTCGGTGTAAAGGCGCGCGGTCGACGGATGGTAATTGCCCGTGCCGAGGTGCACATAGCGGCGGATGCCGTCGAACTCCTTGCGCACGACCATGGCCATCTTGGCGTGCGTTTTCAATCCAGCCACACCGTAAACGACATCGACGCCGGCTTCGCGCAATTGCCGCGCCCATTTGATGTTGGCCGCCTCGTCGAAACGCGCTTTCAACTCGATGACCACAACGACTTGTTTGCCTTGGCGCGAAGCCTGGACGAGCAGCGGGATGAGCGGTGAATCCGAGCTGGTGCGGTAAAGCGTCTGTTTGATGGCCAGCGTCTGCGGGTCCTCCGCGGCCTGTCCGATGAAATCGAGCACGGTCTGGAAGCTGTCGTAGGGATGATGGAGCAGGATGTCGCCCTTGCGGATATGGAAGAAAATGTCGTGCTCCTCGCCGAGGCCGACCACGGTCACGGGGGAGAAGCGCTTGTATTTCAGATCGGGGCGGTCGAGTTCCGTCGCGATGGGCATGAGGCGCAGGAGATTGACCGGGAAATCCACGCGGTAAACGTCTTCGGGTTGAAGATTGAAAATCTCGCGGAGGCGCGCGGTGATCTCGGCGGGTGCTTCCTTGGAAACTTCGAGGCGCACCGCGTTGCCACGGTTGAGTTTGCGCAACTCGTCCTCGATGGCGCGCAGCAGGTTGCGCGCTTCTTCCTCGTCGACGTAGAGATTGCTGTTGCGCGTGACTCGGAAAACGTGTGCGCCGCGGACTTTGACGCCGTGGAAAAGACGGCCGACGTGTTCCTGGATCAGGTTGGCCAGAAAAATGAAGTTCTGCCCCTCGCCGCCGAGTTCCTCGGGGAAGGGAATGACGCGGGGGAGAATGCGCGGAATCTGCACCACGGCGAGATCGGTGCTGAGATTGTCGCCCTCGAGTTTGACGATGATGTTCAGGCTTTTGTTGAGCAACTGCGGAAAAGGATGCGCCGGGTCGATGGCCAGCGGCGTGAGCACGGGATAAATTTCTTTCTCGAAGTATTCCTCGAAGTGACGCCGCGCTTCCGGACTGACATCGGCGTAGCGGTGGAAATGCAGGCCTTTCTCCGCCAGACCGGGGCGGATCTCCTCGCGCCAGCACGCGTATTGGTCGTCGACCATGCGGCGCACGCGTTTGGAAATCGCCGCGAGCTGCGCGGCGGCCGACATTCCGTCCGGCCCCACCGCGCCGGCCTCGGCCAATTGCACCTGCTTGAGACCAGCCACGCGCACCTCGAAAAATTCGTCGAGGTTCGACGAGACAATGCAGAGAAACTTGAGCCGCTCGAGCAGGGGAACGGATGGATCCGTCGTCTGATCGAGCACGCGCTGGTTGAATTCCAGCCAGCTCATCTCGCGGTTGATGAAAAATTCGGGATCGGTGAGATCCATAAAGGGCGGTTGATTCTGGGGCTCCGCCGTCCGAGTGCAAGAGAAAGGCGCTCCATCCATTGCCCGGATGCCCTCGTATGCTATAGTCGGACGCATGAAATCGGTCGCCGTTCTGGTTCTTCTGCTCTGCTTCGCTCTCCTCGGGCGGGCGCAGGACCCCTCGGCCAAAGCGTCGGTGCGGGCGCTGGGCAACGCCTTTGCCTCGGTCTACGAGAAGGTGGCGCCCAGTGTCGTGGTGCTCGAGGTGACCAGGAGGGAGGGCGCGGATTCGGCCAACGCGGCGGTTTGGAATCTGCTCTTTCCCGGGCAGCGGGAACCGGATGCGGAGCCGCGCATGGAGGAAAGCCAGGGCTCGGGATTCATCATCCGCGAGGACGGCTACATCCTGACCAATGCCCATGTGGTTGAGGACGCCGATCCGGCGCGCGGCGTGGTGGCCCGGACCAAAGACGGAACACGCCTGCCCTTGACCATCGTCGGTGTCGACGACAAAACCGATCTTGCCGTGCTCAAAGCCGAGGCCAAGGTTCTTCCTGCCATCGCTTGGGGCGACAGCGACGAAGCGCGCATCGGCGAGTTCGTCTGCGGCATCGGCGCGCCCTTTGAACTCGATTACACGCTGACAGTCGGCGTGCTCAGCGCGAAAGGACGCAGCAATTTGACCGAAACAATTTACGAGGACTATTTGCAGACCGACGCGGCGATCAATCCCGGCAACAGCGGCGGACCGCTCTGCGACCTCGATGGCAATGTCCTTGGTGTGAATACGCTGATCAACGGGCTCAGCCGCGGCTTGAGCTTCGCCATTCCTTCGAAACTCGCGCGCGAGGTGAGTGACGAACTTATCGCCAAGGGGTGCGTTGTCCGTCCGTGGCTCGGAATCCGCATCAGCACGCTGGCCGAGAAATCCGAATTGCATGGCATGATGGGCATCGAGAAAGGCGTGCTGGTCAGCACGATCGAGCCCGATACACCGGCCGCCCGCAGCGAATTGCGCCCGACCGACGTCATCGTGGCGATCGACGGCACCGAGGTGGAAACGGCGCGCGATCTGCAGAAAGCGATCCTCGGCAAAAGCGTCGGGCAAAAAGTCGATCTCAAGGTCTGGCGCCGCAACGCCCAGGACAGTTCCTTCCGGCAGATCGCGGTGACCACCGAGGAGTTGCCCGAATCGCCGTTTGACACCCGCCGCAAAATTTCCGCCGCTCCGGAGCCGCAAATTCCGGACCGCGACGATGCGGATCGAACCGGTTCTGCGGTGTGGGGATTGGAATTGGAAAAGACCGACGAAGGCGCGCGTGTCGCGGAAGTCGATCCGGGCAGTCCCGCCGCCGTGGCCGATGTCGAACCGGGCGACATGATCACGGGGATCGGTGCGGATTCGGTCACCGACGAGAACTCGTTCCTCAAGGCGATGGAAAAAATCGGAAGCAACGAGGCCGCCGTCCTCATGATCGAACGCAAGGGGAAAAAATCCTACGCCATCCTCAAGCGCTGATCCCGACAACCTCGCGCAAAGCGGCGGCTGCTTCCGCCGGCTCGACGCGCGTCATGCAGCGGAAGTCGATGGGGCACTCGCGTTTGAAACAAGGGCTGCATTCCACCTCGTGGCGCAGCACGCGGTGGAAATTGCCGAGCGGTGCGGTCAGGGCCGGTTCGGTCGAACCGAAAACCGCGACCGTCGGGACACCCAGAAATGCCGCGAGGTGCATTGTCCCCGTATCGTTGGTCAGCAGGACATCGCACGCCGACAATTCGTCCATCAACTGATCGAGCGTCGTCTTGCCGACGAGATTGCGCACCGGGAAGGCACAGGCTCTTTCTATTTGCTGCGCGGTCGGCGCATCACCGGTCACACCGAAGATGATCCAGTCGGACGGCGTTGAGGCGTGGAATTCTTTCATCGCCGCGGCGAATCTTTCCGCCGGCCAGCGCTTGGCCGGACCGTATTCCGCGCCGGGACAAATCCCGATGCGCGGCCGGCCCGATATCGCGCATTCCTTTCTCCGTGCGAATGAGGGCCCATCCGCCGGAATGGTTGCGCCGCAGTATTCGACGAGCTTGAGAAAACTGTTCGCCTGGTGTCCGTGCGACTTCGGCGAGTGGCGCGGCATTTGATCGAGCAAACAGCGCCGCCAATGGCCCGGGTATCCGACGATGCGAGGCACGCGCAGCGCGCGCGCTTCGAGCGCGGCGCGAAGCGAGTTCGGAAACAAAATGGCCACGTCGAAATGTTGGTCTACGCGTTCTGCGAGTTGGTGCGGTGTTTCCTTCGGTTTGATCGCGATCACTTCATCGACCGCACCGGCCCGCCGCCAGAGCGGCGCAAGTTTTTCCGGACACAGGATGGTGACATGGCTGTCGGGTCGGCCTGCTTTGCACGCTTCGACCGCGGGAATACCCATCACCGCATCGCCGAGCCAATTGCTCGAGCGGATGAGCATCTTGAAGGGCTGGAGATTTTTCGCGCCGTCGGGAAGATGGCAGCCGCGCTTCCATTTGCGGTCGAGAAAACGCGGATACATCGTTTTCCAACGGTCGTGCAGCCAGAACCAGTCGGGGAGCGACGCGGTGGTTTGGCGTTCGAGGATCCGGTTGAGTTGGTCGGTCAGCTGCTCGACGCTTTTGCCCTGCGGTTCGAGCGGAGGCTCGATGGTGCAGCGCCACCGACCCGTCCCTGTCGTGTGGATGGCCACGGAAATGAGCGGTGCGCCGGTGCGGTCGGACAAAATCGCGGCGAGCGGCGAGGTCGAAGCAAGTTTGCCGAAAAACGGCGTCCAGATTCCGCTCTCGCCCGCATGCTGGTCGATGAGCACGGCGAGGATCCCGCCTCCCTCGACGAGATCGACCGCGCCGAGGTAACCTTTGCGCCGGTCGAAAGTGTGCAGCCCCAACCGCCGCCGGTTCCGGTCGATCAAACGGTTGAGGTATTTGTTGCTCTGCGACTGGAAAATGGTGCCGACTTGGACATCGCGCACCCGGCCGATGAGCTGCGCGTAAAGTTCCCAGTTGCCGATGTGGTTGATGGCCATGACCACGCCTTTTTTCCGGTCGAGGGCCCCGCGCAGGTTTGCGAAACCCCGCATGTCGACCCGGGCTTGCACGGCGTCCTCCGGCATTTTGGCCAGACGCGGGACGCTGAGCAGATTGGACCCCAGATTGCGGAAGTGCGCGCGGACCAACCGGTCGATTTCCTTCTCGTCGGCCTCCTTTCCGATGGCGATGCGCAGATTCCGGCGTGCCAGCGCCCGGTATTTTGGCAGAATCATCCAGGCGGTCAGCCCGAGTGCCCCTCCCAAACGGAAAACGAAATTCAAGGGAAGGCGTTCGAGCACGGCCAGCAGACCGAGCACAGCCAGATAAATCGCATAATCCATGACCGCAGCCGCGCAATCTAACCTTCCCGCCGAGGCGGAGGAAGATTTTCGTCCCGTCCTTCCGGGTTCGACTGTCGGCCTGATCGGGGGCGGACAGTTGGGGCGGATGTTCGCCATCGCCGCGCGCCGCATGGGCTATCGCGTGCACACGCTCGAGCCGTCGCCCGACAGCCCCGCCGGGCAAATCAGCGACCGCGAGATCGAGGCGCGCTACGACGACGCGGAAAAGTTGGAAGAGTTCGCGCGCGGGGTCGATGTGATCACCTTCGAGTTCGAAAATATTCCCTCCGCTTCGCTCGACCGCGTGGCGAGCGTCTGCCCGGTGCGTCCGCGTCCGGAGGTCCTGCACATCTGCCAGAATCGTGCGCGGGAAAAAGAATTTCTCGCGGGCAACGGTTTTCCCGTGGTCGATTATCGCGTGGTCGGGTCCGCGGCCGAGGCCGTGGCGGAAGCGGCCGCCATGGGATTTCCCTGCGTGATGAAAACGGCCGATTTCGGCTACGACGGTAAAGGCCAGTCGAAGCTCGGCAGCGCGGCGGATGCTTCCGACGCGTGGACCGCGCTGGCTGCGCCCCGCGCGGTTCTCGAGGAGTGGGTCGACTTCCGCTGCGAGATTTCCGTGGTGTGCGTGCGCGATGCTTCCGGACGCGTCGAGTGCTTTCCGCCCTCCGAAAACCTGCACCGCAACCACATCTTGCACCGTTCGATCGTGCCCGCCCGCATCGATCCCTCGATCGCGCGCCAGGCGGAACTTCTCGCCGTGCGCATCGCACGCGCCCTCGATGTGGTCGGGGTTCTCGCCGTGGAATTTTTTGTCCGGCGCGACGGGAGTCTCTTGGTCAACGAACTCGCGCCGCGTCCTCACAATTCCGGGCATTTCAGTTTCGATGCGTGCGCCACCAGCCAATTCGAGCAGCAGCTGCGCGCGGTCTGCGCTTTGCCGCTCGGATCACCGCGGCTGCTCACACCGGTCGTCATGGTCAATTTGCTCGGCGACGCGTGGGCCGACGGCGAACCGGACTGGCCCGCATTGCTTTCCGACCCCGACGTGAAGCTGCACCTCTACGGCAAAAGCGAAGTGCGACCCGGACGCAAAATGGGTCACTTCTGCGTGCTCAAGCCCACCATCGAGGAAGCCGTCGCGGCCGCCGATGCGGCGGAGACGCGTTTGTTTGGGCGTGCAGCATCGGACGATCGGGCGTAATTGCCTTGCGTATGGAACCGAAAGTCTACACCGACCCGCAGCGCAAAAAGATCCTGCTCATCGGCATCGTCATTGCCATCGCCGTGCTTGCCGCCATTGCCATGGCCACGCTGTCGCTCGATCGCGTCATGAAAAGTTCGGGCGCATTCACCGGAAAAATCATCGCCAAAGAATTCACTCCCGAACCGGCTCGTGAGATCACGGTGGGTGCCGGGGGACTGCGCGGCACCGATGTGGCCGGGGAATTCCTGCTCAAGGTGGAGACACCCGACAAGTCGCGCGTCTTCAACGTCTGGGTCGACCAAACGGACTACGACGCGCGCAAGGTGGGGGACGATTATTACGTCATTCCCACACCTTGACCGGTCCGGTAATGAACGGCCGGGCCGCCGGATTGTCTGTGTTTCGTGGGCCCGCGTGGCCTTTCTGGAATATTCTTTTTTATGAGTCGAACAACGCATGAACTGAACGAGGAAGTGCAGCGGAACAGCCAATGGGTGCAGCCGCTGTTTTCGGAAGTGGGCAAAGTGGTCGTGGGACAGAAACTGCTCGTCGAGCGGTTGGTCATGGGGCTTCTCACCAACGGCCACGTGCTGCTCGAGGGTGTTCCGGGTCTGGCCAAAACGCTGACCGTCCGCACGCTGGCCTCGTGTCTCCACACGGGATTCCAGCGCCTGCAATTCACGCCGGACCTGCTGCCCGCCGACCTCATCGGCACGCTGATTTACAATCCGCGCGACGGGGAGTTCACCACCAAGTTGGGGCCGATTTTTTCCAACCTCATCCTGGCCGACGAAATCAACCGTGCACCGGCCAAAGTGCAGAGCGCCCTGCTCGAAGCGATGCAGGAGCGCCAAGTGACCATCAGCGACAAGACCTACAAACTTCCCGATCCGTTTCTCGTGCTCGCCACGCAAAACCCCCTCGAGCAGGAAGGCACCTACCAGCTGCCCGAGGCGCAACTCGATCGTTTTATGTTCAAGGTCAACGTCGGTTATCCGACGCGAACCGAAGAGCGTTCCATTCTCGACGCGATGTCGACGTCCGCGCCCAAGCTCGAAGTCAACGCGCTGGTTCGTCCCGAGGACATCATCGCCTCGCGCAAACTGGTCAACGAGATCTACGTCGATGACCGCGTGAAGGATTACATCGTCGATCTGGTCTGGGCCAGCCGCGAACCGCAGTCGCACGGACTCAATCTCGACGGCATGATCCGCTACGGCGCTTCGCCGCGCGCCACGATCTACCTCACGCTCGCGGCCAAGGCGCACGCCTTCCTCAACGGCCGCGGCTACGTCACGCCGCAGGACGTCAAATCCGTCGGTCCCGACGTCTTGCGCCACCGCATCGCGGTGAGCTACGAGGCGGAAGCCGAGGAAATGACCAGCGAGCAAATCATCGAACGGATCTTCGCCGGCCTGCCGGTGCCGTGACCGGGAGTGTTAAGTTTTAAGAGCTTAAGTTTGAAAGACCGCGCCTCCGAGCCGGCGCTTTCCCGCTTAGAACTTACAAACTTACAAACTTAAAACTTCGCCTTCATGAAGGACACGCGCGAGATCCTCAAAAAAATCCGCCGCCTCGAGTTGCGCACGCGGCGCCTGGTGGATTCGATGTTCGCCGGTTCTTACCACAGCGTGTTCAAGGGGCGGGGGATGAATTTCGAGGAAGTGCGCGAATACAATCCGGGCGACGAAATCCGATCGATCGATTGGAATGTGACCGCGCGCATGAACGCGCCCTTCGTCAAAAAATTCACCGAAGAGCGCGAACTCACCGTGATGCTCGTCGTCGATGTCAGCGCGTCCGGCGATTTCGGCAGCGTCGAGTCGAGCAAGCGCGAGTTGGCCGCCGAAGTGGCCTCGATCCTTGCCTTCAGCGCGATCAAGAACAACGACAAGGTCGGATTGCTTCTCTTTAGCGACGAAGTGGAACTTTTCATCCGTCCGAAGAAAGGCCGTCTGCACACCCTGCGGCTCATCCGGGAAATGCTTTTCTTCAAACCGCGCCATCGCGGAACCAACATCACCGCGGCGCTTGAATACCTGAACAAAGTCGTCACCCGCCGCGCGGTCGTTTTTCTCATCTCCGACTTTCTCGACCAGGGATATTCGCGTCCACTGGCCGTCACCGCCCGCCGTCACGACCTGGTTGCCATCCCCGTGGTTGATCCGGGTGAGGAGGATCTCCCCGATGTCGGCATTGTCACGCTGGAGGATCCCGAGACGGGCGAGCAGATCGACGTGAACACTTCGAGCCGCGCGCTGCGCGGTGCCTATCTTGCGCTTGAGGACAAACGCAAGAAGTTGATCGACCAAGAATTCAACAAGCTCGGGATCGATATGATCCCGCTGCGCACCAACGAGGATTATCTCCACGTCCTGCGCGCTTTTTTCGACCGCCGCGAGCAACGCCAACTGAGCGCCTGATCCAATGACGACAACCAACGCAGTCACCGACTTGCTTCCGCACGATATTGCCGGGCCGGTGGACTATTTGCCTTATCCCTTGCCGGTGATGATTGGGGCGGCCGTGGTCCTTGCGGTCATTATCACCTCCATTTTGTGGCTGGTCATGGCATGGATCCGTCGCCGCAATCGCCGTCCGCTCACCGCAAAAGAAAAAGCGCTCGCTGCGCTCGCGGCTGTGCGTCCGGGCGCGGATCAGGCTACGCCCTATCTTTTCAGTATCGAGGTGTGCGATGTCCTGCGCGGGTTTCTCGGCACCGAGCACCATCTTCCTGCCACCACGCAAACTTCCTACGAGTTTCTGCAGACCGCGCGCAACAGCGGCATCTTCGACACGGCGCGTTTGGAACATCTGACGCGATTTCTCGACAAGGCGGACGCGGTCAAATTCGCGCGCGCCGCAGCCTCGGGTGCGGACAATGTCGAACTGCTCGGCTTGGCCGAAGATCTGGTGAGGGGAGGAAATGATGCCGTCGCTGCCTGATTTTTCCGGTCTTTCCTTCGCGCAGCCCAAATTTTTATGGCTGCTCCTGCTTATTCCGGTGCTCGCCTGGCTGAAGGGCAAACTCGGCGGGACTCCGGGCATTCTTTTTTCCACGACCAAGACCGTGTCGAAAATCGGCGCGCGTCGCCGGTCGCGGGCGGGCGACTTCCTCACCGGGCTTCTCTACCTTGCGCTTGCCTGCCTCATTCTGGCCATGGCGCGTCCGCAACTCGGCAAGACAGTCACCCGAACGCAGGCCAGCGGCGTCGACATCATGCTGGTGATCGACGTCTCGCGATCGATGTTGGCCGAAGATTTTTCCATCGGCATGCAGCGGGCCAACCGCCTCGAGGCGGTCAAGCGCGTCACGGAAGAGTTCATCGAGAAACGTCCCAATGACCGCATCGGCATCGTTGCTTTCGCTGGTCGGCCGTATTTGGTCAGCCCGCTGACCCTCGACCACGACTGGCTGCTGCAGAATCTCGAGCGGACCAAGATCGGGCTGGTCGAAGACGGCACGGCCATCGGTTCCGCGCTGGCTTCCGCGTCCAACCGCCTGAAGGACAAAGAGGCCAAATCGAAACTCGTCGTGCTTCTCACCGACGGCGAGAACAACGCGGGCCGCATCACGCCCTCCACCGCGGCGGAGGCAGCCAAGGCGCTGGGGATCAAAGTGTACACCATCGGTTCGGGCAGCCGCGGTATCGCGCCTTATCCCGTGGTCGGACCGCAGGGACAGATCCTCGGCTACCAGCAAATGCAGGTCGAATTTGACGAGAAAACGCTGCGCGAGATCGCCGCGATGACCGGCGGCGAATATTTCCGCGCGACCGACACCAGCTCGCTGGAAAAAATTTTCCAGGCGATCGACCAGTTGGAGAAATCTGAAGTGCAGGTGCAACGCGTCGCACAATACCGCGATCTCTTTCCGTGGTTCGTGCTGGTCGGCGCGGTCCTGCTCGCGGCCGAGACTTTGTTGGGACAAACGATATGGAGACGGCTGCCCTGAGTTTCGAGCGAGCGTGGGTGCTCAACGCCCTGTGGCTTTTGCCGCTGGTCGTCGCGCTGTTCTGGTGGTCCGAGCAGCGCCGCAAATCGGCCATCGGTCGCATCGTCGCGCCCAAGCTGCGCGCCCTCCTTGCCGGCACGGCCAGTCCGTTCCGTCGTTGGTTCCGTTCCTTCTGCGTGATAGCTTCGCTGGGACTTCTCGTCGCCGCGCTGGCCGGTCCGCGTTTGGGCTATGACACTCTTGAGGTTCCGCACCGCGGACGCGATGTTATCATCGCGGTCGACGTCTCGCGGTCCATGCTGGCAACCGATATTGTTCCCACGCGTCTCGATCGGGCCAAGCTTCTGGCCGAGGACTTGATCGGTGAGCTGGGCAGTGACCGCATCGGGTTGATTGCCTTTGCGGGTTCGGCCTTTCTCCAGGCTCCGCTCACTTTGGATCACGGGGCAGTTCTCACGGCCCTCGATGAGCTGGACACCAACGTCATACCCAAGGGCGGCACGAATCTCGCGGCGGCGATTGCCGCCGCGGAAGACGCGTTCGGCAAGGCCGAGGGATTTTCCCGCGCGGTGGTCATCATCTCCGACGGCGAGGAATTGAGCGAAGACGGTCTGGCCACGGCCAAGCAAGCGGCGGCGCAGGGCATCCGCATTTTCGCCGTCGGCGTCGGCTCGGCCGAAGGCGCGGAAATTCCCGACGGCGACGGCGAGTTCGTCCGCGATCCCTCCACGCGGAAAATCGTGAACTCCAAACTCGACGAGGTGCGGATGAAGGAAATCGCCGAGGCGACGGGCGGATTTTACACGCGGTTGGATGACAACGCGGCGATGCTTATTTCCACCGAAGGCATCGGGAAAATGGAGGAGACCGACATTACGGCCAACAGTTCGCGCCGTCCCATCGAGCGCTACCAGTGGCCGCTCGGTGCGGCCATCGGACTGCTCATGCTCCAAGGCCTGGTCGGAGAGCGTCGCCGTCGGGTCGGCATTGCCGCCCTTCTTCCTTTACTGCTCTGGCCCGCGGGCGCCTTCGCTGCCCCGGAGGGAATCGAGGCTTACACCCAAGGCGATTACGCAAAAGCGCGCGATGCGTTCGAGACCCGTCTGCGTATGGAGCCCGATGCGCCGGCCCTGCAGTTGAACGCCGGCGCCGCGGCTTACCGGCTCAAGGAATACGACAAAGCGGCGCAATATTTCTCGCGGGCTTCGCTGGCCGAGGACCCATCCCTGCGCTCCAAGGCCGAGTTCAACTTTGCCAATACACTTTTCCGCCAGGGCGAGGGACGGCAGGACAGAGAGACCAAAATCACCGACTGGAAAGAAGCGATCGCCAAATACGAGGCCGCGCTGAAGACGCGACCGGACTACACCGAGGCAAAAGAAAACAAGGAACGCGTCGGGCAATTGCTCAAGGAACTGGAGAAGGAACAAAAACAGGACGAGCAAAAGAATCAACAGCAGCAGCAAAACGATCAGCAGGAGCAGAAAGACGATCAGCAAAAACAAGACCAGCAACAAAAGCAGGACCAACAGCAAAACAAAGACCAGCAGCAGAAGGACCAACAAAAGAAAGACCAGCAGTCAGGGTCTGGTCAGGGTTCCGACCAAAAAGAAAAGCAGGACCAGCAGGGCGAGCAAGAGAAGCAGGAGCAAAAAAATCAGGAGAACAAGGACCAGCAGCAGAAAGATCAACAGCAAGGCTCCGGGCAGCAGCAGGACAAAAAGGATCAGGAGGGCAACGAGCAGAAGCAACAATCGCAGGGCGGTCAGGAAGAAAAAGAGCAGGAAAAGAAAGACGGACAGCAGGACAAGGACGAGAAAGAAGACGGCAAGTCCGGCGATGAGCAGCGCGAAGAGAAAAAAGACCAGGGCGACCAAGGCGAAAAAAAATCAAAAGAGGAAGGCGAAAAACAAAAAGAGCAGGAGTCACCGCAGACGGGTGATGCGCGCCCGCAGTCTCAGCAATCCGGCGATGAGCGCGGTCCTGTTCCCCAACAACCGCAGGAAAAGAAAGAAGGGGATTTGCGCGGCGCCGGTCGACCCGAGGGCAGGGAACAGCAAAACGGCCAAGCGCAGGGTGCCGTGGCGGTCGAGGAAGAGAAGGACGGCAAAATGAGCGAAGGCCAAGCCCGGGCGCTTCTCCGCGCCATGGAAAACGAGGAGGACAAGGTCGATCTTCTCGAACGTCAGGTCTTTGAGGATGTCTCAAAAGACTGGTAGCATGCGCGCAGGAATGAATCTCCGTTTCGTCTGGCTGTTTCTCGCCGCTTTGTTTCTCGCGGGTGCGTCGGTGCACGCCGAGGTTCTCACCGTCCTGAGCCGCAACGAGACGGAGGTCGGCCGGCCGGTCGTTCTTCTCTACCGCTTCGTCAATACCGAGCAACCCGAGGACATGCCGGAGCCGACCATCATGGTCAACGGCCTGCAGATCGTTTTCCAGGGGGCCTCGCGGCAGAACAACTTTTCCTTCAGCTTCGGCGGTGGCGGCGGACAAAACCGTTCCGAATCCGTTTTCGAATACACTTACGCCGTCACGCCACGGCAGCCCGGAGAGTTCACCATCCCGGGATTCGAGGTCCGCGTCGGAGGCAAAACCATCCGCACCAAACCGGCGAAGCTGAAAGTTTTCGGTGCGGGAGGGGTGTTGCCGCCTCCGCAGCCCGTGCCGCAAGTTCCGCCGGGCATTTTGCCGCAAGCAGTGCAGCCGCTGCCGCCTCCGGGCGGGCAGCCGTCCGGTCCTTCCGATCGCGAAGGCGAACCCTATTTTGCGGAGCTGCTCATGACGTCCAAGCCGGTCTACGTCGGCGAAGTCGTGCCGGTGGATATCCGTTTTTATTTCCGCGGGGATATCCCGCTCAGCGATGTCCAACATCCGACATTTTCAGGCGATGGTTTCACCGCGGTGCCGCTGGGTGAACCGCAGCAAAGCGAGCAAATGGTCGGGAATCTTCCTTACCGCGTGATCACTTATCGCAGCGCGATCAACGCGGTGAAAACGGGCGAGATCGAAATTCCGCCGGTAACCATGGCCGGGCGCATGATGGTGTCCGCAGTGCCTCCCGGCTTCGACGCGTTGTTCGACCAATTCTTCCGCAACATGCCGGGCATGGGTCGTGCCGAACCGGTTGAAGTGAGCACGCGTGGACGCACCCTCAAGGTGTTGGCCTTGCCGAAAGAGGGACGTCCGGCGGATTTCAGCGGGGCCGTCGGGCAGTTCACGCTGGATGCCTCGGCCGATCCGACCTCGGCCGGTCCGGGCGAACCCGTGACGCTTGGCCTCGCTGTTTCCGGCCGCGGCAACTTCGATGCAATGTCGACGCCGACTTTGACCGGTGCGGACGGATGGCGCACCTATGCGCCGAAGGAAAAATTCGACAAAGACGATGCCGTGGGTTCAGCCGGAACCAAGACCTTCGATTTCAAAATGGTGGCGCGGAGCAACCAGACGCAGACACCCGGTGCGGAATTTTCCTATTTCGATCCGCGCAAGAAAGAATATATCACGCTCAAGGCCGAGCCGCAGTCGGTCGATGCGGCCGGTCGCGGGGGCGGCGAACCCGAAGAAGATACTTTGCCGCCCGTGGCCAATGCCGCTGCGGGCAATGCGCCCGCGGCTCAGGGGCAAGCACCTGCCGATGACATCGCTTCACCCGCGGTAGCGTTGGCTTCAGCCAATGGCCGCGGTTTTCTGCCTGTCGTTCATGCTCCTTGGTTCCGTGTGCTGAACCTCGTTTTGCTGGCCCTTGCCATCGTGGTTCTTCCCGTTCTTCTCTGGCTGCGCCGTCGCCGCATCAAGATGGCCCGCATCACCGAACTCGAATGGGCGCTGCGGCAGGCCAAATCGGCGCTGCACAAGGCGGCGGACAAAACCGAGTTCTACAATGCGGCCGCCCATTTCGTGCAGACGCGGTTGGAATTGCTCAATGGCAATGCCGGCAGTGTGCCGGACCCCGCCGCGTCTTTGCAGCAGCGCGTCACCGATCCGATGGAGCGTCGCGAACTGCAGTCGGTGCTCGCGCGCCGGGACGAGCTCAAATACGGGGGCGGGGGCACGACCGGGACATTGCCGGATGACGAGCGTCGCCGCATCGTCTCCCTCCTCGAAAAATTCGCCGCGGGCAAGTAATAGACACCATGCTTCGTATTCTTTCGATTCTTCTTCTCCTCGCTGCGCCTGTTTTGGCCCAAGCGCCCGATGCCGCGCAGTCCTTCGACAAGGCAAACCGGCTTTATGCCGAGCAGGATTACGAGGGCGCGAGACAAGCGTACGAAAAACTCGTCAAGGCCGGCACGCGTGATGCGGCCGTTTTCCTCAATCTCGGCCACGCGGAATACCGTCTCGATCGCCCCGCGCTGGCTGCGATCAATTACCGCCGCGCGCTGGCACTCGATCCGTCGAACGGCGCCGCGCGCAGCAGTCTCGAGCATGTGCAGCGCGAACTCGGACAATCGGCGGCCGGCGTGGGTTTCGCCGATCTGGCCGGACAATACATTTCCTTCGATTTGCTCGCCCTTCTCGGCAGCCTGATTTTCTGGGCCGGACTCTTGCTCGTGGTCTTTGCCGTTTTCTCCAAACAAAAGCGCACCGGATTGCTCCTGCTCGGAATTTTCGTCGCCGTGATCGGAGCGACGGCCGTTGCCGTCTCGTGGGCGGGGGATTCTCGCATCGCCTTGGCGCAGATCTCCATCATTACCGACGATGCCGTGGCCCGCAGCGCACCCGCGGAGAACGGACAAAAGCTCAGCGATCTGAAGCAAGGCGCGGCCGTCCGTGTGCTCGCTTCGCGCGACGATTGGTCACTGGTCCGTCTGCCGGTCGGGATCGACGGATGGGTTCCGTCGTCCAAACTCGAACCGGTTTTTCTTCCGCCTGAGCCCTGACGGGATTTTCTCGGCAGATCAGCGCCCGACGTATTGGGCGGTCATCATGTCGTATTTCGCCGTGCTGCCCGGCTGCGGTTGGCGGCCAAGGTTGTAGACGGAATTTCCGACAATGCGTTTCGACTCGGTGTCGTAAATCATGACCTGTTTCGATTTGGCCGGGCTTTGATCGGAAGCAACGGTGTCCACCGCGATGTATTTCGGCTTCTTGGAAGTTTTCTTGGCGACCGATCCCGAGGTGCTTGTTTTCTTTTGTTGGGCAAGCAGTTTGGCTTCCGCGGCACGCGCATTTTCCAAAGCGATCTGCTCCTGCTTCTTGGTGGCCTGTTGTTTGGAAACAATGTAAGCCGCGCCGCCGGCGAGCAGTGCCGCGCCCGCCGCCACAGGAATGGTGATGCTCGGGTCGACACCAGCCAGTGCGAGAACACCGCCGGTGACCACACCGGCCGCGCCGCCCATGACGGCTGCATTTTCACCGGGCGACATATTTTCGCAGCTGCTGGTGAAAAGCGCGGCGACAACAACAAAGGGGAGGAATTTCGATTTCTTCATAGTCGAGGCGTAGCTCCGCTGCATCCTTCCGCGCAAGCTAAAAGGTCACGCCGTTCTGGACGCACCAGTCGATGGCCCGGGCATTCCGCAGGCGCGCGGCCTTGCGATACCACTCCTTGGCTCCCTCGAGGTCGGGCTTGCCGACCGCGCCGTTTTCCAAAGCCGTGGCGTAGAACACCATGCAGATTTCGTCTCCCTTTTCCGCACCTTCCTTCCAAAGACCCACCGCTTTCTTGGGATCGGCGGGAACGGTCTCGCCGTTCATATACATGACGCCGAGATTTCCCTGCGCCTCGAGAAACCCGTCCTGTGCCGCCTCCTGGAACAACTTGAAGGCCATTGCCGGATCCGGAGCGGGCATGCCGCGGCCCGAGCGGTAAAGCATGGCCAACCTCGACTTGGCCGACACATTTCCCACAGCCATCGAGCTGGAGTAGAGCCGTGCCGCCTCGGCCTCGTTCACCTCGACCCCCATTCCGTCGAGCAAGCAATCGGCGTAAAGTCTCATTCCCTCCGCGCTGCCGGCGTCGGAAGCTTTTTTGAACCATGTGGCCGCCCCTTCGTAGTCCGGCCGCTCCACGCCGAGTCCGCTGGCGATCATCAATCCCGCTTCGGTCATCGCGGTGCGGTCTCCCTGCTCTCCGGCCGAACGGAAAAGTTTCACACTTTCGGCCGGGTCCGAGGTGCGCAGTAATTTGGCGAGGAAAGTTTTGGCTCGGGTCAGATCCAGCGCGACAAGATCGTTGAGCACATCGAGCAGGCGGTAGCTGGCTTGCTTGTCGCTCGTTTTTTCCTCGAGGCGCGCGATGACATTTTCCGCGCGCGTGCGGATGTCCTTGTTCGTTTTGTCCTGGGCGAGGATTCCATGGTAAGCGGCGAGTGCACCGATGAAGTCTTGTTGATCCTCCAGTTTTTTTGCCTCGGCTGTCTCCTTCTCGCCGGGTGTCGGTGCCGTCTTGGGCTCGCTCGGTTTGGCTGTTTCCTGCTTGGCGGGCGCAACCGATGGCGTCACTTCGGCGATTTTTGCCGCGCCAGGCGGCGGAGCATCGTCGGTCCTTAAAAAATAAAAGGCCGCTCCGCCGGCTGCGGCAAGGGCAACTGCAGCACTGGCTACGAGCGGCAGCTTGCTTCCTCGCGTCGTGGCAGGAGACGCGGTTTTTGTTTCAATGGGCGCAGCGGACGTCCGCGCGGGGGTCTGTGGTGCAGAGACCCCAGCGGGTTCTCCACCGATCACACCGCGCACCGCGGCGACGAGTTGGGCAATCTTGGCATCGAGGGGCGGGGTGTAGGCGTCGAGCCAGTGGCAACTGCTGATGAAGAGCTCGAGATCCTCGGAGGGCTGAACTTTCTCGATGCGGAAAGGAAGAATGGTGATACGGTGGGAAACGGCACGCTCGATCTCGTTGTTCACATGGCGCGACGTGTTGGTGTGGCCCGAGAAAACCAGCACCATCAATTTGGAGCCCGCGATGGCTTTGATGATCGAGCGACCCCAGTTTTCTCCCGGCCGCACATCACGCGGGGCAATCCAGCATTTGATGCCCGCGCTTTCCAGCGCGCCGCACACCGCTTCGGCGACCGGCGCGTCTTCCGTGCAATAACTGATAAAAACATCGTGGCTCACGATCTTCCGTTGTCGGGCGGCATCACGCCGCGGTCAAGTGGTAGAGTTGGAAAGCGCCGAAACCCTTGGGCAGCGGCGTCTCGCCCGCGTATTCGAAGCGAACTCCGGGAATTTCCATGGCGAGGGCCAAAGCAGCCAGAGTCCGGCTGGCATACACGTGGTTCACGGGGGTGATCGGTTCGATGCGGGCGGCGCGGTTGACCAAACGCCCGGCCACATCGGTGTTTCCCGTCACCGGGTCGGTGAACTCGAGCATCGGCCCCGCATCGAGCGAAATGCGCAACCCCAAGTCGTCCGGCATTCCGCGGGCCGCCCAGTCGATCGCGCACGTGGCATTGCGCAGCGCGAGACTGAATGCCACCGCGCTGGCCAGATCGCGGAAGACCATGAACAAGCCGTCGCCTGCCGTCTTCACCGTGAGCGTGCGATCGCGGAATTTTTCGACCACGGCGCCGATGCTCCCGAGGAATTCCTTCACGAATACTTTGAGCAACTCGTTGTCCAGCCTGCTGTAGCCTTTGGCATCGGCGCAAAGCAGCGCACGCAAGGTGACCGGACCCGACGGCACGCATTCGGCCAAGGAAGGAAGTCCTTTCGGCGTGATATCGAGTTCCTGTGCGCGCAGGAGAATCGCACCACGGAAAAGCAGGGGCGCCAGAGCAGCGAGCGACGCTTCGCCTGCCAAGGCCTGTTCTTCTTTGCCGAGCACCCGCGTGCATTCGCCGACCAAGGCCGCGAATTGTTTGGCTTGGCTCTCGGTCAGTCCGGCAACGAAAGCATCATGCGCTTGACCGAGACAGAGATGAAATTCCGCGCTCGTCGCACAGATGACCGCTGCTTCGCTCAGTTGGGAGGCATCGCGCAGATAATAAAAGACAATCGAGCCCGGGGGTGTGGAAAAGTCTTTTTCCGCGAAGCCGCGCGCGCACAAAGCGGGCATATCGAACCATTGTTCGACTTCCTCGCGCGCCAGGTCGGTTCGCTTGGCTGTCTCCAGCGCCTGGCGGCGCATGGATTGCAGCGGACGCCATTGGCCGCGCAACACGGAGCCCGCGCGCCGATACGCTTCGGCCGCTTCGGACATCTCCGCGCGGAGAAGATGCGCCTCGCCCCGCGTTGCTTCGAGCCACGGGTCGGTGGTTTCTCCGGACAGCGCTTTGCAGGTCTCCAAAACCTCCGCCGCCAACGACCGCGCCTCGTCGCCCAACCCGGCCCATGCGCTCATCGTGGCCGCGTTGATGCCGAGATAATAGGCCTCCGCGCCGTCTGCTTTCTCCTTGGTGGACAAAAATCTCTCCCGCGTCTTGCCGTAAGCGGACCGATAAATATCGCGCGCCTCTTGAAAGTGCCGCGCCGCTTCTTCCGCATCTTTGGCGCGCAGTCCGCGCGCTTTGGACAAACGGCCGCGCAATCCGTGCAGGTCACCTTCGATCCATTCATCGCTGCGGATTTTGGCCAACTCGCCGGCCGCCTTTTCCAGCGCGCCGACTTCCATCAGTGAGAGAACGGCGATGTGACGCAGTTTGTCCTGCGGTGGGGCGGGTAGTGTTTTGCCACCGGAGGCGAGGGCGCGCGAGGCCATGTCGAACGCAAGAAGAGGCCAACCTGCGTCGGAACACTTTTTCGCCAAAGCGAGAAGCAACTCGGGATGCGCACCCCAAAATTCCTGCGTATGTCCGCGCCAGAGCAGATCGGCATCTTCAAAACGCACTTGCTCCTTCGATTGCAGCCGTGCGGTAACGGCTTCTGCTTCCCCTGCATCGACCGGCGCATCGTCAGCCCCGCGCACAATGCGGTAGCCATCCGCGTGAAGATTCTTCAGCGTCGCGATGGCGGTCGCGCGGTCGTATTCCTTCTCGATCTCGGGCAGCGAACCGTAATCCACGAGATTCGGAGTCGTGCGCAGTTTGTCGCTGCGCTCCGGTCCGTAAGACCACCCTTCCTCCAGTCGTTTAGCCGCCCAGCGGTTGTGGATTTTTTCGGCCAACGCCTCGATGAGCGGACGCAGGAAATCCGGCAGCTCGGCCGATGAACTCTCGTCGGGAGGCGGTCTCCAAGTTACTTTCGATTCCATGCTTATTCCGGGATCACGGCACCGCCTCGACCTTGGAATCGTGCGTCCCGCGGCGCAAGCCGTGATTGCTCTCCTTGTTCTGTTGGCGGCGCCCCGACCCTCTTGGTCGGCGGAACTTTCTCCGGGATGGCGCGAGGAGGTTGCCACGCTGGGCAGCGGATCTTTTCCGGCGCCGCCCGCGATGGATACGCGCTACGTCTTCGGATGGAGCGGGATCGAGGCGGCGGGGGCCACGACTTCTTTGCGGCGTGGAGCGGATGGAATCTGGACGGTCACCGTGAACGGAGGAACGAAGGGTTGGGCGCGGACGCTATGGAAGCTCGACGCGGATTACCAATGCGAAGTCCTGGAGAAAGACTGGAAAACGCAGCGCATGAAGTTGACGGAAAACTACCGCGCTTACCGCACGGAGGAGAAAGCGGAGTTCTTGCCGGGCGGTGTCCGTTCCTGGCGCGAGAGCACCAAAGCAAATGCGAAAAAACCGAAATGGAAAAATTTTTATATCGACGGGATCCGGGACATCGCCGGCGCGCTTCTTTTGGCGCGCAGCCAATCTTTGCGCGAGGGTGAGGTTATCCGCTTGGCCGTCTTTCCCGGCGAATGGATGTATCTCGTCACCGTGCGCGTGGAGGGTCGCGAGAAGTTGTCTTGGCGCGGTTCGGAGAAACCGGTCATCCGCGCCTCGCTCGGCATCGAATCGATCGAGAAGGATTACTCGCTCAAGCCGCACAAAAAATTCCAGCGCGGCACGGTGTGGGTGAGCGATGACGAATTGCGCATCCCGCTGCGCGTCGAAGTGAAGGTTTTCATCGGCAGCGTCTTTGCCGAATTGGTCGAGGTTTCCGGCGAATAAAAAAGACGCGCCCCGGTTTCCCGGGGCGCGTGTGATTTCCGACTAAGCGATCAGCTTAGCAGCAGCCGGCCTTGCAATCGCAAGGGCAGCATTTGCCGCCACAGTCGCTGCATTTGCAGCCGGCGGGCTGGGCCGTGGCCGTGAAGGCCAAGGCGACAACCGCCAGAACCGCGAAGAGAATGTTTTTCATATTTTTGATTTTCTCCGTTGAGGTTTCGTTCCAGTGATCTTCCGCCAGCAAGGACGGAAGCCGACGCCGGGTGAGCCCTCAGGCTCGCGGCGGGGGAACGGGCGGACGGACATTCCGCGCGGAGGCGGACTCGTCGGAAAGATCATCGGAGCGCAGGGCTCGCGACGTGGGAGGACAAATTTCGGTCACGGCCGGGACTGCGGCGCCGGTGGTTTGCGTCGGGAGGACGCAGGGCACGGCACACTTGCACGCGCTGGCGCAACCGGTGTCGCTTTTTTCGTCGGCCTGATGACAACAATCCATCGCGCAAACCTCCACGGCGGCTGTCAGCTGCACCGGATTGGCCGGCAAGACAGGGGCGAAGCCAAGGCTGGCCAGCACCAAGAGCACGGTAATGCGCTTCATGGGGCAAACTTACACCCGACCTTGGGAGGAGTCAAATAGGCCGCCCTGTCAGGTGAAGAACAGCCACCCCACCAGAATAAGGATCGGCAGGAGGACGGGGATGCTGAAGCGCAGCACATAACCGAAGAAGGAGGGCGTCTCGACCTTGGCGTGCTGGGCGATGGCCTTGACCATGAAATTGGGGCCGTTGCCGATGTAGGTCGCCGCGCCGAAAAAGACCGCGCCGAGCGAAATGGCGACAAGGATCGGCGTGTGGGAATAGGCAAAGGCGGCGACATCGGCCGGGTCGCCCAGACTGAGGCCTTTTTGCCCGAGGGCCGCGGCGAGGAAGGTCAGATAGGTCGGCGCATTGTCGAGCACGGCGGAAAGAATTCCGGTGAACGCGTAGAATTGCAGCGGTGTTTCCACTCCGAGCGCGTTCGAGTGCAGTTGCAAATAATCCAGCGCGGGAATCATCGTTCCGAAAATCCCGAAAAAGAGCCAAGCCACTTCCTTCACGGGATGCAGGTTGAAGTGGTTCATCTCGTGCACCTGCTTGGGGGTGAAATACCACGAGGCGAGAGCGGCCCCGATCATGACGACTTCGCGCCACGGCACCGGCATGAAGACCGCGGCGAGAATGACCGCGATGAAAAAGAAATTTCGTTTGCCGTCGATGCGGAACTCCTCGTGGGCCGTCTCCAACTCCCGCACCACCTCGGGTGCGCGGCGGAAGTTGAACGTGTCGGTGACAAAAAAGACGACGAGCAGCAGGCCGACCACGACCAGCCAGGACATCCAGAGATACTCGGCGGTCCAGAAAAAGGGCACGCCCTTGAGGTATCCGAGAAAGAGCGGCGGATCGCCGATCGGGGTGAGCGCGCCGCCGACATTGCTCACGATAAAAATGAAAAACACCACGTGGAATGCGGTGATGCGGTATTTGTTCATGCGGATCCACGGACGGATCATGAGCATCGAGGCGCCGGTCGTTCCGATGAAGTTGGCGATGACCGCGCCGATGCCGAGGAAGATGGTGTTGCGCAGCGGGGTGGCTTCGCCGCGGACACTGATATGCACGCCTCCGGCCACCACGAAGAGCGATCCGATCAGCGCGATGAAGCTGATGTATTCATGGGCCACTTCGGCCACGCGTCCGGGCTGCCCCAAGAACACAAGGTAGTAGGTGACGGCGATCGCTCCCAAGGCCACGGCCACCTTCGGGTAGTTTTTTTCCCACCAGTGCAGGTGGATAAACGGCATGAAAGCGATGGAAAGGAGCATGACCACGAACGGAAGAATCATCCAAGGGTTCGGCTCGATCGGCGTGGCGGGGATGGATGCGCCGAGAAACGTCACGCGGGGATGTCAACCAAAGCCTCGGGCCTACTCAAGGCGATTCGGCGCGGTTTGACCGCAGGCCGGCGAATCCTCACCATGATGGCAATGGTGAAAGCTCCCTTTGCTCCAAAGAAAGACAGCGCGCTGCTCGTGCTCGCGCATGGTTCAAGCGTCAACGCAACGTCGAGCATACCGACGCGCGAGCAGACTGAACGCCTGCGTGCCTCGGGGCTGTTCGGTGAAGTGGCCTGCGGATTTTGGAAAGAGGAACCCGGACTCCGAGCTGCTTTGGATTCGTTGACCCTGCCCGAGATCTTCATTGTCCCGAATTTCACCGTGGAGGGATATTTCGTGCGCAATGTCATTCCGAAAGAACTCTCGCTGACCGGTCCGGTCACACGCCGCGAGAGCGGACAGGTGCTGCGGCTGTGTTTGCCGGTGGGCGGACATCCTCGCATGACCGAAGTGCTCCTCCACCGCGCGCGCGAGGTCGCTCCGGACGTCGAGTTTTCCCAAGCGGCGCTGCTCGTGTTGGGTCACGGCACACCGCTCGACACTCGCAGCTCGGAAGCGGTCGAAGCGCAAGTGGCGGATATCCGCGCGCGCGGAATTTTTTCCGAAGTGCACGGGGCTTTCATGGAGACGCCGCCGAAGATCGAGGACTGGCGCGAAATCACCGCGTGTCGCGATGTCATTGCCGTGCCGTTTTTCATCGCCGACGGTCTGCACAGCGACGAGGACATCCCCGAGTTGCTCGGTATCGCGGGCGAGGGGACGGCCGGCGAGCGAGAGCGCAAGAACCCGCATTTGCTCGATGGGCGGAGGCTTTATTACTCGCGTGCCGTAGGCACCGATCCGGGAATGGTCGAGGTGATTCTCGATCAAGTGCATTCGTGGGAACTCTGCGCCAAAGGAATCCCTCGAAACGGGCAGACAAGCAGCGGGGCCGTGTGATAGGACTTTCCCATGGTCACCAAACTCCTCCACACCCGCTACCGCGTGAATGACCTCGAGAAGACGGTCAATTTTTACAAGGATGTGCTTGGGTTGAAGGAAATCCGCCGCCACAAATCGCCGCGCGGTTCGGAATTGGTCTTTCTGGAAACTCCCGGCAGCGAGGAACTGATCGAGATTTGTTCCTATCCGGGCAGCGGACCGGTCGTGGTCGGTCCCGACCTGACCCATCTCGCCTTCGAGGTGGATGATTTGGAAAAATTCGCCAAGGAAGCGGCGGCCAAGGGTTACCCGTTGTCCGACGGTCCGACCACTTCGTCGACCGGAACGGTCTTTGCTTTCATCGACGCCCCCGAGGGTTACGAAATCGAGTTGATCCAGGCGCCGAAGTAGGCGTGCGCATTATGGAATTCGATTGGCTCGAGGTTCCCTTCGATTTGAAGGCGCTCACCCCGCGGGCCATCGAGGAATCCTTCGAGGATCCGTTCAGTTTGCGGCTCTTGCCAGACACCGAGGCGGATGAAGCACGCTACTTCAATCTGGGCCGGTCGGCCGACGGCACAGGAATCTTCAGCGTGTTCTGGACCGACGGGAAATCACTCCGCGTCGTCGCCGCGCGGCGCATGACGCGCGACGAGGAAAACTTTTTCGACCGCAAAAACGATGAGTGACGGAACCGACAATCTGCGCGTCCTGCGTTCATGGTCGGAAGTGCCCGAGTTCGACTCGCCCAAGGCGGAGTCAGAGTTCTGGCTGCGTCACGGACTCGATCCGAAGCTGATGAACGGATCGATCCTCAAAGGCGATGCGCGCGAGTCGGCCACCGTGACATTGCGATTCGATCCGCGTCTTCTCGCCCGCATAAAACGCGTGGCCAGATCGCGATATTTGAATTATCAAAGCATGATCAAGCAGTGGCTGGCGGAAAGGTTGGAAAAAGAGGGATGAGGGCTGAATTTGAAACCTGAGTGACAGGTGGATCGCGCTGTCCCAGCGCGATTTGCTCGGCAAAGAATCGCGCCAGGGACGGCGCGATCCACCCAGTCATATCAGGCAGTCGCTGTCGGCGACCTGTCTCGCAAAGCCTCGGCTGACAGCCGCCGCGGATTGGCGTATAAAGAAATCTGCCCCATGACTGTCGGCGTTCCCCGCGAAATCAAAAAGCAGGAGCATCGCGTCGCCCTGCTGCCGGCCACGGCTTACCAACTGGTCAAACGCGGACACCGCGTGCTGGTGGAAAAAGGCGCGGGTGCCGGTTGCGGCTATCCCGATTCCGATTACGCGGCGGCCGGCGCGACATTGGTCGATGCGCACGCGGGCGCTTTCGACGCCGATCTTGTGGTCAAAGTGAAAGAACCGCAGCCCGAAGAAATCCCGCTGCTGCGCAAGGGACAGGTGCTTTTCACTTACCTACATCTCGCGGCGGACAAAGTTTTGACCGAAGCCATGGTCAAGAGCGGCGTGACCGGATTGGCTTACGAGACAATCGAGATCAACCGCCATCTTCCCCTGCTCGAACCGATGAGTGAGATTGCCGGGCGCATGTCGGTCGTGGTCGGTGCCAATCTTCTGGCCAAGCACCACGGCGGAACCGGTGTTTTGCTCGGCGGTGTTCCCGGCGTCCTTCCCGGCAAAGTCGTCGTCATCGGCGGCGGGACCTCCGGAATCAATGCCGCGCGCATGGCCCAGGGGCTCGGGGCGGATGTGACCATTCTCGAAGTCGACCTCGAGCGGATGCGTTTCCTTGATATCACGCTGCACACCGCACACACGCTCTACTCGAACGAAGCGCATTTGCAGGAAGTGCTGCCTCAGGTGGATTTGCTCATCGGCGCGGTCCTCGTCCCCGGTGCGCGTGCCCCGCGGCTCATCACGCGCGAAATGCTTCGCCACATGAAGCCCGGCAGCGTGTTTGTCGACATTGCCATCGACCAAGGTGGGTGCGCGGAGACGTCGCGTCCTACCACCCACGAGATTCCGACTTTCGTGGAAGAGGGAGTCATCCACTATTGCGTGACCAATATGCCCGGCGCCTACGCCCGCACGGCCACGCAAGCGTTGACCAATGTGACTTCCCGCTACGTCGAAATGATCGCCGATCTCGGCTTAGCCGGCGCCTGCGAAAAAGTTCCGGCCCTACGCGGCGGGATCAATGTGCACGACGGAAAGCTGATTTGTCCGATGGTGGCCGAGGCGCACGGTATGAAGGCGTCCGAGTTGAAGTTGTAGCGGCGGCGTCCCCGCCGCCGGTTCTTGGTCCGTTCGTCGCCGAGGATCCGCACACAGGCGGACGGGCTGGCGACGCTACAGGAGTCAGGTGCGCGGATCATCCTTCGACCATTCGCGCGCGTTGAGAACACGGCGCTCGAAGGGGGAGGCGCGCCGGATGAGGCGCTCGTTCTTCTTCGGGAGAAAGCGGTAATGCGGCGCGCGGTTGAGGATGTCGTCGAGCACCCAGAGATCTTCTTCAGTCGTCACCCAGTAATCGCCGAGGGTGCGCAGATCGAACGGGCGCGAATAGGAAGCGAGGGTTTTCAGTCCATCATGGTCGCGGAAGTATTCGTGGTAGTAGGACATAACCAGCTCGCGGACGGTTTTGTAAATCGGGTCGCGGTAGCGCACGACGGCGTGGTTGGTTTTCGAGATCGCGCCCCAGCGTCCGTGCTCTTTGAACAGTGCGACAACATGCTCGTCGTCGAGCTTGATCGTCTTGAGATCGAGGAGAAGCGGAGGTTTTCCGTGCAGCCAAAGCGCGGTCGCCGCGAGGAGCGCGCCCTCCACGCAATGCGCTTTGCGTTCCCGCAGCACGCGGCGCGGGGACATATGCGTGTCGCCGTGTTTTTCGAAATTGATCGGCAACCGGTCGAGGAAGTCCTGGATTTTGCGCGGGGTGGACAGTTTCCGCAGGATGGCTGTTTCGCGGTGGTTCAGGCCAAACATGATGGATCCAAGGCTAGCATCAGCTCTGTGTTGTTGCGATTGGCGGTAAAGCGCCTGAAACGAGTGCCGATTCGCACTTTTTTCTTGCCTCTCCATTTCGCCAGGGGAACGCTCGGATACAACGCCTACAGCCATGCCCGCCAACAATACGATTCTGATCGTGGACGATAATCCGGAAAAGTTGGCCTACTATTGGCGGCTTTTCGAGGAGGACGCCGGAGTTCGGTTCGATGTGCTTGGCGGGGGCAGCCCGCAACGCCACCGCTTGCTTTGCCACCGCTTGGGCGACTCGTTCTGGTTTGTCGAAATGTTCGCGGAGATGCACCGGATGGATCACCACTTCCCGCTTTGCATTGTCGACATGCGTATGCCCGGTTCCGACGATCTGATCGACGAGCTGCGCGGGCTGGCCGTGTCACGGCGCGTCCGCGAGATCGATCCGGTGATCCACATCGTCTTGGCCACGGCCAAAGCAGATATCGACGGCGAAAATGTATGCCGCGAGGTGGGAGGGAGCACGCATTTTTTCCGTCTTCCATTCGGGCCGGCGCAGGAAGAGGAATTCATCGCGAAGGTGCACGCGCTGGTCGACGAGTGGAACGAGCAGCACTGATGCAGTTCGAGCGGCAGGCTTGACCGGATCTGCGGTCTGCCAAACCTTTGCCCCGGATGCAAAGCGACAAAATCCTCGCCGGTTTGCTGCGCGCCTTGGCCGAGCAGTCGGCGAAAACGCTCGATCGCGATCTTGTCTTTATCGAGCGGCAGACGACATCTTTCGCGCGCGAGCACGAGCGGTTGTTCGACGGTGGTGATCACCGCCCCTCCGGCGAGCAGCCCGACTTTCGCGAGGCGCCGGACGGCAGCGGTTGCCTGTATCAAAGCAACACGATCCACGGATCCAGTTTTTTCGTGCCCAGGTCGTCCGTGGCGTCGATGGGGGATGACGAGTGGCGCTTTGCCGTGGGCAGCGCGTCGCTCGGCGCGCTCTACCGCAACGCGGTGGAAGCGACGCCCTACGTGGTCGCTGCCTACCTGAACACCGACGAGCCTGCGGACATGAACCGCTACTATCCGTTCATCGAAAGGCCTTGGGAGGTCTATCCCACGGACCTCGACATGGGACAGTTCAACTTTTTTTACCTGGCCGATGCGCAGCACAATCCGGAGCGCAAGACGGTGTGGACGGGCGTTTATCTCGATCCCGCGGGGCAAGGATGGATGCTCTCGTGCATCGCTCCGGTCTATTGCGGCGACACGCTGAAAGGGGTTGTCGGCCTCGATGTCACCTTTCCCGAATTGGTCAAAGGCATCCGCAACATAAGCTTGCCGTGGGTCTCCGCGATGCTGGTCGCGCCGGATGGAATGATCCTCGCGGCAACCGAGGAAGCGCGGCGCATGGCCGGTTTGCCGGAACTGCCGGATTACAGCTATGCGTCGCCGGTCAATAACGAGCGGATCGATCCCGAGGAACTGCGCCTCGAGGGCATCCGCGATGCGAATTTGCGCAAAGCACTGCAAGGTTTTTTCGC
>Ga0163212_1000146_pt1 | contig 28348 bp, 26 predicted proteins | sample Malawi_45m_30L_FD_113532 | JGI IMG/M metagenome (GOLD analysis project Ga0163212, IMG submission 113532) | Freshwater microbial communities from Lake Malawi, Central Region, Malawi to study Microbial Dark Matter (Phase II) - Malawi_45m_30L | ecosystem: Environmental > Aquatic > Freshwater > Lake...
ACCTGAAGACTCGCGCCTTGATGGAAGCTACATCGCCCCGTGAACCCGTTGGTGATCTGATGGGGTGCACGGAGTTGGTCGCGGGCTGGCAATTCATTGATATTCCAACGGCGGTGTACGCAGCCGTTCGCGAGTTGCTGCCGGAAAGCCGTCCTCCGTTTCGCGCACGCCCATTTGATGTGCAACTCATCGGTGGCATCGTGCTCAGCGAGGGTCGTATCGCGGAAATGAAGACGGGTGAAGGCAAGACGATCGTTGGGCCACTCGCGTGCTATCTCGCGGCGTGTGAACGCAAGCAGGTTCATGTCGTCACGGTCAACGATTACCTCGTGCAGCGCGACCGCGACTGGACCTTCCCCTTCTTCCGAGCGCTTGGGTTGACTGTCGGTGCCATCCATCCGATGCATCAGCAGCCGCTCTCTCAAAAGATCGAGGCATATCGCTGCGATGTGGTGTACGGCACGACCAGCGAGTTCGGCTTTGATTATCTGCGCGACAACATGAAGCTTCGTGCTTCCGACCAGGTCCAGCGCAGTCGTCACTTCGCTATCGTCGACGAAGTGGATTCGATCCTCATTGATGAGGCTCGCACTCCGCTGATCATTTCAGGCCCAGCACACAATCAGCAGCCGCGCTACGACCTCGCGAATCGCCTGGCCATCCATCTCACTGCACGCCAACGCGAGTGGCACGCGGCAGACGAAAAGGTGCAGCAATGCCGAGCTCAGATCGCAGGATGCGAGGGCGACATCAGAAACGCACGCGACAAGGCTTCGGTCCCGGCGATTCGGAAGCGGATGGAGGAGGCGCGCGCTCAGCTTCCGCACCTCGAGCGTGAACGCGACCGTTTCACGCAGTACTACGAACTTGAGCTTGACAAAAAGCGCGCAACATTGACCCATGAAGGCATTGAGGAGGCGCAGCGTGAAGCCAAGATCGGTTCCTTCTATGTCGGCGAGAACATGGACATGCCGCACCTTCTTGAGCAGGCAGTCCGCGCACATGCGGTCTACACACGCGACCGCGACTATGTCGTTGCCCCCGATGCAGACGGGCAGATGGGCGTCGTGATCGTCGATCAAAACACTGGGCGCAAGATGGTGGGCCGTCAGTGGAGCGATGGTTTGCACCAGGCGGTCGAGGCGAAGGAGGGCGTGCGGATCATGGAAGAGACCCAGACGATGGCGACCATCACGATCCAGAACTATTTCAAGCTTTACAAACGACTCTCCGGCATGACTGGAACGGCAGACACGGAGGCCACAGAGTTTCATGAGATTTATGGACTTTCCGTGGTGTCGATTCCGACGAATGTGCCGGTCGTGCGAGTGGATCGTCAGGATCTCGTGTTCATCTCCCAGAAGGACAAGTGGGAACGGATCGTGGACGAGGTCAAGCAGATCCATGAAACAGGTGCACCCGTGCTTGTTGGGACAACGAGCGTTGAGAAGAGCGAGATGCTCAGTCGCATGCTGACCGAACGCCACGGAATCAAGCACGAAGTACTCAATGCCAAGCAGCATGAGCGCGAGGCCGACATCATCACGAAGGCAGGTCAGATCGGGGCAGTCATGATCGCGACCAACATGGCAGGCCGTGGCACGGACATCAAACTTGGCCGCATCGACGCCGCTGGGCTCCTCGAGCATTGGAAGCGCTGCGATCTCGCTCCGCGTGCTGCGGACATTGGAGAGGGTGAGGCAGCCTGCCTCGCGGCAATCTGGCGTCACTTGGCGCAGCGACTTCTGAAGCTGCCGGCACACGAGGCAAGTGCGGCGAACCCTGACGAACTCCGCGTGCGGCTGATGCGCCACTGGGCGGAGGAACTCGGCATGCCTGCAAAGAAGGCCGGCAGCATCACAGCGTCCGCGCTCGAGACGGAACTCGACGCAGCTGGCTGGAAGCTGCACCGACTGGCATTCGCCGATTCTGTCGAGCGCCTCGGTGGCCTCCATGTCGTGGGAACGGAGCGGCACGAGAGCCGGCGCATTGATAACCAACTGCGTGGTCGGTCAGGTCGGCAAGGTGACAACGGTCTGTCGCGCTTTTACTTGGCTCTCGACGACGAGCTGATGAAGATGTTCGCTGGCAAGACCACGCTGAATGTCCTGAGCAGTATGGGCATGCGTGAAGGCGATGCGATCGAGGCACCGATGCTCTCGCGTGCCGTGGAGAAGGCTCAGCGAAAGGTGGAGGAGCGCAACTTCCAGATCCGGAAGGCAATCCTTGATTACGACGAGCCGCTTGAGTTCCACCGCCGCGACTTCTACGGGCGGCGTCAACCGGTCCTTGAAGGGCGTGATATTCGTGGCGTCATCTTCGGCTTTCTCGATGAAGCCGTGGCCGATGCTGCACGGACTCATCTCTCGCCGCTGCATGCGCCAAAGGCGATCTCGCAGTGGGTATGGGAGGCCTTCGGCGTTCTGATCGAGCCCGAACGCTTCAAGGGAAGAGACCGTGATGAAGTACTGAAAGCCATTCGGACCGACACACCCGAGGAGGCATCGTCACACATACATGTCACGATGGGCGAGTACATCCCCGAAGAGTCTGATCCCGCCGATTGGGATCGAGCGGGACTCATCGACTGGGCACAGAAGGCGTACGGTGTTTCCCTCACCGAGTCGATCATCGAGGAAAGTGGTCGACAGGGCGTCACGCAGATGCTGGAAGAAGCGGCGAGTCGGCGCTTTGCAGCGATCGATCTGTCGCCGCTCGAGCCATACTTGCAGCCTGGCTACGGCGCACGCGAACTCGCTGCATGGACCGAGCGCATGATTGGGGCGTCGCTCTCGCTCGATGCACTCTCGCGTGCACGCGACCCCGAGGATGCCACACGCATTCTTCGGGATGTGATCCGAGCGCAGTATCGACGGCGCGAACTCGAGTATCCGATCGACTTTGCAATCGAGTTCGTCAACATCAACTTTCAGACGTATCCAGAGATGTCGCTCAACCAGTTTTGCAACTGGGTTCGCGGACGATACGACCTGAACTGGACACCGCAGACACTCCCATCCGCCAATCCGACTGAGCTTCGCACGCTTCTGTTGGAGGAAGCCACGCGCTGGGATGCGCAGCGCATCAGCAACCGTGTACAGCGCATCCTCGAGGAAGTTCGCGGAGCCCTCGGAGAGCGTGCCACCGATGCATCGACCTTCCGTGCCGCGCTCGAACAGTGGATGCGGCAGACTCTTCTTGTTGCGATCACTGATTTGCAGCGACCAGATTTTGAACGAGATGCGGAGGCATTCCTTCGTCAACGCCTCACGACACTGCTCCGAGAGGAACTCGAGCAGTTTGAGCGTTTCATGCTGCTGCAGATCCTCGATCAAGGATGGAAAGAGCATCTGCACTCGATGGATCAGATCCGCGATTCGATTTCGTTCCGCTCTTTCAGCCAACGCGATCCCCGCATCGAGTTCAAGAAAGAGGCATCGCGTCTTTTCCAAGAGATGCTCGGCACGGTTCGGGAACGAGTTGCGGATCTTGCGTTCAAGGGCAAACTTGCGCCGCAGCCCCTGCGTCCGCCGCCCGGCGCAGTCACGCAGCAACAGGCTCCCGCTGTGACTGCACCGGCCGTCGATGGCGAGGAGAACGCTGCCCAACCGCAGACCGCTCAGCGCGAGGATGAGACGATCCGCGCCAGTGAACCGACACAGGCTCAAGAGCGTGATATCGCCATCGCTGAACGCGCAGGCGCTGCGGTGCCGGGGCGCGCAGCCGCCGCGGTAGCCGCAAGTGGACAAGCCGCCGCGCGAAAGGCGCCAGTGGTGACAGGTCCAGTGGCCGTCGGTCGCAATGAACCGTGCCCATGCGGATCGGGCAAGAAGTTCAAACAGTGCTGCGCCAAGCGGTGAGCAATATGCGATTCGATCGCTATACTTCCGCGCTTCCTGCCCTCTTAGCTCAGTTGGTAGAGCAGCTGACTCTTAATCAGCGGGTCAAAGGTTCAAGTCCTTTAGGGGGCATTTCCCGGTCTGGGGCGTCCGAGGGGCGCCCCTGCGCCGATGCGTGGGGGACGTATTGAACGCGCCTTCTCCGCTTTGGAGTACATCTGCCGTCGCAGGAGGTTTCGCGTGCGTACTTTTCGTTGTCGTGAGTGTGCTGCTCCGTCAAGGGGAGAACATGCTCGCCGCCCTGACGGCGGTCGCGGGCGCAGCGGTGCTCACAGCAACGGTCTGTATCGCTCGTGTGCTTGTGCACATTGCTCGCATGCCATCGGCGATTCTCCAAGCCGGAAACGAGGCACTCCGCGGTGTCTCCGAGTGGTTCACCGGGATCCTGAAGCCACGCGTCGATATTTCGAGCGCCGTCCTGGCAGGTCTACAGCGGTTCGAGACGCACGGAAAACTCGTTGTTGGAGCTCTTCGCGTGGACGTGCTCTCCCAGCGAGTCGAAACCAGCGCCATCGGCACCGAGCTCGGTCAAGCCATCGCGCGTGACGTCGGCATCCAGTACTTCGTGCCGCTCGCAGACATAGATCCAAGTTGGTTCACATGGGAATTCACCCTCAACCAAGCAACGGGCGCACGAAGCATTGTTGTCCACTGCACCCTTCCACCCCCTCGGGTCGACCCCGACTTCATCGCGGTCGACGACACTCGTATCGAAACGCTGTGCATCGGGTCCGGTCTTCAAGGGCTCAACCCCTTCAGCGGCAAGCATGAGGTCGTTGCGAAGGCGAAGTCGGAGCTGCGTGAGCAGGCGGTCGAGATCGCGCATCGGCCGGAGAGTCTTCTCGCCGCAGACCGTCTGGCGCGCGATCACATCGAACGGATCGTCCAGTCCATTGCCACCAGCCTTCTTGAGAACGGCACGGGAGGTACCCCTGCGCTCGTCGTCACCGTGCGGTTCGCATCCGCCGACATGCGGGCCATCAGCGCACAATCCACGCCAGCACTCCCGACAGTGCCAACACGATGATCACCAGCGCCCAGAGAAAGAGCGTTCGAGCGGGACGCGCAGCTTTCGTACTGCCGCCGCCTTCATCCGAAAAGATGAATGCACTGCATCGCGGACAGATATCAACGTCCTCGAGGACTCGGTGACCACACTCTTGGCAGCGTGCATCGACTGGACGTGAAAAGCGAGCAATGTCCTCCGCAGAGGGACCATCGTCGCGTTCCTCAAATGGATCGTCCCGCCGCATACCCACTTCGTGTCATACCATGACAACGCTCTTTCTCGAACACACGTTCCATGGCACTCACTCCTTCCACAATGGTCCCGCTAGGCGCCGCATGCCCTGACTTTCGCCTTCCCGATGTCGTGTCAGGACGCGCTGTTACGCGCTCGGACTTTGCCCAGCGGCCCCTGCTTGTGATGTTCATTTGCAATCACTGTCCCTTCGTCACTCATGTGCAGGAAGAACTCGCCCGCCTCGGGCGCGATGCCGCGACGCTTGGCATCGGAGTGGTAGGTATCTGTGCGAATGATGTCCGAACCCACCCGATGGACGGTCCAGCAGAGATGAAGGCGATGGCCCTCGCACAGTCATGGACATTCCCCTACCTGCACGACGAATCGCAGGCGGTGGCGCGCGCGTTCGACGCCGCTTGCACACCAGATTTCTTCCTGTACGCGCGCGATCACACCTTGGTCTATCGGGGGCAACTCGACGACAGCAGGCCAAGCAACGCGAAGCCCGTGACAGGGGCGGATCTGCGCGAAGCGATTTCCTGCGTGCTTGCTGGCAAATCACTGCAGAGAACCCAGCAGCCGTCGATGGGGTGCAACATCAAGTGGAGGTCGTGATCGCGTTGCGCGCGCCGACGACCTTGCCACAGGTCGCGGCACAACGCCAATCACTCGATCGAATCGAACGAGGCGGACGGGGCTCGAACCCGCAACCACCGGCGTGACAAGCCGGTACTCTAACCAATTGAGCTACCGCCCCAAACCATTCCGCTGATCAGCGCGAACGCCTTTCCGCGGAGGGAGAATGGTAGCGGGACCCCGACGGGAGTCAACTGAACGCACTCATGAGGCATCGAACCAGTTGATGCCGTGCGACGACTCCACAACAAGCGGGACCTTCAGCCGCGCAGCAGATTCCATCTCCTGAACGACCCAGGACTGCACTGTGGCAAGCTGCGCCGTCGGAACCTCAAAGACCAACTCGTCATGAATCTGCAGCAACATACGAGTGTCCGAATACTGCCCAATGCCCTTATGAATCCGCACCATCGCTGCCTTCATAATGTCGGCCGCACTTCCCTGCACAACGGAATTGATCGCCATGCGTTCGCCGAGCGCACGCTCTGTGCCGTTCGGTGACAGCACCTGTGGAACGGCGCGGCGTCGTCCCGCCATCGTCGCGACCCAACCGTATTGCTTCGCGTGCGCCACGCATTCGCGCAGGAATCCATCGATACGACTGAAGCGCCTGCGGTAGCCGTCAATGATTTCCTTGGCTCGTGCCGGTGTTGTCCCTCCCCCAAGGCGACGCGCCAAGCCCCACGGGGTGATGCCGTAGATGATGCCGAAGTTCACCATCTTGGCGCCGCTCCGCTGATCTGGGGTGACGCGCGATGGATCGATGCCATGCACCTCAGCGGCAACAGCGGTATGGATGTCCACCGACTGTTCAAAGGCGGCGATCATCGCCGGATCTTCCGCCAAGTGGGCGAGCACACGCAGTTCAACCTGCGAGTAATCGCAAGAGAGCAACTCACATCCAGGCGGTGCCACGAATGCCTTTCGTACTTCGCGCCCTACCTCGGTTCGGATCGGAATGTTCTGCATGTTCGGTTCACTCGACGAGAGCCGACCCGTCGCGGTTCCCGTCTGGTGAAACGAGGCATGAATGCGACCAGTCGTTGGCTCGATCGACACCCTCAGCGCCTCGAGATAAGTACCGACAAGTTTTCGGAGCTTTCGGTACTCGATGATCTGCGCCGGCAGTTCGCTCGTGACTGAAGGATCCGATGCAAGTTTCTCAAGCACCTCGATGCCCGTACTCAATCCACCTTGGGTTCGCTTTCCCGAACGAAGTCCAAGTCCAGGCTGCGCATGGTCGGGCTGATTGAAGAGCACCGCGGACAACTGCTTGGGACTGTCTGGGTTGAACGGGTGCGGCGCAGCTTCGATGATCCGAGCACGGAGTCCATCGGCGAGCAACGACAGTTGATTGCATTGACGATCAAGTTCCGCCTTGTCGACACAAATACCGTTCCATTCAAGGTCTGCCAGCACTGACACCAGTGGCATCTCAAGCGTTCGGTAGAGGTCACCGAGCCCCGCATCGTCGACTCTGCTCGTCAGCAGGCGGTCGAGTCGCCCGGCGATATCTGCGTCTTCGGCCGCGTACGGCACAGCATCGGAAAGCGCCACCTGATCGAATGTCCGCTTCAGCGTTCCAGATCCGACCAGATCACGGAATGAAATGCAGGTATAGCCAAGCTGGCTTTGTGCGAGTCCATCGAGTCCATGACTCGATCGTGACGCATCGAGCACATACGAAGCGACCATTGAGTCACCGACAAGACCCGCAACCTCCACACCAGATCGGCGCAGCACCTGCAGATCAAACTTGGCGTTGTGGGCAACCTTTGGCACGCTTGCATCTTCGAGGAATGGCTTAAGGAGCCGTCCAACAGTTTCGGCATTACAGTGGCTGTCTCCCTCGGGTGATCGGCATGGGATGTAGACCCCCTGACCCTCGCGCCACGAAAGGCTGATGCCACACAGGCGCGCCGTCACCGTCCGAAGTGAATCTGTTTCCGTGTCGATAGCGATACGCGATCCAAGCGCAGCCGCCTCTCGTGCAGCAAGGAGCGAACGTTCAATCTGACTCGCAGTACGGAGACACTCATAACCCGCCCTGTATGCCGCGCGTTCGAGGGCGGGCGGCTGCACTGCCCCCTCTGCCGCATCAGTCATTGCCGAAAACAGCGGTGCTTCCTCATGTTCAGACGCAGGCTTCTTGCGACGATCCGATGCACGCCCGCGAGACGCTGTGGGCGCAGCCGAAGGCGCGCTCAGTTCGGGGGCTGTCGGCGGAGCATCTGCGGTACCTGTCAGGAGCGAGTGCACCTCGCTCTTGAGGCGACCAAACCCGAGCTGACGAAGCAGTTCGCCGACCTCATGCTGATCGGCGCGGGCGAAATCGAGGCGAAGGGAGTTCAAGTCAACCTTGACATCGCAGTCATCCTTGAGCGCCACAAGACGCCGTGACAGGTCGAGCGCTGTGCGTCCCCTCTCGATCGCCTCGCGCCGCTTTGGCGTGAGCTGTTCCAGATTGGCGAGCAACCCGTCGAGTGATCCGTAGGTCGTGATCAACTGCGCAGCGGTCTTGATACCGATGCCATCGACGCCAGGAATGTTGTCCGAGGCATCGCCCATGAGGGCGAGCATGTCTGCAACCTGCGAAGCGCGAATCCCCTTCGACTCGAAGAGTTCATCGGGACCAACATCCGTTCCGGTCTGCGGATCGAACAGTGTGGTTCGCTCATCGACCAACTGCGCCAAGTCCTTGTCGCGCGAGACGATCCGCACACGAAGCTGCGGATGTTCTCGCCGAACCCTGCGCGCAATTGTGGCGATCACATCGTCTGCTTCCACGGACTCGACGGCATACACGGGAATGCCGATCAAACGCACGAATTGCAGGCAGCGTTCGACTTGACCGCCGAAATCGAGCGGCGCGGGCTGGCGATTCGCCTTGTACTCGGGATAGATCTGCGAACGAAATGTTCTGTCATCGCCCGCGGCATCAATCACGAGTGCAACAAAGCCAGGACGACGCTCGCGCAGCAGCTTCGCGAGCATCGATACGAACCCATACACCATATGGGTGGGTTCGTTCGTGACCGAGCTCGACATGCCACCACGGATCGCGTAGTACGCGCGAAAGAACTGCGCGTGCCCATCAACGATGTACAGCGTTCCTGGATCGGACGCTTCTTCCGTCAACACGCTTGCGGCTCAGATCGCCTCGGAGAACTTGCTGAACTCTCAGCTCTTTCCGCCAAGCGCCTTCAGGACTTCCGCCTTCAACGTCTCGGTTAGATCTGCGTCAAATCCTTGGTGCACCGCAACAACCTTTCCGTCCGTGCCGATCACCACGGTGGCAGGAATGCCGTCAAAGCCGTACTTCTTGATGACATCTCCCTTGATGTCATCGAGGAACGGGAACGAGAACTTGTTCTTGTTCCAATACTCCTTTGATTTGGCGAGGGCACCATCGCCACGCTCCCACACGTTGATTCCGTAAACCGCCGCATTGGTCTTCGACTCGGCCACCCACTTCGCAAGCGCATCGATGGTGGGCAAACCCTTCCGGCATGGGCCGCACCATGTCGCCCAGAAATCGACCACCACGACCTTGCCGCGCAGCGACGAAAGATCGACTTCGGCACCATTGTTGTCCATCAACTTGAAGCTCGGTGCTTCTGCACCAACGGCGATTACCTCCGGTCGTGAGGGCGTCAGGTCGCTGAGACCATCGACGGCCTTCCGCTTGCCCGCATCGAAGGCGATCGGCTTCTCAAGCTTTTCCAAAAGGGTCGGGTTCAACTTGAAGTCGATTGCGAACCGTATACCCGCAGGCGCGCCGGGAGGCGCCATCACCAGGGCCAACGACTGCACAAGATCACTCTTTGGATCGGCTGAAATCTTGAGATCACTTTCGCCTTCGCCTGCAAGGAGGATCTCGGCCATGCCGCCATTCTGCTGGAAACCAGCAACTTTGGTGAATGCGCCGCCACCAAAGCTGAATGCTTCAACCGCCTTGCCCTCGGTGCTGCCGCGTAGCGCAAGGTGCGGACATGGGAACTCGATGCCATCGAGTTGCGTCTGCAGCGTGTTCACCACCGTGCCATCGAGCGCAACTTTCACGAACTTGTCGTCCACCTGCTCATCCGCGAAGTAGACATTGCCACCGGTTGACACCATTGTCATCGTCCCAGCCGTGATCTCCATGTCCTGTCCACCGCCAAGGCGAATCGACATGGAATCTTTCTGCTCGCCACCTGGCAACTTCACGGTCCATGCCACGGTGTCACTGATAGCTGGTGCGGTGCGATACTTGGCAGCGATCTTCTCGAGCATTGCCGTGCCTGCCTTGATCGCCTCTGGAGTCTTGGCACTCTCGGGAAAACTCTCGCCATTCAGAGGGGCCTTGGGAAACATTTGTGCAAGCGCCGCCTCATCGATCGGCGCGTTCTGTATTTCATCCGCATCCACGGCCTCTCGCTCCGCAGGTGCAGGCTGTGCGGCCGGTTCCTGCGCCACTGCGAACGAACAGACCAGACAAAGTGCGGCGAATGCGGTCGATGAAAGAGTTCCTGTCATGATGAGCCTTTCAAGAGGTTGCGAGAGCGCTGATGCCTCTCGGAGTGAGTGTCCAACGATCGCGCGGGTCGCCACATGGCGATGCCCGAAGGAGCGAGTGCGGCGAGGGCAGATGCTAGCAAACAACCGATGACGGGATGGCAGAGATTTGGCGCGATCTCAAGCAGCGGAATGAGTACGAAGGCGCGCTCGAGCAGGCGAGCATGCGGAACTTCCAGTTCTGCTTCGCGCCAGATCGACTCGCCGTGCAGGAGCAGATCCAGATCGATCGTTCGAGGGGAATTCCGCTCCGCGTCGATGCGAACACGCCCAAGTCGGCGCTCTACCTCATGAAGTCTGCGAAGAAGTTCGGGCGCTGAAAGTATCGTCGCGACGGCGATGGCACCATTGAGGTATCGCGGTTGGGGTGGGCCAACGGGATCGGTTTCGTACAGCGCACTTGCCGCGATGACCTCCACGCCATCGAGCAAGCCGATCGCTGCAACCGCAGCGTCTATGGTCGCCGCACGGTCACCGAGGTTCGAGCCGAGGCCGATGTACGCGGTCACATTCACGCACGCACACTCTCCACGGGGCGTTCCCACAGAAGTGGAACATCGCTCAGCCCGAGCGCAGCGAGACGAACCCACTGCAGTCCGACCCGCGCGATGCGTTCACGCACCGTATCGCGGTCGCCAAGCAGCTGAAAACTTCGGGCCTTCGTGACTGCTGGTGCATCGCCGTTCCCACGGTCGCAAAGTCCAACCCACACGAGTCCGACAGGCTTCTCTGCGCTGCCGCCATCTGGACCCGCGACCCCTGTGATGCTGAGTCCAAATCGGCACTTGCACTTCTCCGCTGCGCCCTGCGCAAGCGCACGGGCGACCTCTTCACTCACGGCACCGTGCGCCTCCAAAGTTACCGCTGGAACGCCACACAGATCGCGCTTCAATTCATTCGAGTAGGTGATGAATCCCCCCGCGAACCACCGGCTCGAGCCGGGCACGGAGGTGACGAAGGCACCCACGCCCCCACCCGAGCAACTCTCCGCCACCGCGAGCATCGCGTTCTCGCGCTGCAGGACTTCGCCGAGCGCCGCGGGAAGCGTCAGCCCGTCACGACCGAATGCGTAGGGAGCCCACGCGCGTTCCACTTCCTGCACGGCGCGCTCAAGAGAGCCATCTGTTGCCGCGGCGCTCATCGCACGGATTCGAGCAGTCACCACGGCGCCACTTGCCGTCGTTCCCACCAAAGGATTGCCGCCGCGCTCCATGAGCGACCTGATCAGTTCTGCCGCAGCACTCTCGGGCAGCCCGCACGAGTGGACGCTCGCCGTTGCGATCTGTAGTCCGCCGGCACGCGCAGTGATGCCAAGCACCGCTGGCGCCACGAAATCGTGAAACATGGGTCGCATCTCATTTGGCGGTCCAGGAAGCAGGAACACCTCCGACGCGGCGAGGCGAGCCGCGATCCCAGGCGCAGTACCGTGTGGATTGTCAATGCACCTCGCACCGCTTGGGCGAAGCGCTTGCTTGCGGTTCATCGCAGGCATCGGCCGACCGCGTCGCCGATACAGCTCAAGCAAGTTCTGCAGGGCCCTGCCATCTTCTTCGAGTTCCGTGCCAAGCGCGTCAGCGAGCGCTTCGCGCGAGAGATCATCATCGGTTGGTCCAAGACCACCCGTGATGACCACCAACGTCGCACGCGATGCAAGTTCCTTCATCGCCGCACAAATCGCGAGACGGTCGTCTGCGACCGTGCGATGTTCGTTCACCATCAGCCCGAGTTTCAGGAGTTCCGCCGACAGCCAACCTCCGTTGCGCTCGGTGATCTGACCAAGCACCAGCTCATCACCGATCGAAAGCACTGCTGCCGTAGGCATTCTCCCTGAAGCGTAACTTCGGATCGCTAACATTTGATCATGCCTTTCGGACGAGAACATCCAGCCGATCTTCTGATGACCGCGATCGCTGCGGCGGGTGCGCCAGTATGCGTGGGGCTTGATCCCGTGGTGGAACGCCTGCCACCTGAGGTTCGAAGCGGGACTGACTCCAGCTCTCTCGCACGCTTTAGCCTAGGCATCATCGATGCTGTGAGTGGGATTGTTCCCTGCATCAAGATTCAGGCGGCCTGCTTTGAGCGTTATGGCTCCGATGGATTCAAGGCGCTCGAGGAAGTCATGGCTTGCGCCAAAACCGCGGGGCTTGTCACCATCTTGGATGCAAAGCGCGGCGACATAGGGATCTCGGCGGAACACTACGCGGCTGCCCTGTTTGGACACTTTTCAGCGGATTGGTGCACGGCGAACGCCTACCTCGGGATGGATGGGGTCACCCCCTTCCTTGCGCGCGGCGGCGTCTTTGCCCTTGTGCGGACATCGAATCCTGCATCGGATGCGCTGCAGTCACTGCAACTTGCAGATGGGCGATCGGTCGCAGCAGCAGTCGCCTCGCTCGTGGCTGCCACCGGTGCTGATTCCATCGGCACGAGTGGATTCAGCCGTCTCGGAGCCGTGGTCGGCGCCACGAAAGTGCAGGATGCAACCGCATTGCGGTCGGTCATGCCCCAACAATTGTTCCTCGTGCCAGGGTATGGCGCGCAAGGTGGAACGGCTGATGACGTGCGCTGCTGCTTCCGTGCCGATGGCAAAGGTGCCATCATCACTGCAAGTCGCAGCGTGATCTACCCAACTGGTAAGACTGGGGAGCATTGGAAGAGCGCCGTGGAGCGCGCCGCGCGAACATTCGCTGCAGAGATCCGTGCAGTCTGTTGCCCTGCTGCGACGCACCCATGACCCGAGCTGCCACAGGTATATCGTTTGCAGCAGTTGTTCTGCTCGCATTCGCACCAACGCTTCTCTATCGAGGCGAGCAGCCGACACAGCCCGGTCGCATCGTTGTTGTGGTGACCCCGCACAATGAGCAGATCCGTCACGAGTTTTCCATCGGATTCGCGCGCTGGCACCGCGAGCGATTCGGCGAGCAGGCCGAAGTCCGTTGGAACACCCCAGGTGGAACAACGGAGATTCGCCGCATGTTGGTGGCACAAACAGAAGCAGCCCTCAAGAGTGGCACGCCAGTTGGTGGGCAAGCAGACATTGTGTTTGGTGGCGGCAGCTACGAGTTTGATTCGCTCGCGAAACCCGTCATAACGGCAGGCGATCCGCCGCGCAGCGCAACCGTTCTGGCGCCCTGCGAGTGGGTCACCCCCGAACTGCTCGAGCAATGGTACGGCTCAAATGATGTCGGCGGCAAGCAGATCTACGACCCGAAACTGCACTGGTTCGGCGCCGCGTTCAGCACCTTCGGTATCGTTGCGAACACGCTTCGGTGCGAGGAGATTGGCATCGATCCACCACAGCGTTGGGAGGATCTCGCCAAGCCTGCGCTGTGTGGCAGCGTCATACTGGTGAATCCATCCCAGAGCGGATCCTCCGCCACGGCTTTCGAGACCATCCTTCATCGGCTTGAGTGGTCTCGAGGCTGGCAAGTTCTGCGGCGTGCAGCCGCGAACTCGAATCACATCCTCGCATCGAGCAGTGTGGTTCCAACGAAGGTGGGCAACGGTGAGTCAGCCGCTGGTATCGCCATCGATTTCTATGGTCGTTATCAGGTTCAAGCGCTTGCCGATGCTGCAGAGAACACTGGAATGGACTCGATCGCACGACTGCAGTTTGTCGCGCCCGCCGGCGAAAGCGTGATCGATCCTGACCCAGTGGCGATCCTTCGTGGCGCCCCAAATCCAGAGATAGCGCGGCGTTTTGTTGAGTTCTGCATGTCCGTGGAAGGTCAGTTGCTCTGGCAAGCAGCGCCTGGCGACGAGGCGGCGTGCGACTATCCCCGACCCAGTCGTTACGCGCTGCGGCGTCTGCCCTCACGCCGTGCGGTCTACGCCTGCTGTAGCGACTGCTTTGTCGACAAGATCAATCCCTTCGATGAGCCACCGATGTCTGCGGCAAACCCGCACTACCGTGACTTTGTGTCGACCCTGTTCCTGCCCATGGCAATGAGCCACACGCAACTCATGCGGGAGGCTTGGAGACGCATCATCGCTCATCCGAAGTATCCCCAAGGTGGCACCATTGTCAGCGCCGCGGATGTATCCGACCCCCAACTGAAGAGGTGGCTCGAGGCCTTTGACGCGATGCCGACGGCGCCCAATACCGACGGCAGCGAACTCCGCCTCGATCGGCCGACTGACATTGCTGCCATCCGAGCAGGATGGCTGAAGGGTGGATTCAAGGATGCGGGACTTTGGGGGGAACGCGACGATCCACGCACGCTGCTACGGCGGCGCTTTGCCGCATTCTTTGAGCAGCAGTATCGAACGATCGTTGAGGATTCGGACCTCGAAGTGCTGCCATTGGAGGGCGGATGAACCGCGACATGCCACCGCGGCATATCGAGCTACGGCGAAGCGAGGGGCTCGCCATCGTGTGGGCAGAGGGGGATGAGTCGTTCTATCCAGTCACACTTCTGCGCAGACTTTCGCCAAGTGCCGACGCGCGCGCAGTACGCGAGGCACTCGCCGTGAATCCCCTCACAGTTCTGCCTTCGACCGCTGGCCAGGAACCGCTGCGGGCGGAGTCCGCTGAAATGATCGGCAACTACGCGATACGAATCACCTTCAGTGATGGCCACTCCACGGGACTGTTCTCCTGGCGATATCTGCGGGAGATTGCCCCGAAGGGCAGCCGAACCCCAGAAGACACTCACCCATGAGCGACCCGCAGACTGCGGGAGTTCACCCTCCCGAAGACCAGATGATGCGGTGCACCCTGTCTGTACCTGCACACCTCGACATTCCGCTCGGTGCATACACCGCTTCGTTGCAAGTCGTATCACGTGGACTTAGCCAGAGTGTCGCGCACGTCAGCAATGTGACTTATGTGCAGTGGATGGACCGACTGGCTGAACTTCACGGTGAGTCTCACGGCTGCTCCCGCAGCACACTTGTTGCGCGCGGGGTGATGTGGTTCGTGGCTCGGCACGAGATCGATTACACAGCCGAAACACACCCCGGCGAGACGCTCGGATTTGCAACTTGGGCCTCGGAGTTGCGGCACACTTCGATCCTGCGGCGAAGCGTGATCTGGAAGATTGCAAGCGGCGTGGCGGTATGCAGCGCGATCAGTCGATGGGCGCACATCGATCTTGCAACGCGCAAACCTGTTCGCATCGATGACTTGCAGCTGATTGCATTGCGACACTCCGCATTGCGCAGTTGAATCGCTACCGAAGTGTGCGAAGGGCACACAATGATTTTCTGCGGAAACACCCCACGGATCGCCGATCATCCCCAAGTTCGATTTCAGAGGGAGTTGAGCAGTCTCCCACAACGCAGTTCGATCATCACCCCACACCACGCGGTGTGGTTCAGGTCATCTTTCTCCCCTCCGCCCTGTCGACCAAAGTTACGTCGACAGGGTTTTTTCTTCCCTCGAGCTTCTCCGACATCCACGCAACACTTGACCCCCCGCATCCGTATCCATAGATTGTTCATCATGAAGAACACCCTTGCAATAACCGTGCTCGCTTCATGCGTCGCGCTCTGCGCGTGTGGTCCTGATTCGAGCGATACCAGTGATCCAGAGGCTGCAAACGCGAAAGCCGAGCCGGTATCGAAGATTGCAGACAGCGGACCCTCGAAGATTGGCGTCGCCTCATCCACTGATGCGGTCACCAACGCGCAGGAAGCCGCGACCAAGAAGAAGAAGCAGCAGTAAGTCGGGTGCAACTCGTGTTGGACGTCGGGGGGGGAACCCGACCTGATCTCATCTCGAGTTTCAGCCCGCCGTCATTACTCGTCGAATGACTGCAAGTCCCTCGGCGAGTTTTTCTTCGGGGGCGGCAAAGCTGATTCGAAAGTGTGAGTCGCGCGCGCTGAACACATTTCCGGGAACAACGATCAGTCGGTGATCCACCACGCGCCGCGCGAACGCCGCACCGTTGCTGCCGCCACGCTCAGTCACGGGGATGAATGCATAGAACGCCCCCTGTGGGACGACAATGTCCGTGACTCCGCGAAGTGCGTCGACCACCATGTCACGGCGACGCACATACCGTTCGAGCAGAGGCGTCAAATCAACGTTGTAACACTCCGCCGCAGCAACCTGGAGAGGAGTCGGCGCACACACAAACAGGTACTGCTGCAACTTTGCCATCTGTTGGATCAGTGCTTTCGGTCCAGCCGCATATCCAAGACGCCACCCCGTGCAGCCATAGCTCTTCCCGAATCCGCGTACCAACAGCATTGCAGAATTCCCGCGCGCCGCAGAGGGGCAGCGCCCACCCTCGCGCGCATCGGGAAAAGTGAACGCGTCATAGATCTCGTCCGCCACCAACAGCACATTTCGGTCGCGGCACAATTGCGCAAGATCGTCCAGCTCGCGCTGCGTCAAGACGACGCCACAAGGATTACTCGGTGAGTCGACGATCACCATCTTGGTGCGCGGTGTCAGCAGGCGTTCCACCCGTTCCGCCGTCAGCCGGAAGTCGGGATAGGTGTCGCAGAGCACGCTGCGCCCACCCGCCACCTTCACCATTTGCGGATAGGCGACGAAGTATGGGTCGGGCATGATCACCTCATCCCCCTCCGCAACGGTCGCAAAAATGGCGAGCGTAAGCGCGCCTGTTGTTCCCGAAGTGATGATGAGATCACTCCCCAACTGTTCGGTCCAACCGATATCAGCCGTCAGATGCTTCCAGATCGCGCTTCGGAGCTCTGGCACCCCCTGCGTCAGCGAATAGCCATTGCGATTCTCGCTGATCGCGCGGATCGCCGACTGCTTGATGCGTTCATCGACGGGGAAGTCCGGCTGACCGATGGAGAGGTTGATCGGATCCTTCAACGAAGCGCCAAGTTCAAAGGCACGACGAATTCCTGACGCATCGATTGAGCGCGTCCGATCGGTGATCAGCCGATCGATATCGAGCCTCCCCACATCAAGAGCCGAATCCACGGCCGCCTGCACGGGCCGCGTCATCTCACTTCTTCTTAACGGCGTCTGCCTTGGCATCCGCGGCAGCGGGCTGCGCGGCCGCTTCCTTCTTCGGCTTCTTCGCAACTGCCGCCTTGATCGACCTCACCTTTGGGAGTCCAAGCGCGGTGTTCTTCGCGTGGTCGAACTTCTCGAGCTCGGTCAACTTGGCAACACGCTCGGTGCGCGTGAGCACATTGCGGTGCTGGTTGAGTGCTCCGGACTTCTGCTTCAGACTGGAATGGATGGTCATTGCGGGCCTTTGAAAAGCTTGGGGTAAAAATCGCGGAAGTCACCATTGCCTCGACCGAGCGCCTTCCACTTTGCGCCGACCGACCGGATGTTGGCTTCGAGAGCCTTCACCGCGGGTCCCGCGCGATCGTCCCACCCGAAACCGGGTTGGACAAACACGAGGAACCGAGCATTATTGCTCGGAACCGCGATTGCATCAAGCCCTTGACCACGACAAAAGGCGACCATTTCGGCGGCGCGGTCGAGGGAAATGCCATCTGCAAGGATGAAATAGTTGAATCCTGTGCGTCTTGGGTCGCCCTCGGGCGCCGGACCGAGCCCACCAAGCGCAGGTGCAACATTGGTCACGCCCTGCACTTCAGGCGCGATCGCTGGAGAAACCGCCGCTGGTGGCGCCAGCGGATCGGTGGTGCGTGCTGCGATCAACGCGGCCTCGGAACGCTGTTGCTCGAGAGAGCGCAGCCCAGCCTGATAGCCGAGCGACCAAAGCGAGTAGCCACCGCCGATAAGGAACAACAGTGCAACAAGCAAAACGCCAATGGGCATCCGAAGGGAGCGAGCGCCACTCGGGCCTCCACTCGAACCAGATCGGCGAGCTTCGTAAAGCGTGGATGGCTGCTTTGACAAGGGCATGGTGCAGCGAAAGCGTATCAGTTTCAGTCGGTCGCAGACTCGGACAAGGCGACCACGCTCGCGATGGCGAATCCACCTGCATGGGAGAGCGATACGAGCCAGCCTCGAATTCCCTGCCGCTCGGCAACGCTGCCGACTTCCCCTGAAACTCGAAGACTCGGTGCACCCGATGGAAGCGTGATGACTTCGATGTCCGTCCAGCACATGCGGCTTCGAAGACCAGTTCCGACCGCCTTCAGTGTCGCTTCCTTTGCGGCGAAACGCGCCGCCAGTCTCTCCGCCCGCCGCGGTCCCACCGCATCCGCTGCCCCCTGCTCATGGGATGTGAACACGCGCGCGAGGAACTGCTCACCATGATCAATCAACATTCGTTCAATCCGAGCGACCTCAACAAGATCAATGCCATGACCGACAACACCAGACTGCCGCCGCACGTTCATGACTCATGCTCCTCTGGCCACAGCGCACGAACTCGCTCGAGTCCCGCTCGCGGCTGGGCCCAGTGGCGCGCATCAGCGACAGGCGAGCGTTGAAAGCCGGCTCCCGCGAGCGCAAGCACATATTCGCCGAGTTGCAGGCGCGCGCCATCCGCCTCACCTGGCGGTGCCCGCATGCCAGACTGCAACATGTCCACGATGCGCGCAGCTCGCAGTCGCTGGCCACAACGAGCCACGCTTGCCACGGGATCGTGACCGAGCGACAAGAGCATCGCCGGATCGATTCCAACCCCGATTGGATCATCGGCAGTTGCCTCCCACGCCCCCGTCACCGCATCGCTTCCGTGATCAGCCACCACGACTCCTGCATGCGCCGCGGTACTGCTGATCTGCGCACGCACATCGCGCAGGATCTGCGCGTTGGCATCGGTCAGCACGGGAAGTGCCGTAGACACCGACACGCGTCCGAGGTCCGCGGCCATACCGACGGCTTGTCGAAGCGCATCCACTGCGCGCTCTGCATGGGTTGGACTGGCGAAGTGCTCGGGTGGGATCCACACATCCAGACCCGCACAGCGCATCTCCAGTCGCCGAAGACGAACCATGAGATCTCGGCGCGCACTGGCGGCCAGTTCTCTTGGACGCATCCCCGGCTGCGTCGCGGACAACTGCACCGCACGAAAGCCAATCGAACGCAGCACCTCCAGGCCATCGATCGGATCATCCCCAAGCGGCGCGAGCGTTGCAGCAAGCGGCGGCATCAGTCGGATCGCGCCCAGCATCGATTGGAAGGCTATCGTCTTCTCCTGCATCGCATGCCGACGAACAGAGCCCCAGCACGAAAGACGACAGCGCAGCGCAAGCGAGCTGCGCAACTGCTCGCTGCACTACGGCGACGCTACCCAGAGGCGAAGTGCGCACTTGAGGCCAACGGCCCGCATGAACTCCTGATCGCCACCATCCTTTCGGCGCAGGCGACCGATGCCTCCGTGAATAAAGCGACTCCAGCGCTCTTCCGAGCGTTTCCAACGATCATGGCATTTGCGGCGGCCACCCCCGCGGACATCGAACCGTATGTTCGCACCATCAACTTCTGGCGCAACAAGTCTCGTTCCATCGTTGAGACCGCGCAGGCTCTCCAGCGCGACTTCGGCGGTGAGGTGCCACGCAGCATGGACGCGCTGCTGACATTGCGTGGCGTCGCGCGCAAGACCGCGAATGTCGTGCTGGGGAACGCCTTCGGCATGCAGGAGGGTGTGGTGGTCGACACGCATGTTGCGCGGCTGTCCAAGCGGATGCGGCTCACGCGGCACACCGATCCAGTCAAGGTGGAACGAGATCTGATGGCTCTCTTCGTGCCGAGCAGCTGGTGCGAACTCTCCCACCTGCTGATCTCACATGGGCGAGCTGTCTGCAAAGCACGCGGCGAGACATGTGCCAACGATTCGATCTGCCGTCGCTTCTGCCGCTGCGCCGGAAGCACGGGCAACGCGCCAACTCCGGCATCAGCTCGTCGGCGAGGTGGTGGCACCCGTACCAACACCCGCAGTTGAATCCCCCGCCGAGCCATCTGCATCCGTCGCTGGGCTGGTGTTGATCGTCTGCCAAAGGACAACTCCCATGCCACCAAACAGACTGACCCAGCTCGCACCATCATCGGTGCGACGCGGGTATAGGTTGGTCACCGGTCCCTGCAGGCGCACCCGCGCAACGCGCACCATCGACCCGTTCACGCGGCGCCACACATCGATGCCATCATCGTGACCGATCCAAAGGTCAGCGCCCACGTTGGTCACGGTCCGCGCGAGGCTGCCCTGCGGCATCTGCAGCACCTGCTGCTGCCCCTTGTCTTCCACAATCACGCGGGATGCGACTTCGATTGTGAACGCATCACTGTCCGCACCTTCGATCAGTGCCTTGCCGAAAGAACCCTCGATCGTCGCGCACGGCGGGTTTACGGTTTGGATCGGGTTTGTCGAAGGCTCACAACTGCCGCCCGTCATGTACAGCCAGTTCCCTTCTGGACTTCCTGCAACGATACGACGACCATCGGACAGCACTCGCTCAAGACGCCCTGCCTCTCGGGTCGTCGCGAAGAACTCATCCGCGGGACCGCGCGAGTCCCCTTCGCGTCGATACAGGGAGCGACCAAATGTGCCAGCGATGAGGTAGGTGTTCGGTGCAACGAATGCAGCATCAATCGCGCCACGAACACGAATGGGCGGAAGCGTGGAAAGTCCATCCGCATCGATGCGCCATACCCCAATCTGTGCGGCCGTGATCGCCCACAACTCGCCCTGGATGTATCGCAGGTGACTGACTTGCCCGGGGAACACTTCAGCGGCCCGTTCATGCAGATCACCGTCGAGCAATCCGATTCGCGCTGAATCGTTCCCCTGCACCACGAAGCCGAATTGCCGATTCGTGTTCGTACGGACCGGCCCGCTCGCAGGAAGGGGTACGAGCATCGTGGCCGATCCAAGAACACTCCCATCACTCAGCCGGACGATTTCACCGCCACGGGTCGTGACCGGCCCCGCGGCGGTACCAACCACTCTGCCACATACAGCACCGCCGGCAAGGAAGCGCTCGCCGGTATCGACGCGAACCACACCGCCCAAGCCGCTGACATAGACCGCGCCATCTACGCTCGACACACTCTCCGGACGCACACCAAGGACCTTCTCGGTCATTGACTCAATCACCATCGGCGAAAGAGGATTCGAGATATCGATGCGAAGGACGGAGGTGCGGTCGAGCACGGCTACCAAATCGCTGCCGTGTCCGACCATATCGACAAGCGCGCCAGACTTGCCCGGTGCTGCGCAGACAAGTTTGGCAAGCACGTTTCCGTCCTGTGGATCAAGCACCAGCAGCGTGGCCCCAAAGCCCTGAAACACATTGTCGCGGTAGGTAAGCGTGCACCAGTGCGAACCTCCGACGGAGTGCGAACAGACGAGATCTTTCGGTCGGCTATCGAGCCGATTGGTCGGCGTGTAGTCACTCACACATGCACTCAGGAGCAATGCCACACACGAACCGAAACGAGGCAGGCGCTTCCACACGTCCATGGCGAAAGCGTAGCGCACGGTGCTAGGATCGAAGGATGAACCAGGGACGGATCGAACTGCTTCAGAAGATGCTTGAGAAAGACCCGAGCGACTCTTTCTGTTGCTACGGGATGGCGCAGGAGTACCTGAAGCTCGGCGACATCGACAATTCGCTGGCTTGGTTTGACCGAACCATCGCATCGGATCCAGACCACTGCTACGCCTACTTCCACAAGGCGCGGGCGCTTGAAATGGGTGGCCGACTGACCGAGGCACAAGTAACCCTTCGAACGGGACTCGAGCGCGCGCGCTTGCAGGGCGATTCGCACGCCATGAGTGAACTGCAGGGCTATCTCGGGCAACTGGAATGACTACAGCTCGTCGTCCAAATACGCGCAAACAGCTGATTATCGAACGGATCGAAACCGATCCGAAGGATCCGCGACTTGCACGCATCATGGTCGCAGGCGCACCTCGATCTGTGGCGATTGTTGGGCGAGAAACACTCACAGCCCTTGGCGTGCGCGAGGGCATTCGATGGACTGTGCAGTTGGAGGCGCGTGTCCGAAGTGTGCAAGCAGAGCGCGAGGCACGGTCGTGTGCGCTCGCCATGCTCGCTCGAGCGAGCCAGAGCGCAGAATCCATTCGACGAGCACTGTTGCGCCGCCATGTCACGGCGGAAGTGGTCGAGCGGACTGTCGCATCGCTTGTTGCCGACCGCTGGATCGATGAGGAAGCGCACGCAGCGCTTCGTGCCGACCGACTGTCTGCAGCGCGGCCAGGCGCCTGCGAAACGCATCTCACGGAAGCACTCGGGAATGAGGGAATCCCCGAGTCGTTGGCGCTGCGCGAAGCGCGGCGCGTCGCGGGAAGCGCCGACGCTGCAGCTCGCGCACTGTCGCTTGCTCGAACCGCGCTTCAGCGGCGAGGTCGCCGAACTGCGATCTCAGTTGCACAGTCGTTGGTTCGCAAGGGATTCGATCCCTCTATCATCGCCGATGCCATGCGGCGTGAAGGGTTCGACTGCGATGCAGAGTGACATAACACTCAGATTCTGTGTGCTACTTGCTGCATGCGCACTGAGCGTTCTGGGCGGTTGTACGGGTCACTTGAATCAGTCGAATGGGATCGACGGGATCGGCGCGGGAGCGCTGCCTGCGCTGCAGTCAACGACACAGACATCCCTCGCTGATCCAACTCCGTCGGTGGCTGGGCTTGACCGTCGGAATTGGCATCTCGTGATGGTGGCTGTTCCGCGCGGTCAAGTCCAGGTACAGCCGACCTACTCGGAGGATCCAACGATCGTGCACGGACCAGCCCGCGTCGATGGCATCTATCCAACCACATCGACATCGCTCGATGGACCATCGAACCGCACTCAACTGTTCGTCGAGGGCGTCGCGCAGCCTTTTGTGCCAACAGTGCTGTTCTTCGCCGCGCCTGTGCGCATGGCAAGTGGCGATCCGCCTGGAGCGACGCATCAACAGCCGAGAGCCGGATTTCATTTGGTGCCAGTTATGGCGGATGGGCAGCCAGTTTGGGATCGCGGGACTTGGGCCTGGGTCGAAGGCCCACCTACGCCGTAGGCACCTTCGCGTCATCCATGAGTTCGTTCTCTGATGCCTGCGCTTGAAGCCATGACAACTCCGCCGACACAACCCGTTCGGGCTCTTCTGCGTCCGATTCGCATCGGTGCAGTGGATGCGCCCAACCGCGTTCTCATGGCACCACTGACGCGCTGCCGTGCACCGAATCACGTGCCAACGCCGCTGATGGCTGAGTACTACTCGCAGCGGGCGACCGCCGGCCTCATTATCGCAGAAGCGACGATGGCTATTGCAGGCGGATCCGCGTTCAACAATGAACCGGGTATTCACACGGATGAGCAGATCGCGGGCTGGCGGGTCGTGACGGATCGGGTCCATGCAGCGGACGGTCGGATCTTCCTTCAACTCTGGCATGGTGGCCGAACATGCCATCCGCTGCTCAACGGAGGCCGACAACCGATTGCTCCAAGCGCAATCGCAATCACATCCAATCCCTTCCGCGGTCCTGATGGACCAGTCGCACATGCCGTACCGCGTGCGGTCGATGACAGGGAAATCCCCGATCTTGTTGGTGGCTTTGCGACAGCGACACGGTATGCGCGTGATGCGGGCTTCGATGGAGTGGAAATCCACGGCGCAAACGGCTATTTGATCGACCAATTCACGCGCGACGGGTCGAACCAACGCACCGGTGCCTATGGCGGTCCCACCTCACACCGAATTCGTTTCGCCTGCGAAGTTGTGGAAGCGGCCTGCGCTGCATGGGAGCCGGGACGGGTCGGACTGCGTCTATCGCCGCTCGGCAGCGGCAACAGCATGAGCGACAGCGATCCTGTCGGCACCTACACGCTGCTCGCGGAAGCCGTGAGTCGAATCGGCATCGCCTATCTGCATGTCTTACGCGCCGACTTCACGGGTGTACAGAAGGCCGACGTGCTCACGCCCCTTCGTCAGGCCTTCCGTGGAACACTTGTGTCGAACATGGGCTACACGCCCGATGAAGCAGAGCAGGCGATCGAATCTGGAGCGGTGGATGCTGTGGCGTTCGGACGGGCGTTTCTTGCCAATCCTGACTTGCCCGAGCGCATCCGAGTCGGTGCCGAGTTGAATACCGCGAATGACAAGACCTTTTACGGCGGCGGTGCAGAGGGCTACACGGACTATCCGTTCCTAACACAAACGCAGCGCGATGCAATGCTGCAGGGTGTTCGATGAAAGACGATGCGAACAGTGCTCCGCTCGGACTCCCACCGGGCTATCCATTTCAGCGCGACTGGGAAGTGACGCCACGCGAGCTGAAGGCGCTTCTTGATCAGCGCGCCGCGGTCGTCGTCATCGATGTGCGAACGGAAGCAGAACGCAGTCTCGCACGCATCGATGGCACGATGCATGTGCCACTGTCTGAACTTTCTGGGCGCCTACCAGGGCTGCGCGAACATGAGTCCGACCGCATTGTGGTGCTGTGTCATCATGGCATGCGCAGCTTGAAGGCAACGGAGTTGCTTCGGCAGGCGGGCTTCGATGATGTACGCAGTCTCGCGGGCGGCATCCACCTCTGGAGTATGGACATCGATCCAACGGTCCCCGCGTACTGAACACCCCCACTGGCAGTTGCAAGCACAAGCGCGGTTGTCGGATTCCGCAGCACAAACCGCTGGAATCACACGAAAGCGGGCGAAGGGATTTGAACCCTCGACATTCGGCATGGAAGGCCGACGCTCTACCGCTGAGCTACGCCCGCAAGACTGCGAAAGTGTACCGAAGGAGCGAGCATGTGTGCGCTGAGCACGGGCGCTCGTCACCGCTCATGTCGCGGCGAGCAGGCGTTCCACATACTTGATGTCATGGGTTGCGTTCACGAAGAGCTCTTCGCGGAGCAAGCGCTCGTACAGCGGGATCGTGGTCTTGATCGGTCCAACCTTGAACTCCGCAAGCGCGCCAAGCGAGCGGCGAATGCACTGCTCCCGCGTCGGCGCATGAACGATCAGCTTCCCGACCATCGAGTCATAGTTGGTCGGCACCCGATACCCGGCACGGACATGGCTGTCGAGACGGATGCCAGGACCACCTGGCGCGATCCACGTCTCCACAAGACCCGCCTGCGGCATGAAGTTACGCGCAGGATCCTCGGCATTGATCCGAAACTCCATGGCATGTCCCTGAATGCGGATGTCCGACTGTTTGTAGGGTAAGCGCTCGCCTGCTGCCACGCGAATGCCAGTCTGCACGATGTCCACGCCCGTGATCGCTTCGGAGATCGGATGCTCCACCTGCACACGAGTATTCACTTCAAGCATGTAAAAGTTCTGACGACGGTCCATCAGGAACTCGCAGGTCGCTGCACCCGAGTACTTGGCTTGCCGGATAAGTTCAGCAGCCGATTCGCAGACTTTCTCACGCTTTGCCGAATCGACTCCAGGCGCAGGCGCCTCTTCGATAAGTTTCTGATGTCGACGCTGGCTCGAACAATCACGCTCGTAGAGGTGCACCGAGTTGCCATGTTTGTCGCCGATCACCTGCACTTCGAAGTGCCGAGCGAGTTCGAGATACTTTTCGACAAAGACCATCGGGTTCCCGAACGCGGCCGCGGCCTCCTGTCGCGCCTGTTCGATTCCCTGACGCAGTCCAGCCTCATCATGCGCGATGCGCATGCCTCGCCCGCCGCCACCGCCTGCAGCTTTCACAATGACTGGAAATCCAATGTCCTTCGCCACCTGAACGGCCTCATCGATGTCCTCAATGCCCCCCTCGGTACCCGGGAAAATCGGCGTTCCTGCCTTCTTGGCAAGTCGCTTGCAGTTGACCTTGTCGCCCAGCGCGAACATCGCCTCTGGGCTCGGGCCGATGAACTCGAATCCGCTGTCGCGGCAGACTTCCGCGAAGTGCGCGTTCTCGGATAGGAATCCGTAGCCAGGATGGATCGCGTCCGCCCGCGAAATCTCTGCCGCAGCAATGATGCGATCGATGCGAAGATAAGAGTCCTTGCTTGGCGGCGGACCAATACAGATCGCTTGCGTCGCTTGCTCAAGCCACGGCCCACCTGCATCCGCAGATGAGTACACGCACACGGGCTCAATCCCAAGTTCGCGACATGCTCGGATGATGCGCAGCGCGATCTCGCCGCGGTTTGCAATCAGGACTCGCTTGAACATGACGATCAGCTCGGTCGAATCAAGAACAGTTTCTGACCGAATTCAACCGCTTGCCCATTCTTCACCAGAACCTTCGCGATCGTGCCCGATCGCTCTGCCTTGATTTCGTTGAAGATCTTCATGGCTTCGAGCAGGCACACCACCGTATTCGCATCGACCGCCATTCCAACAGTGGCCAGCGGCGGTTTGTCTGGGCCTGACGCCGCGTAGAAAGTTCCCACCATCGGACTCTCAATCGCCTCAAGCCCCGCCTCATCCGCTGCAGTGGCGGGCGCCGCACCTGTCCGTGCTGCTGCGGCCGAGGCAGCCGCAGCGGGCGCGGCAACAACAGCTTGCCCAGACTGTGCAGCCGAGGCGAGCGGCGCACCGTTATGCACCACCTGAGGCACCATGAGAGTGGTCTGCCTTCGGATAGTGGCCTGCTCGTCCTTATCCCGTAGGTCGAGTTCTGTCAGGTCATTCTCGACCATCAGTCGAACGAGTTCCTTCAATTTGCGGATGTCCATCATGGTTGGAAAAGGATAGCAAGAGGCTGAGATCGGCGCAGAACGGCACAGGATCGACGCAGTTCCCCTCCGCACCTTTCTCCAACGCTTCATCCAAAACTGGGTGCTCTAGCGAAGCGATATCGGTGGGCCAAGCACTTCTGCAAGAACTATCCCCTGCCGAAGGCCTGCTGAAGTTGCAAGAGTCGACCGCAATCGACTGAGTGGGTTTGGTGCCACACTTACGCCCTTTGCAACCGATGAAGCGAGGGCTCCTGTCGCCGTTGGATAACGACCTCGCAGCGCTCCATCGTGAATCTGTCGAGATCGCTCGCGGAGATAGGCGGCACTGGACTCACCATCGGGATCCTCCTTGTCCATGCTCGCATCGAACGAAACATCAAACAACTCTGGCTTTGCTGGAACGACAGCGGGTGCAGCAACAACGGCGGGAGCCTCCTGCGCAAACTGGTCGAGGCGTCTCTTGATTTCCTCCATGTAACTGCGCGCATCTGCAGCGCCTGAAGGCGCCTGCGTGGCGGAGGATGGTGGCGACCATGCAGTGCGCTGAGGCATTGCAACGATTGCGGGCGCTGTGACCTGATCATTCCTGGACACTTTCAAAGGGACTGCCTGCGCCCCTTGCGCCTGAGTCTTTGCGGCGCTTGCCTTCTTCTCCGCCTGCTTTGCCCCGAAGCGAATGACCGCCTGCAAGACAACAATGACGATGAAGATGATGGTGCCGGTTGTCATAGCTGGCGCAGACAGTCTATGCGCCGCGGGGCAACCGAACAGCGAGTGCAGCTGACCGAACGCCGAAGTCACATCCAAATGCAGACGCAAGAACACTCGGTTCAAGAACGCGCTTGGCTGGCCCGAAAGCGATCAACGAACCGCCGTCCAGAAGTGCTACGTCATCCGCCCACTCATCTGCGAGCGCGAGATCGTGCATCGCAGCAATCACGACAGCGCCTCGTTTGCAGCGGCGTCGCAGCGCTCCGATCACTCGCACAACCTCGGCCGGGTCAAGATTCGCCAGCGGTTCATCAAGCACAAGCAGCCCCGCATCGGCATGCTGCCGAAGGGCCCGTGCGACAATGCATCGCTGCTGCTCGCCGCCAGACAACTCATGGAATCGTCGACCCGCGAGCGGCTCGAGCGCAAGCTCCTCAAGCAATGCATCCGCGGAGATGCTCGCGGCCCCATGCTCAGCACCCAACTCGATCACATCACGAGCTGTCACATCGATGGCAAGCATCGACCGCTGTGCCACCCATGCCACGGACTTCGCACGCAGCACTGGAGCGATGGCGCTGATCTCCCTTTCACACCACTGCACGGACCCTGCCGTCGGCGCTCGCAGCCCTGCGGCAAGACGAAGAAGCGAGCTTTTTCCGCTGCCGTTCCTGCCGATCAGGAGGCAGGTTCGACCGCGTTCAATCTGCATCGTCACCGAATGGAGAACACGCCGCTTCGAATACGCAAAGGAAGCGTCTCGAATCGTCAGCATGACCAGTCTCCACGGCGCAGGCGCGCGG
>Ga0163212_1000147_pt1 | contig 28197 bp, 22 predicted proteins | sample Malawi_45m_30L_FD_113532 | JGI IMG/M metagenome (GOLD analysis project Ga0163212, IMG submission 113532) | Freshwater microbial communities from Lake Malawi, Central Region, Malawi to study Microbial Dark Matter (Phase II) - Malawi_45m_30L | ecosystem: Environmental > Aquatic > Freshwater > Lake...
ATTGCGGTTTTCGAGCACGAGTACGAGGGTGCGGTGGCGTGTATCCAGACTGTCGCAGCCTGTCCATCCCCGGCGTACGATCGTTGCGGTTCCAGCCGAACACCGAACACCGAACACGGGCTATTGATCGCGGACCACTTTTTCTAAGGCTTTGTGATGAGCGGGCAGGACCTGGGTCGTCAGCGGTTATTGTCACTGGATCAGTTTCGTGGTTATACGATTCTGGGGATGTTGCTGGTGAATTTTCTGGGTGATTATGCTGTGTGTCCGCGCTGGCTGCGGCATACGAATGATTACTGCAGTTATGCGGACACGATAATGCCGCAGTTCTTGTTTGCGGCGGGATTTGCGCTGCGTTTGAGTCTAGTGCGTCGCTGGCAGCGTGACGGAGTGATTCCGTGGGGGCGCTTGCTGCGTCGGATTCTGGGACTGGCGCTGGTGGCGGTGGTGTGGTATTCGGTGTTTGACATTCCTGATTTGTGGCGGCGGTTGTCTGTTCGTGACTGGTCTGACGTATTGCTGGAGCAGGTGAAGCGGGATTGGTTTCAGACATTGATGCATATTGCGGCGACGTCGCTATGGTTATTGCCGGTGATTTTGAGTTCGGTAGGGGTGCGTTTGGGGTGGGCTGTATTTTCCGGGGTGTTGCATGTGGTGCTGAGCGGCTGGTTTAATTTCGTCTGGGTGCATGCATCTCCGCGGGGGATTGACGGTGGTCCGCTGGGTTTCCTGACGTGGGTGATCCCGGCAGTGCTGGGGACTGTGGCCTGTGACGTGCTGGCGGCTGAGGGGGCGGTGCGTGCTGTCGGGAAATTATGCCGGCAGGGTTTGGTTGTGATGGTGCTGGGCTGGCTGATTTCGTTTCCGACGGTGCTGTATGATGTGTCGCTGGCGGCGGGTAAATTGTCAGTGGCGGGGGATTATGCGTCGGATCCGGTCTGGCCTCGGCAGGAACGCTGGCGGTTGTGGGGCGGTCGACTGCCGGAGCCGCCCCTGGTGCCTCCGCCTGGCCCTGCCCAGCGGCAGCTGAATTACTGGATGATGAGTCAGCGTGCAGGATCGCTGTCGTACACGACATTTGCGGGTGGTTTGTCGTTGTTTTTGTTTGCGAGTTTTGTGTGGTTGTGTGATGTGCGGGGCTGGAACTGGCGGGTCTGTGGTGCATTGGGTGCCAACTCTCTGGCCGCGTACATGCTGCATGATTTGGCTGCGAAACTGGTAAGTCCATGGCTGCAGCGGGACAGTTCGCTCGTTACGGTGGTGGTGGGCTGGCTGATTTTTGCGGGGCTGGTGTATGGATGTTGTTGCTTATTGCAGTGGAAACGGTGGTATTTGCGAGTTTGAGTAGAGTTTGCGGGCATCTGCAGGCCGGGATCTGACCAGATGCCGGGTGGCAGCGGTGTCTTTCATTCGATTTACGCCCGTCGGGCTGATAGCATACCAGCGCTGGCAGTGTGACAAAGTTGTGCTCAATGCTTTCACAGATGGCTTCTCCCACGGAATATGCTCATGCGGAATCTTTCCCGACTGCTGTTATGTTTGCTGGCAGCGACCTGTGCCGACGTGCTGATCGTGAGGGCGGACGACGATTTGAACTGGGTGCGGATACGTCTGGACGAGCGATTTCGATCCGAGGGTGTGGCGGCTGGTGACTTTAATAGTGATGGGAACGTAGACGTAGTGGCCGGCGACATTTGGTATGAAGCTCCCAACGCCGGTTCTAATGCGTGGCTGGACGGTTCGCAGTGGAAGCTGCACGAGGTACGAACGCCGGGTGAATTTGTGGCGGGTGTGGGTTACAGCAACAGCTTTTGCAATTTCGCGCATGACATCAACGGCGATGGTCACCTTGACGTGATCATCGTGGGGTTTCCGGGTGACCCGTATCACTGGTATGAGAATCCGGGGCCGGGGAATGAGCAACTGTGGAAGCAGCATATGATCTGGACCAGTGCCTGCAATGAATCGCCCGAGTTTGAGGATCTGAACGGCGACGGGGTACGGGAGATTGTGATTGGTTCGCAGCCGGAATCGCGAATGGGCTTTAATTTTCTGCCCAGTCGTGACAAGCCTCGCGAGCAGTCAGCTTTTCAGGCCATCAGTGAGCCCGGTGATCCTGCTCAAAACGGCACATTCAAGTACTACCACGGGCTGGGTGTTGGTGACATGAATGGTGACGGGCACAGGGACATCCTGATTGCTCATGGCTGGTGGCAGAATCCGGGTCGACCGGGTGACGCAACACAGTGGTTGTTTCATCCGGTGAGAGTGAAGACCGAGGGTGGCGAGTCACCGTTGCCGGCTTGTGCGAATTTGTATGCGGATGATCTGGACAGTGACGGGGACATGGATTTGTTCTTGTCTTCGGCGCATGCGTATGGTGTGTGGTGGGCCGAGAACACGGGGGATGTCGCCTGGACGCTGCATGATATTGACAAGTCATTTTCGCAGACGCATGCGGTCGAGCAAGTGGACATCAACGGAGACGGGCAACTGGACTACGTCACGGGCAAACGCTTTTTCGCTCACAACGGCGCCGACCCGGGAGCCTTTGATCCGGTGGTGATGTATTGGTTTGAGGTCGTTCGAGCGAAGGGTCAGGGGCCGAAGATTGTGCCGCATCGGATTGTGGCTGGCACTGGCACCGGCGTGGGGACTCAGTTCGAAATTTCCGACATGAACGGGGACGGTCGCCCCGACATCGTTCTCTCGAATAAGAAGGGCGTCAACGTCCTGATTCAGAAAACTGTTAAGTAACTCAGACAAATGACCGGTTGGCGGTGGCTAATTACTGTTCTCTTGTTCATATTTCTTGTGTGTCTCGGGCGTGGATCTGGACATTGGGTGACTGGCAGCACAGAATTCTCTTTTGGGGCCCTGGGCAGTTTGGTTGTTGTTTTGTGTGTCTGGTCTTCGGGGGCTGGTTGCTGTGGTGTCAGTGAAGCGAGATCGCGAGCAGTTGATATCGCAGATCAGATCGGTGTCGCCGGTGATAGCGCCATCGATGCTGAAGTGTGATTTTGGCAATTTGAATCGTGAGTTTGAGCTGTTGCAGTCGGCTGGCACTGAGGTGTTGCATCTGGATGTGATGGACGGCCATTTTGTTCCGAATCTGTCGTATGGCCCGATGGTGATTGAGCGGATGCGAGAGCATTCACGTGCGATTTTTGATGCGCATCTGATGATTTCGGATCCGGGTCGTTATTTGGACGAGTATGTGCGGGTGGGTTGTGAGTCGATCACGATTCATCTGGAGGCTGTGCCAGAGCCTTCAGGATTATTGCGTGCGATTCGTGAGCGTGGCTTACTGGCGGGTCTGGCGGTGAATCCTGGCACAGGCTGGTCTCGGGCGGCCAGATTTTTGGACGAGATGGATTTATTTTTGGTGATGAGTGTTCAGCCGGGCTTTGGCGGTCAGAAGTTCATTCCGGGTGCGATTTCGACGATCCGGGAGGCGCGACTGGCTGGAGGTGAGCGGCTGTTGATTTCAGTGGACGGCGGGATCGGAAAATCCACGATTGCAGAGTGTGCGCGAGCGGGCTGTGACCTGTTTGTTGTCGGAAGTTCTGTGTTTGATGAACCTTGCTACTCGGCAGCAATGGCCGAGCTGCGGCGGCTGGCGATGGAAACGCGGGCTGCTGTCTGAGAATCCGGAGTGTATGTCGACGATAGTACTGATACGGGCGGGCTGCACGGACTATGAGGACGCGCACCGTCTGCTGGGGAATCTCAGTGTTCCCCTGAATGCTCGGGGTACCGGGCAGATGCGTGAGGTTGTGCAGCGTGTGCAGCAGCAGGGGTTGTCACTGGAGGTGATTTTGACATCTCCTGAGGACCCTGCCTGCGGCACTGCTCACGAGGTAGCTCGAGCGTTTCCGCGGCTGAAGGTCAAGGAATTGGGGGAGTTGCGGAATGTGAACCAGGGGTTGTGGCAGGGATTGCCGGAGAACGACGTGCGTCGCCGGTTTCCTCGATTTTTTCGTTCGGGAAAAGAGGATCCGACGGCGATTTGTCCGCCGGAAGGTGAGACACTGTCCGATGCGTGTCAGCGGATCGAGGGTGTTTTAAGTCGAGCGCTGCGTCGGTATCGGGTATTTGCCGTGGTGGCACCTGAGCCGCTGGCTTCGGTGATTCGGTGTACGGTTCTGCATCGTCGGATGCGGATGACGGAATGTTTGTGTGGTACTGATACAGATGAGCTGGTGCAGGTGTTGCAGTCCAGCAGTTTTGAGGCGTCGGGTTTTGCCGGCGTGACTGAATCTTGTGGTGATTGTGTGCCGTTGCCAGGTCAGGGTGCAGAAACATGAGTGCAGTGGAAAACTCAAATGCAGCAGCTCAGACTGGCTGGCGTCCCAAGCGCGGGGTGCCGGCTGGATTGTGGCTGCGTTGTGATGGTTGCGGAGCGACGGTGTTTCGCAAGCAGGTCGAGCAGAACCTGAATGTCTGTCCGGAGTGTGGGCATCATTTTTACGTGCCGACGGCGATGCGGATTCGGCAGTTGCTGGATCCGGACAGTTTTGAAGAGTGGTATCCTGACATGACGTCGGGCGACCCGCTTGGCTTCTGTGACCGCAAGCCGTATCGCGAGCGTGTTATCGATGAGCAGAAGAAGACGGGGATGAAGGATGCCTGCACGGTGGGACGGGGCTACATGCGTGGTCGTCCGCTGGTGTTCGGTCTGACGGATTCTGCATTTATTATGGGCAGCATGGGCTCAGTGGTGGGCGAAAAGCTGACTCGAGCGGTTGAGCGTGCGACTGAGTTGTCGCTGCCGCTGGTGATTGTCAGCGGATCTGGTGGCGGGGCGCGGATGCATGAGGGGATTATTTCTCTGATGCAGATGGGCAAGGTTTCTGCTGCTCTGGCGCGCTACCGCAGGGCTCGCGGCCTGTTCATTTCGGTCCTGACTAATCCGACGATGGGTGGGGTAGCGGCCAGTTTTGCGTCGCTGGGTGACATCATTGTGGCGGAACCGAAGGCGCTGGTTGGATTTGCGGGTCCGCGAGTGGTAGAGGCGACCTGCAAGATCGCGTTGCCGGACGACTTCCAGACCAGTGAATTCATGCTGAAGCATGGTTTTGTGGACCGCATTGTGGCTCGATCTGAACTGCGTTCTGAGCTGGCTCGACTGATTGACTACGGTGGTCGCCAGTGAAGTGAGTTCGCGAGGCGGACTGAATTTCGAGGGGGCCCGACTGCTGCTGCAGTGCGGGCCCTGTTTTTTGGGCCCCGAGTTTTAAGATATTGGGATAGGGGTGTTGGGCTGTGGGCGTGGGAGGGGGACTGAGGGATGTTGAGCGATGTGTATTGTGTGCGTGGCGGGGGACTGGTTCGCGGGCTGCTGTCGCTGTCTGTCATGCTGGCTGCGCTGAGTGTGCAGGCGACGGCTGACGAACCGTCGACGGGGCAGACGGCAGAGCGGTCACAGGACGGCACGTGGCATCCCGTGACGGCTGGGCTGAATGGTGCGGACGTCTCGCAGTCGATGCGTGAGTCAACGATACTGAAACTGGCAGGTGAGCAGTACTCAGTGACCGTTAACGGGACTCCGGATCGTGGCACCTGTGTATTGGATCGTACTGTGCAGCCGTGGCGCATGAAGATTACGGGGACGGTGGGGCCAAATCAGGGGAAGGTTTTGCTGGCGATTTTCGAGCTGACTCAGGGTGATCGATTGCGGGTGTGTTATGACTTGTCGGGTGCTCAGTACCCGCAGGGTTTTGGTGCGGAGTCTGGCAGTGGTCGTCTGCTGGTGGAGTATCGTCGTGAGCTGCCGAAGGGGGCGGAGTTGTCGGGCGAGCTTTCGGGTGTTCCGGACAGCGATGTGTTATTGCTGAAGGTGGCTGACGGGACTGAGCACCGGATTCGGCTAAACGGCATCGATGCTCCTGAACTGCAGCAGCCTTTCGGCAAAGAGTCGCAGGAGTTGTTGCAGCAGTTGTTGCGTGGTCGTGTGCTCCGCGTGGTGACTCAGGGTGAGGACCGGGGCGGTCAGATTATTGGTGACGTGTATATGCGACTGGCGGAGGGGGCAGCTGAGCGATCATTGAATGTGGAGTTGGTGGAGCGTGGCTGGGCGTGGCATTTTGTGCGATTTGCGAAGGATAATCGAGAGCTGGCTGAGGCCGAGCAGAAGGCTCGAACGGCCAGGCGTGGTTTGTGGTCGTCTCCTGAAGCGAAAGCGCCGTGGGATTTTCGGCGTGAGCAGGCAGAGTCTGCGAAGGGTGGCGGTTCGGGCCGGTGAATTTGGTGATGTGGGCGGAGTTTGAGTTGAACAGCAGAGGAAAGGGTGAGCGAGATCCAGCGGAGAATTTCAGTGGGGCGCGTGGTTTGCGGGTGTGGTCATTATGACTTTGGCCTGGCATTTGTTTGGTGTGGGCAGTCCGGCTGGTGTGCTGGCTGACGAAAAGGCTGCTCCGAAGCTGCCCGCTGGTGTGTGGATGGAGCGGGATTTGTTGTCTGTGGAGGGCAGGGATGGGTCACAGCGGCTGGATTTGTATTTGCCGGAGCGGCTGGTGCGCTGCCTTTGATTGTGCATATTCATGGTGGTGGCTGGCGCGGAGGCAGTAAGTATCCGTGTCCGTTTCTGGTGTTGGTAAATCGTGGGTATGCGGTGGCCAGCATTGAGTATCGGTTTAGTCAGAAGGCGATTTTTCCGGGGCAGATGCAGGACTGTCGGGCAGCGATTCGCAGGCTGCGGGGAAGTATGGGCTGGATGCGGGCAAGGTGGGAGTGGTTGGTGGTTCTGCGGGCGGCATTTGTCGACGCTGGTGGGGACATCGGCCGGTGCGGGTGCATTTTCGCAGGCAGGTGAGTTTTGGGATCAGTCGGATAACGTGCAGTTTGTGTGTGACATTTTTGGTCTGGCAAATTATGCGACGGGGATGAAGCAGGCGGCGGCCGACAAAAATGTGCGAAACATTTTTTAGTTTAACTCGGACAGTGATCCGTATTCGCTGCTGATCGGGGGGTTGGGGGAATCTTGAGACGCACCGGGAACTGGTAGCGGCAATGAGTCCGGTGCACTATATCTCGGCCGAAGATCCGCCGAAGTTGGTTCTGCACGGCACTCACGACGCCCTGGTCCCGGATGCTCAGAGTGTCGATCTGGCGGACGCTTTGCGTGCAAAGGGGGTACCGATCTGGCTGTAGACGCTGCCTGGATCTGGTCATGGTGAAGCGGCATTCAGCCGTCAGTCGGCGATGACATTGATGGGCAATTTTTTGACCATTGCGGTGGGGGCTTTGAAATTCGTCTGGTGCCGGAATCTAAGCTGGCGGTTGAGCCCCGCAGCAGAAGCAGTGAGGGGTGGAGGGTTCCGCGGATGGTTTTTTCGCCACGGGTGGGCACGAACAGGGGCGAATGAAATTTAAGCCGTTCGTCGAGATGGTGATCGAATTTTTGCCCGCAGGTCGTGTTTGTGGGGTGAGGCCGCGCGCGGACTCTGCGATGGTGGTTTTTTCGATGAATTGCTTCGGTTCGGTAGTTCTTCTGGCGGTTTATTACCGAATTTCTCCAGCGGCTGCCGATGTTTCAGCGTAAATCACTTTGGATTTTGGATGTTGCATTTGCTCTTTAGGCGGAACCCAACTTAGTATTTTGGCATGGTTCTTTTTCGTCATCTCCTGCTGATTTACTGGGGTGTCCTGGCATTGCTGGGGGACCCTGGTACTCATGCGCTGGCCGACTGTCTGGGTGTTTGCTGTCATGTGCAGACGCTGGCCGGGCGGGGTGCTGACCTGTCCGGGAAACCCGCGGGGCATGCTGTTTGTCAGCATTGTCTGCAGCATCCCGGGTCGCTGTCTGGTGCGGCCGAGAAAGCCGCAGGGTCTGGGAATTGTGGCGGTGAGAGCGATGGGCATTCGCAGCACGATTTGGCAAATTGTCGTCTGTGTGACTGGTTCCTGAAGTTCACTCCGCAGGGCCTTTCGGCTGAGCCCTGTGTGCAGCAATTACCGACTGAGACATTCGTTGTGTCGGTGTCGGTAATAATCGTATCGGCTGCTGTGCCCCCCGCAAGGTCTCGCGGGCCACCCATTCTTCTGGTTGCCTGAGAGGCGTTCCGTTCCTGTGGCGGTTGAGAACTGATGCCGCTGGTGTCGGGAATGGCTGTGGTTTTACGTTGGCGTTACCAGCGCTGTTTCCTGCGCGAAGTGCCGTGTGCCTTGTGTCGCGGCTGTTATTTGCAGCGGTGCTGGCTGGTGGTTGCTGATTAAGTGCTTGGCGAGGCCGATTATGTCAGACACCGTGGATTCAGGGAATTCGGTGCGTTCGGCGGGTTTGCTGCGTGCTGTAGAGCATGGCTTGAATTCGGATTTCTGTCCGAATCTGAATCGCTTCGTGTACTGGATGAAGGAGCCTTTCTGGTGTTTGGTGATGGCTGTGGTGTTATCGCTGCTGGTGGGACTGCTGGTGAATTCTGGGGCATTGTTGGTAACGGCGCTGTTGTTTGCTGCTGGATGTGTGGGCGCTGTTTTTCCGTGGCTTTCGTTGAGTGGTCTGGACTGTGATCTGATTTTTGATCAGCAGCGCGGGCGAGTTGGTCAGCCATTGCTGGTGCGTTTGCGGATTGTGAATCGTCGTCTGTGGCCTGCGTGGGGTGTGTCACTGATTCGTGGATTTGCGGCCGCCGGGTCAAATGGTGTTTCGCTGGGGCGAATACCGGGCTGGTCACCAGTTGAGTTTTCGTGGCCATTTGTGCCGCAGCAGCATGGTGTGTGGCCTTCTGTCAGGCCCGAGTTGGAAACGGGATTTCCGTTTGGCATGTTTCGGGCTCGGCGTGCCATCAATTGTCGTGGCACTGCGATTGTCTGGCCTGCGGAGGGTGATCTGCGGGGCGTACCGGAGGCCGTCAGCTGTATGACTCACGACGACTGTGTGAGTTCCCTGCGACCGGGAGACGCGGGCGATCTGCTGGGGACGAGGCCTTTCCGGCATGGCGATTCTTTGCGGCGAGTGCACTGGATTCAGACGGCTCGTCAGCAGCAACTGATTGCGACTGAGCGTCAGTCGATGGCGCGTTCGCGGGTGTTATTGGAACTGGACACTTCACTGAGCAGTCATGGTGCAGGAGGTGGCGCAGAGTTGTCGGAGGACCGTAATCAGTCGTTGCTGCTGGCGAGTCTGGTAGCTGGTCAGCTGTGTGAATCGCTGCATCGGCAGGGGGCTGATCTGGAGGTCCGTGTGGGCGGACAGGTTTTGGGTTCCGGGGGAAGTGTTGCGGGTTTTCGGCGGCAGATGGATGCAATTTCGGCTGCTCGTCTGTCGCCGGATGCTGCTGGATTGTCTGGCAGAATGCATGGTGTGACGGCGGGTGCGGACGGGGTGATTTTGGTGACGACGAGGCGTGCGTTACAGCACAGTCCGCAGTTGGTGCGGCGGTATCGGGTGATTTGTGTGGAGGAGACTGCCGAGGGTCTGGTGCCGGTTCCGGGGGTGTGGCTGAGTGTGACTGGACGTGCGGGGGTTGAGCGAGATCTGCCGCGTCGGTGGCGGGAGGTTTGTCATGGTAAGTGACAACGCAGTACAGGCTCGGCTGCGGCGACTGGACGGCTCGATGTCTGGTGTTGTCTCGCGTACATTTACTGGAGCGGCGTACCGGTCAGCGACAGCGCTGCTCGAGGGGTCAGAGGATATGTTGCGGCTGTTGTCGTTATTGCTGGCGATGCTGGCGACGTCGGCATTTTTGATTACGGATGCTGATGGTGGGCGGAGTGAGTTTGGTTTGTGGGGGCAGATTCTGGTCGAGTCTTTGCTGGCCGTGGCAGTTTGGCGTGTGGGTGAGCGTGTTTCGCAACGAGTGGAGCGTGGTACGCTGGTGGCGGCAGCGGCAGTGCTGGTACCGGTGTTGAGTCTGCTCTGGGAGCCGCTGCAGCGGATGCTGCTGGGAAGTGGTCGTCCGTTTGAGATGATGATGATGCATGGTCAGAAGAATCTGATGTTATTGCTGGCGGCCGCCGGTCAGCGAGGCGGAATGCGTTTGAGTGTATTCATTGGTGCGGTCTTGTGTATTTTTTCCTCTGCAATTACTCGTGATCCCCGGGCATGGCTGTCCACAGCGATTTTTGCGGTGACGGCATTAAGCTGGCTGGTGGCTGCGTGGTGGTCGGGTTTGCGTCCGCGGATGCTGCGGGATTCCGGCAGCCGTATGCCGTTGCGGTGGGTGCTGGCTGGTCCGCTTTGTGGTCTGGTACTGCTGGCAGCGGCTAACGCCGGTGGTCCTCAGGTGATCACTTCGATGCGTGGATTTTTGCCCAGTTCGGGCGGTGACGGAGATTACGATGAGTTTTCGCGTGGTGGTGTAAATGACGGGGATGCTTTGGTCGCCGGGCAGGACGATATTCGTAGTTTTGGTGCCATTGAGGAGGCTCCCTTTGCGGAGTCTGACCGACCATCGTTGTATGACGTGATCAACGATGCATTTGACGAGCCGGTGCGGCGCAACAAGACGATGCAGCGTGCGGTGGCACTGCCTCCAGAGCTGATGGCATCCTTGCAGCAGCGATTAAGTACGGTGCAGGAGGCCGGTCGGGAGTTTTCGACGCATCGTCGACATTCATCCGCGAGGGGCAGTCGAGCTCGTTCGATTTCGTCAGCGACATTGCTGTCGGTGGCAGGTCGAGTGCCGCTGCATTTGCGCATGGAGTTATATGATCTGTTTGACGGACGGGACTGGCATTCGCTGTCTGCGCCAGCAGATCCGCTGAAGTTTTCGGCTTGCGATCATGCGGGTAAGCCGTGGATTCGAATCCCTGCAAGCTGGCGTGGTTTGAGTTTTGAATCGTATTCGGACTATCACATTGTGACACCTCTGGGGCTTAAGTCGCCCGTGATTCCTGCCCCTGCAGAAGCTCGGGCGCTGCATATCGATCGCGTTGATCAGCCGGACATGTTCGCGTGGCATCAGGAGGGTATTGTCCGGATGGCTCGCGACAGTCTGCAGTCGCAGGTGGCGATCCATCTGCGTTCTGAGGTTTCGAATCAGCAGGTATTGCGGCGTAATACGGGGTTGAATTTTGAAACGACTCGCTATGCCGAGTGTCGTTTATTGCCGACGGGTGCGGGGCTGGAGCGTATCAGGCGACTGGCATCGGGATGGGCTGCGGGCCTGCCTCGCGGAATGTCTCAGGTGGACGAGATCTGTCGTCGTTTACGTGAGGGTTACGTGCTGGATCGTGAGGCATTGCCAGCGGAGTCGGTTGAGTTGCCGGTGGAGGAGTTTTTGTTTCGGCTGAAGAGAGGTCCGGAATATTTATTTGCAACTTCGGCGGTAGTGATGTTGCGCAGTCTGGGCTATACGGCGCGTCTAGTTTCGGGTTTTTATGCGAATCCGCAGAACTATGACGCGAAGAAGCGGAAGACATTGGTTCGCGGCGAGGATGCGCATTTTTGGTGTGAGGTGTTTGTGGGTGGCGGGACGTGGCTGACGATTGAGCCTTCCCCGGGCTACGTGGTGCTGGAGCCGCCGCCGACTGTGGTCCAGCGGATTGCTGCGTTTCTGAGGTGGTTATATCAGCGGGCGCTGGGGAACTGGCAACTGGTACTATGCGGATTAGTAATGCTGGCGTGTGTATTGCAGCAGAGGCGACGGCTGCTGAACGTGTTATTGACGCTGTCGTGGTATGTATTTCCTGGTCGTGGGGTCAGGGATCGAGTGCTGCGTGCCGCGCGTCTGCTTGACTGGCGACTGCGACTGGCCGGGCTGGCTCGTCCGGCTCATCTTTCACCTTTGCGCTGGATGGGGCAGTTATCAGAGATTTCAGTGCCGACTGCAGAGCGTCTGCTGCAGTTGAGCGAGGCTGCGATGTATGGTGATTTGTCGGAAATGTCTGGAGGATTGACAGAGCGGGAGTTGTGGGTGCTGACGGTACTGTCGCTGCGGGAACTGCGTTTTGGAGTTTTGCAGCAGCTTGCGCGGGAGCGGCAGCGTGTGGTAACGGGTGTGGAAGTCAATCAATTGCGATGGGTTTGAACATGCAAATTGTGGATGGGGACTTAGCGTCTGCGGGTGTGCAGGTTTCAGCGGAGCCGGCGGTGTTTGAACCGTTGCGTCGTCGGTTGAATGCAGCTTTGCGTGGCAAGGCAGATGTGATTGAGCAGGTGCTGCTGTGTCTGGCGGGCAACGGGCATCTGCTGCTGGAGGATCTGCCTGGTCTGGGTAAAACAACGCTGGCGCGATCGCTGGCGACGGGGCTGGGCGGCCGTTTTTCCCGCTGCCAGTGTACTCCGGATTTGCTACCGAGTGATGTTACAGGGTTCAGTTTGTTTAATCAGAAGAACCATGAGTTTGAGTTTCGTGAGGGGCCGGTGTTTTCAGAGATTCTGCTGGCGGACGAGCTGAATCGGGCGACTCCAAGGACGCAGAGTGCGTTGCTGGAGGCGATGGCGGAGCGGCAGGTGACGGTAGATGGTCGCCGGTATATCCTGAGTCCTCAGTTTATGGTCATAGCGACTCAGAATCCGGTCGATCAGCATGGCACGTACCCTTTGCCGGAGGCTCAGCTGGACCGTTTTTCGATGAAGCTGAGTATTGGCTACCCGGCTGCTGCGGATGAGTCACAGATGTTGCTGGATGCGACGATGGATTGTGAGGAAGACGGTGCAGCGGCTGGGGCTGTGCTGCCTGCTGGTACTTTGGCGGCGGTGCAGCGGAGTGTATTTCGAGTGAATGCGGCGGAGCCTGTGCGGGACTATCTGGTGCGGCTGGCGGGGGCAACTCGCCTTCATGCATCTGTGAGTTTGGGGCTGAGTCCGCGTGGCTTATTGATTTGGCTGCGGATGTCACAGGCTCGAGCCTGGCTGTCTGGCCGGCGCTTTGTGATTCCTGACGACATCCAGGATACGGCGTTTCCGGTACTGAGTGTGAGGCTGGGGCTGGAGACGTCGCGGGCCCGAACCGTGGTTCAGGAGATACTGGAAAGCACTTCTCTGCCGGAGTATCGATGATGTATCTGGTGCGGGTAAAAGAGCTGGCTGCAGCTGCGGCCGTACAGCGAAGGTCACGGAATCTGGCGTGGCGGCCGGCATGGCTGGTGCTTGCCTCGGTGCTGGGCTGTGGACAGGCATCAATGGATGTTGAAGAGGGTGCTCATCACGATTTTCCGCCGCATCGACCAGTCAGTTATGAGCAACTGGTGTCCGAACTGGAGCGGCGTGTGACGCTGCATCAGACCGGGGGCAGTGATCCGTGGGCTGAGGCAGAGTTGCGGGATCTGGTGAATTGGCTTCCGGAATTTGCGGCGGACAGCGAGTTGAAGCGTCAGGATTTCGACGAAGCTGTGCAACTGGGAAAGCGGCTGCAGTCGGAGTTGGCCGCTGGTGGCGTGCTGTCTGGTGACCGCGTGGATCGAGTAGAGAAATCGCTGCATGGGCTGCGGGAACTGGTTGTGCGTTCGCGTGATCCAAACGGGGCAGTGCAGCCGTGAGGGTAGATTTGTGCAGTGGAGGGGCTGAGTGATGGACGTGATGATGGTGGCCGGTTTCTTTTATCGGGCGTTCGTTAGTCTCGCCGAGGCATCACCGTTTGTACTGGCCGGTTTGATGACGGCGGCGGTGTTGCGAACATTTTTTGGCACCGAGGGGACTCGTCGACTGTTTGGCGAGGGGACTCGCAGTGCCCTGCTGCGAGCGTGGCTGCTGGGGATGCTGCTGCCTGTCTGTTCGCTGGGTGTGATTCCGGTGGTGCGGGAGTTGCGACGTGCGCGAATTCGCGGTGGTACTGTGCTGGCATTTGCGATGTCCGGGCCGTTGTTTAATCCGTTGTCACTGCTGTATGGTCTGACGCTGTCGGAGCCTGTGGCAGTACTGACATTTGCCTTTTGTTCGCTGATCATTGTGACAGCGGCAGGGCTGGTATTTGACAGGTTGTTTCCGGAGGTCAGCGGGCCCGTCGCTGCGGAACCGGCACTGGCATTTGGTTTGCAGCGCATGGCGGCGCTGTTCTCAGTGACGCTGCGTGAGGCCAGCGGACCTGCTGGCGGCTGGCTGCTGCTGGGGCTGTGTGGTGTAGGGGCGCTGGGGGCATTGCTGCCGCAGAGCAGTTTGCAGCATTCGTTCAATGCGGACAATGGGATGGCTCCACTGCTGATGATGCTGTTATCGATTCCCGTGTATGCGACTCCGATGCTGGCCATGTCGCAACTGGGGATGATGTTTCAGCATGCGAATTCGATAGGAGCAGCGTTTATTTTGCTGATACTTGGAGCGGGTACGAATCCCGGCCTGATTGGCTGGTCAGTGGCGGAGTTCGGCTGGAAGCGAGCGACAGGCTGGCTGGTGCTGGTGGTGCTGGTGTTGTTGCCTCTGGCGTATGGGGTGCAGGGGCCGTTGTTTCCGACGGATGTCGAGCCAGCCGGACATACTCATGCGTTCGACATCTACTGTCGTCCATTTTCGGGCAACGAGCCGAATCCGGTGCAGGCGCTGCGGGATCGGCTGTCCCGAGATCTGGCACCCTGGCAGTATCGACCGCTGGTGGTGGTGGGTTTGCTGGCGACGGCGGGTGTGGTGTTGCGGCTGACGGACCGCAGGGGGCGTCTGGAGGCGTGGATTCGGCAACCGGCGGAAGTGCGACCGGCGGGCAAGTATGATCTGGTGATTCCGCCGGCGGTGCTGGGTGTATTTTCACTGAGCGGTCTGGTGGTGCTGAGCGTGGTGGGCTGTTATGCGGCCTATCCTGGTCCTGCGGAAAGTCTGGAGGCCATGACGGATGCTCGGATTGGTGCGTTGAGTGCGGCTCTCAGTCTGGATCATGCCGAGACGAAGTACTGGGCCGAGCGTTATGACGACTGGACACGGCGACTGGAGGTGGGGGCGTGGCTGCGGCGGGGGACTTTGAGTGATTATCATCGCTGGAAGGCTCGTTTGGTCAGAGAGAAGCTGGAGTTGCTCGAACATGAGGTACAGGAGGGTGATCGGGAGCTTGTGCTGAAGTTGGTGTCTGAGATTACGCGAGCGAACCGGCGGATGTCGCAGGCGTACCGGAATGAACTGCCCGCGCGCTGGTGATTTGCCGAACCCGCGGATCTGGCGGCAGGTTCTGATTGCTCAGAATGGCCCCTGGTGGTAGGCTTCTGTCTCTCATCCCGCCTTCGATCGTTCCCTCCTTCCATTTTCCGCCGGGTCGCTGCAGATGCTGCGTTTGTCCGTTTTGCTGCTCTGTTGCCTGCAGTCTGCGCTGGTTTTTGCGGCAGAGGACCGTGAGGTTCGCAGTCTGTCGCAGGCTCGTCAGCACGGTCTGGGTCAGTCATTGCTGTTGATGGCGGTGGCCGCCGATGTGCCCGAGGGGCCTCCGCAGGCCGATCTGGCCACTTTTCGCGACCGTATTCTCCCGGTGCTGCAGCGAACCTGTGTGCAGTGCCATGGCTCAGACCAGCAGGAGGGCAACATTCGGATTGATACTCTGAATCCCGATCTGCTGCATGGGCCGGACGTATCGTGGTGGCAGGAGGTGTTGGCTGTGGTCAGCAAGCACGAGATGCCGCCGCAGGGTGAAGAGCAGTTGACGGCGGCTGAGCGAACTCAGATTGTGGAGTGGCTGTCGGGTGAACTGTTGTCGGCGTCGCAACTGCAGCGGTCGCAGGCGGGGCAGTCAGCCCTTCGCCGCATGACTCGTTATGAAATCAATTATGCATTGCAGGATCTGCTGGGGCTGCCCTGGGATTTTGCAAAGGATCTGCCTCCGGAGCCTGTTTCGAAGGACGGGTTTCAGAACAGTGCTGAGCTGCTGCAGATGTCGGTCAGTCAGTTGGAGGCGGCGCGCGAGGTCTTTCGCGGGGCATTGCGGCGAGCGGTGGTTCGCGGCGAGCGTCCTCGGTCGCTGTTCTGGTCGGCATCGATGCATCAGGCATCGGCGGATGAGTGGGCTGGCCTGGAGGGGCAGCAGCAGAAGCTGCGAGAGCAGCATGCCGCAGATGCTCAGGCACTGCAGCAGGCACTTGAGCAGTTTCAGAAGCAGCACAGTCGAGCGGGCGGTTTGCAGTATCTGGACCGTCAGACGGGTTTACGGACGGGGATTGGCTGGGGTTATGGTGGTGCGCAGCATGCGTGGCCGGCGCTGGAGACTTTACCAGAGCCACCTGCTGCAGGTGGCCGTGTGGCAGAGGTGCGAGCGGGTCAGCGATTGATTGTGGAGCTGGGTGATCGTTTGCCGGATGCCGGTCCGTTGCTGGTGCGAGTGCGGGCATGGCGTTCTGAGTCGGCGGCTGCGAAGGCGGTTCCGGCCACGCTGCAGCTGGAGTTTGGCTGGCAGGCCAGCAATGATTCGCAGGCATCGATGCGGGCCAGTGTCTATGAGCCGGTGGTGGAGGCCGTTGCCGAGCAGCCGGGCTGGTATGAGTGGCGTGTGGAGCTGAGCGAAATTGAGCCGCGGAATCTGGTGCGTGGTACAGCGAAGATGGGTGAGACTCCCAGTCCTTCCGAGTTGCTGCGTCTCATCAACAATTCGCTGGCGGATGTACCAGTGCAGATTGACTATGTGGAGGTCACATCAGAGGCGTGGCAGCAGTGGCCACCGGAATCGCACGAGCGTTTGCTGCAGGTTCCGGAGGGTCTGGGCGAGGATGCGGCTGCTGCTGTGATTCTCGAGCGTTTTATGCAGCGGGCCTGGCGTGGTCGAGTGCAGCCGGCGGATGTTGCCGGGCGTGTGGCTTTGTTTCGGGCGATTCGTCCGGAGTGTGCTGATTTTCAGGAAGCGATACTGGAGGTGCTGTCGTCGGTTCTGGCATCACCTCGATTTCTGTATCTGGCGGAAACCGGTGGCGAACGTGGCTCGCGTCTGGACGGACCGGGGCTGGCTTCGCGTCTGGCAACGTTTTTGTGGTGCAGTTTGCCGGACGAGGCGCTGCTGCAGTCCGGCTCCAGTGGTGCGTTGTTGCAGCCTGACGAGTTGCGGCGGCAGGTGGAGCGGCTGCTGGCCGATTCCCGGTCATCTCGAATGTCTCAGCAGTTTGTCCGGCAGTGGCTGGGTCTGCAGCTGCTGGATTATCTGCGGGTGGATCGTGAGCGTTATCCGCGTTTTGATGTGGCATTAAAAGAGTCGATGCAGCAGGAGCCGGCGCAGTATTTTCGTGAAGTGCTGGTATCGAACAGCAGTGTGCTGGATTTTGTGCACAGCGATTACGCGGTCGTGGATGCTCGACTGGCACGTCATTATGGATTGCCTGAGCAGTCGGGGTCCGGTTTTCGCCGAGTGAGTTTGCCGGGGGAACTGGGGCGGGGTGGTTTGCTGACGCAGGCCGGGCTGCTGGCGATGAATTCTGACGGCCGTGATTCGCATCCGCTGAAGCGAGGAATCTGGCTGCTGGAGCGGATTCTGAACGATCCACCGCCACCGCCACCGCCGGCTGTGCCGGTGATTGATCTGGCGGATCCTGAGATTCTGAAGCTGACTTTGAAGCAGCGTCTGGAGAATCATCGCAGTCAGCCGGCCTGTCATTCGTGTCATGCTCGAATTGATCCCTGGGGGATTGCGTTTGAGGAATTTGATGCAACGGGAGCGCGGCGGACTGAGGTGCAGGGCAAGCCGGTGGATGCGGTCGCCGAACTTTATAATCGTCGCGTGCTGGATGGTGCAGAGGGGCTGAAGCGGTACCTGCTGGAGGAGCGTCAGGATCAGTTTGTGGTGGCGATCACAGCGAAAGTTTCTGCATTTGCGCTGGGTCGACCGCTGACGTTTGCCGATCGAGTACAGGTGGAAGCAGTTTCCCGGCAGTTGCGGCAGCGGGGTGATGGTCTGGGAGATCTGGTTCAGTTGTTGTGTGCGAGCGAGTTATTTCAGAGTCGTTAGTGGTGCTGAGGGGTGAAACCATGCAGCGTTCAATTTCTGAGCTGGATCGACGTCGTTTTCTGCGTGGCAGCGGGATAGCGTTATCGCTGCCGGTGCTGACATCAGCTGTGAAAGCCGCAGACAGCAGTGCTGCCGGGACCGGTGTGAAGCGTCTGGCCTGTTTTTATCAGCCGGACGGTGTGCCGATGCCGCTGGCGGAAGATCCGGCGTATCAGGACTGGGCGTGGTTTCCGCACGGGAACGGGCGTGAGTTTCAGTTGACGAAGTGTTTGCAGCCGCTGGAGTCGCTGCGATCTGAGATCACGGTGTTATCCGGTTTTTCGCACCCGGCGGCTCGCAGCATTCATGGACATTCGAATGCGGATCAGTTCCTGACGGGGGCTTCGACCGGACCTTCGGGGGAATACGTGAATTCGATTTCGCTGGACCAGGAGTTTGCGGCGCATGTTGGCGAGCAGACTCGGGTGTCATCCCTAGTGCTGTCGACGGACGGCGGTACAGGGACACCGCGTGGTACGCACACCATGTCGTTTACTCGCCTGGGCCGTGCGATACCTGGGGACAATCGTCCGAAGCGAATTTTTGATATGTTGTTTGTGCGAGCGGATGCGGATGCCGGGCGGAAGCTGGCAGTCAGTCGCAGTGCTCTGGACAGCCTGCTGGACGATGCTCGGTCACTGCAGCGAACACTGTCGACGGGTGATCAGCAGCGTCTGGAGGACTACCTGCAGGCGGTGCGTGAGACTGAGCTGCGGGTTGAGAAGGCTGCAAAATGGGTACAGACTCCGCTGCCTAAGGTGGAGTCTGATCATCTGAAGCTGGAGACAACCCCTGAGGAGCCGCGTCAGTTTCTGCAGACGATGTATGAACTGATCTGGCTGGCGTTCCGCACTGATACGACTCGGGTTGCCACCTGGCAGATTGGTCGAGAGAACGGTGTAGGGATCAGCGATTATCTGGCGCGGGCTGTGGGGTTCAATCTGACGCACCAGCTGACTCATAACACGAAGGAACCTGGTGGCTGGCAGAACTTTGGGATTTACTGTGCCTTTCTGATGGAGGAGTACGGTCGATTTCTGGAGCGACTGCGAACGACAGAGGAGCCTGGCGGCCAGGGCAGCATGCTGGATAATACGGTGTGTCTTTTCGGTTCCGCTTCCAGTGCATTTCATCTGTCGCGGAATTATCCGCTGGTTTTGGCGGGTGGCCGAGGGATGGGGTTTGAGCATGGGCGGTATCTGAATTTTGGGCCGGCGAAGCCTGAGGGTGGTGCGTGGGAGGGTGGTCGTGAGCCGTGGCAAAAAGAGGTGACTCATGAGGATCGTCCGCTGGCGAATCTGTTTGTTTCGATGCTGCAGCGGCTGGGTGTTCAGACAGAGACATTTGCTGAGATAACGGGGCGGGTTTCTGAGGTTTAGGGGATTTGGCAGCAAGGAAACTGCCGTTGAGCCGGAGAACGCAGTTGTCGTAGCATGCGTGCTATGAGCCAGTCTTTAGGGAAGGTGATCTGCGGCGGCAGCGGGCGGAGAGTCGGCAGGCAGTTTTTTTCTGCCGGGCTGCGTTCTGTGCTGCTGTTGCTGCTGGCCGGCGGCAGCATGCGTTGCTGCTGCGGTCAGTCTGAACGGGGCGGCGTGCCTGACGATTTGTCAGAGGTGCCGCGGATACTTTTCAGCAGTCCGTTTTCGGCTGAGCCTGTGCCTTTTTTGCGAAGTCGCCTGTCGGTTGCGGGTGCTGGTCGGGGGGCAGGTGTTTCTGGTGCGGCGGTTTGGGCTGTTGCTGTGGACGCGGCGGCTGGGCTCGAGCAGGTGTCGTGGGACGAGTACCTGCAGTTTTCGGGGGCCGGTTCGCGGCTGCGTGGCCGGAGTGTGGCGGCTGGGAATGAGTCAGCGGGGCCTGATTCGGCAGCGAAGCTAAAGTCAGCGGGTGCGAGTTTTGCTGGCAATATGACTCTGCTGGTCGGTCGCAGTGTTCAGGAAGGGAAGGAGAAGCCTGAGTCTGCGGCGGGTGTGCCGAGTGCGGGTTTGGCGGGTATACGTCCGGACGATTCTGGGGGTGCTGCGGTATCGAGCTTAACAGTGGAGTCGATTGCGGCGCAGAAGGCCGCGGCTGAGAAGGTGCCAGATCTGGCGGAGGATGTAAGGGCTCGTCTGGCGAGGCATTTTCAGCGTGCGACCGAGCATATGCAGCAGAAGGCTGACGCGGATCGTCGTCTTGTTGAGATGCGGCAAGAGCGAGAGAGCGTACCTGTTCAGCTGTCAGCAATCAGGGAGCAGTTGGCGCAGAATCCTCTGGTGGCGGATCCCGGTGTGGATCCGATGGTGGCGGTGGCCGAGTTGGAGAAGCTGCGTCAGGGTGATGACGAGCGTGCGGCCGAGACGCGGCGAAATCTCGAGTCCTGGGAAACTCGATCGAGCGTTCGCACGGAGCGAAAGCCGCAGATGCCGGCACTGATTGAGACGGCTCGTCAGCAGCTTGAGGAAGCAAAGGCTGCATTGGCGGCTGCTGGTCCGGAGAGCGAGCTGCCACTTTTGACGCAGACGCGGCGTCTGGAGCAGCAGACGCTGGTGGAGCTGTTGCAGAGTCAGCTTGAACTGCTGCGGGCGGAGCAAGCCGGTTATGAGGCTTTGAGTGAGCTGTATCCATTGCAGCGGGACCTGCTTATTCGAGCAAGGAACACGGCTGCCAAGCGTATGGAGGCGTGGCAGCCGGTGATGGCTGAAGCGCGGCGTCTGGAGAGTGCTCGTCAGACGCAGGAGGCTCGTGAAAAACTGCAGAATGCTCACCCGACGCTGAGAACTCTGGCAGAGGACAATTCGCAGCTGACGCTGCGGCGGAAGGAGATTCAGGAGTTTCTGGAGGCGAAGAGTGCGGCGCTGCAGGAGACAGCCGCGTCGCTAAAGTCACTGGAGGAGCGTTTTCGTCGTGTTCAGGCAAAGGAGTTGCGAGCTGGTCTGACCACAGCGATTGGGCTGCTACTGCGAAGTGAGAAGAATCAGATTCCGAATGCGGCGGCCTATCGTCGTCGGTTTGGAGATGTCGAGGCCGATATTGTGCGTCTGCAGGCTGAGCAGATGCAACTGGAAGATCAGCGGGCAATGCTGGGGGATTTGGAGACACAGGTCGAACTCAAACTTGGGCAGATCGGGGCTGTTGCATTGCAGCAGAATTCGCTGCGTGACATGACTCAGGAACTGCTGGTTGATCAGCGCCAGTATCTGGACAATTTGCTGGCCGACTATGATGTGTGCCTGCAGACTTTGGGTGAGTTGGACATCTCTGAGCGGAGTCTGGAGTTAACTGCTGCGGGTTTTCGAGATTACATTGATGAGCGAGTGCTTTGGATTCGCAGTTCACAGCCCCTGAACAGTCTGATTTTCAGTGAAACGTGGCAGGCAGTACTGCAGTTCTGGGGATCCGAGGACTGGCCTCGACTGGTGCTGTTTCTGATGGAGGATCTGTCATCGAACTGGCTGCAGTATCTGGCGGGACTGACGCTGCTGTTTTCGATTGCAGGGTCGCAGAGTCGGATTCGCGCATTTTCAGGCGAGCTGGTGGCTGAGCGTCAGAAGCTGGGGCGTGCATTATTGCCGACGATGCTGGCGACGCTGGGGCTGACGCTGGTGACTGCCGCCGCGTGGCCGCTGGTCCCGGGCTTTGCGGCGTGGCGGCTGGGGCAGGCGGATGCTCCCCTGGCAGCAGCGTTGCAGCGGGGTTTCTTGTACTGGGCGTCAGCTCTGCTGGTGCTGGATTTTTTCCGCAGGCTTTGTCGTCGGGGCGGCGTTGCTGAGGATTGTCTGGAGTGGCCTTCAGCGGTGTGTCAAAGCCTGCATTCGGGTTTACAGACATATATTCTGCTGGGTTTGCCACTGGGGTTTTGTGTGGTCGTTGCGGACGAACTCGGGGATGGCATCAGCGCCGAGTCACTGGGGCGTCTGGCCCATCTGATTCGCTGTCTGTTGCTGCTGTTGCTGCTGCGTCCGCTCCTCGATCCGAATGGCAGTGTTCTGCGGGATCTGTTGCGTGCGAGTCCTGATTCGTGGGTATTTCGGCTGCGCTGGGTGTGGTATTCGTTGGCGGTCTCTGCCCCGGTACTGCTGGCGATTCTGGCTTCGGTGGGTTATCAGTATACGGCACGAGAGCTGATGCTGCGATTGCAGCTGACGCTGGTGATGGCGTTTGCTTTCACCATTGCGTGGACGATGCTGATGAAGTGGCTGCTGGAGGCCCGCCGCAACTTTGCCCTGCGGCAGGCGCGGGCGCGGCGAGCGGCCGCCGTGGCGGCTCAGAAGGACGCCGAGCAACAGGGGGCTCCTACCAGCCCGATTCCGCCTGTTGAAATTCCGCGTGTCGATATTTCGCTGCTGAATCAGCAGATGCTGCGACTGCTGCGGGCCACAGTGGGGCTGTTGTTTCTGACGGGAGTCTGGTGGATCTGGGGGCAGGTGCTGCCGGCGCTGCAGTTGGTAAGTCGGGTTGAGTTGTGGCCGGTGGTGATTTCCGCGATGGAGCGGATTCCGGGCGCGGATGTGGAATCGTTTCGCGAGGTCACGCGGGTTGAACAGGTGACCCTCGGAAATGTGCTGACGGCGTTGCTTGTCAGCTTCATGGCAGTGCTGGCCAGTCGCAATATACCGGCACTGCTGGAGTTGTCAGTGTTGCAGCGTCTGCCTTTGGATCATGGCAATCGGCACCCTGTGACGACGGTCAGTCGTTATGTGCTGCTGTTGACTGGTGGTCTGGTGTCCTGCAGTCTGCTGGGCATTGGCTGGCAGAACGTGCAGTGGCTGGCTGCAGCGCTGACGGTTGGGCTGGGTTTTGGATTGCAGGAGATTTTTGCTAACTTTGTGTCGGGGCTGATTATACTGTTCGAGCGTCCGGTGCGAATCGGGGATATTGTGACGATTGACGGAGTCACAGGTGCGGTATCACGGATCCAGATCCGGGCGACCACGATTACGGACTGGGACCGCAAGGAATTTATTGTACCGAACAAGGAATTTGTGACGGGAAAGCTGCTGAACTGGACTCTGTCCGATCGCATCAATCGTGTACTGATCAACGTGGGTGTGGCGTACGGCACGAAGACTGAGACGGCCCTGTCACTGCTGCAGCAGATTGCTGATACAAATCCGCTGGTCCTGAAGGATCCGGCGCCTGTTGCCAGCTTCGAGGGGTTTGGTGACAGTACGCTGAATCTGGTGCTCAGGTGTTATCTGCTCAATCTGGATCATCGGCTGAAGGCCATTACTGAACTGCATGCTGCTATTCACGAACGGTTTGCTGCCGAGGGACTGGAGATTGCGTTTCCGCAGCGGGATCTGCATCTGCGTACGCTGCCCCCGGGTGTGGTGCTGGGGGCTGTTTCGCAGGAGGCAGCAACCGAGCAGTCAGCGGAACCGGTGCGTTAAGAGTTTGTACGTTTTCATTTTTGAGGCAGTGAGACGGATTCTTCGACAACGCTGCCGGAACGGTTTTGCGCTGTGTATCCCGAGACGCTCACGCTGCCGGCTCCGGTCAGCGTTGTGTGCAGCAGGTTGTTCTGTTTGTGTGCTGCGGCAGCCGCGCCCGTGAAGCGTGCCTGCTGATCGGGCGAGATTTGCGGGGTTGTGCTGGTGAGGTTGAGGTAACTGACGCCGGCCTGTGAGGAGACCTGCACGCCGCGTCCGGAGCCGAACCATTGCACGTTGGGTGCTGCTTCCTGTTTGCGGCGGGGCCATAAAAGGGCTGAGACAGCGGAGCCTGCCTTGAGGTTTGTCTGCAGGGCCAGCCGGGTGGTGGTCTGCCGCTCTTTCCGACCATTGCGGCGGACCATGCCGGCAGCGTCGCCGGTCGTGGCTGTCAGTTCAGCATCGGCCGGCCAGAAATACAGTTCCAGGTCGACATCTTCCCGGCCGATTAGTAGAGCGCGTCCGGGGCCGGGGAATGCGATCCGTTCACCGGTGAGCCATAATCGCCAGGTCGCGGGCCGGGGCTGTGAGCCGGTGAATTGATCATGCAGCAGGAAACCGACTGCATCGTTGGGTTCGGGATCTTTCAGGAACGCGATTTCCCGCTGCCAGTTTTCGCGGGTACCGACGATGCAGTCGAGTCTTTTGCCGGAGCGGAACTGCTGCACGGTCATGACGGAGGGCGATCCGGACTGCGGCATCTCGGGCCACTCCGGGAGGCTGTGGAATTTAGCCGGGTGAGCACCGACATAGCCGAAATCGTCGGTGAGGATTCGGCCGAGTCCCCAGATGGTGACACTGCCGGAATCGTCATCGTAGTGTTCGTGGTTGCGACCGGCGATCAGTGACAGGCATGATTCCCGGTCTGTGCCGGCGTGGCTTCTGAGTACAACGCCGGTGTTAGGGAACCAGCGACTGCCCAGTTCCATGGGCAGTCGCTGGAGATCATCTGCCAGCAGCAGCGAGCGATATCCGCTGAAGGTTGCGAAGGGACCGAACAGACCGATCGGCTGTTTACCGTGCTGCTGGTACATCCACTGCATGTTCTCGGCGAATTTGGGGTCGTGTTCGCGATAAAGCCGGGCGATGATGCCGAACATCCCGGTGCCCTCACCATGGTAGGTGTGTCCGAGTGCCGGGTAGTGCCGGAAAGTTCCGGTCTGGCTGTCCTTGGGGGCGGAGATCAGCGCCAGCCATTCGAAGATTTTCTTCAGCTGCGGGTCATAGAGGCTGTCGCTGAAGCAATTGTTGCGAGCCATCAGGAATGCGCCGACCATGTGATCGAGTGAGACCATGGCGTAGTGCGGCGCTTCCAGCCAGCCGCCGTCGGGGTCGGACCATTCTCGCAGCTGTCGCTGCAACTCCTGCAGTCCAGTGTCGGCCCATCTGCGGTCAGCCGGGTGTGAGGGAATCAGCGAAGCCGCGAGTGTACGATACAGGGAAAAAGTGGTGGTCATGTTTGGGTTCGCGGCGTAGCTGCGCGTGACGGACCAGTAATCATCGCGGCTGACGGCGTAGCCGAAGAGTGCCAGTTGTGCGAAAATTTTTTGCGGCCAGTCGGGGACAGGCCGGGTGTGGACAGGACGGCGTCTGCCAGATTCAGTGCCGGCAGCAGCAGTACGCTTTGGCTGTGCGGTGCGACGCCGCTGCGGGGGCTGGGGGTGACTGGTTCGACTGGTTCAGCGGTGAGCGGACTGTGACCGCGAACTGCTCGCCACTGTCGGCGTGAGTACCGTTGTGGAGGTCGTATGGGAGTCCTGGTGGAGAGTGTGTGGGCTGGAATTGTGAGGAATCAGCCGCAGGTTGCTTTTCCTGACATGGAATCCGTGTTTCGGCGGCAGTTCTTGACAGAGTCGGGCCTGCGAATCACACTGGCGAAGGCCTGAAGGAGTGTTCATGCGCAGAGTGAGTCTCAAATTTACAGTTTTTGTCCGCGGGCAGTTTTGGGCTGTCTGTGTGCTGACTGTGTTTTTTGCCGTGTTTGGCTGGCCGTCGGGTGTGGTGGCGGGTCTGGGTGTGGGCGGGAAGCTGCTGCTGTCTGACGAGCGGTTTGCACCAAGGTGGCCTCATTTTCGGGTTGCCTGGGTGCAGGATCATTCTGCGGGCAGTCGTGATGTTTGTGCTGCCGGAAACTCGCTGCAGCTGATGGTTTTCGACAGTGCGGATGGTGTGGGTGAGCGAGTACTGCTGGGGAAGCTTGGGAATTACGCCCGCCCATTGATAACTCCGGACGGCCGTCGCGTTGTGTATTCCAGTCATGCTGATCGTAGTGTGTGGTGGGTGGATTTTGCGGGCGGCAGTCCTCAGAAGCTGGCCGGCGGTTTTGCTCTGGATGTATGGGCTGAAGCGAAAACTGGTGCGACATGGGTGTATCTGGCGGACTGGGTGGGTAAGCCGGAATCATTTCGACTGCGGAATGTGCGGCGAGTGCGTCTGGACGATCCGCAGTCTGAGGAGCCGGTGTGGAGTGACACTCAGATCAGTCCGGACAATTTTCAGCTGTCACTGAGTGGTCGTCTGGCGGCGGGTGAGTTTCCGTGGCCGGCCGGCGGTGTTGCGGATCTGGAGACGGGCAAGTGGGTTCGGCGGGGTACCGGCTGCTGGGCTTCGATCGCGCCGGATGACAGTGGTGTCAGCTGGGTGTTTGACGGACCGCATCGGAATTTGCAGATGTTTGCTCCGGGGATTGAGCGTGGCTGGAGTGTGCCGGTGAATACGGCACCGGAGCTGGCGGGGCATGAGGTGTTTCATCCGCGGTGGTCGAATCATGCGCAGTATCTGGCGCTGACGGGGCCATATCGTGTGAACGGACCGGTCAATACGATTTCCGGAGGTGGCCCTGAGGTAGAGATTCAGATTGGTCGGTTTGGTGCCGAGCTGACCAAAGTGGCAGAGTGGTTTCGAGTAACTCGCAATGACCGGGGTGATTTCTTTCCGGATGCGTGGTTCGAGGGTGGCGAGACTGCGGTGCTTGACGCGGCAGCACTGCGTACATTGTCAGTATCAGTTGCAGTGCGACCGGTGCAGCAGGTGCGAGTGCAGGTGCGGTGTGCGGAGGCCAGTCGCATTCCGGTGGCTCGCAGCATTCTGCCTTACCGCAGTGCATTGGTGGTACATCGTTATGACGTGCTTGCGGTGGAGGCGGGTGAGCTGGCGGAAAAGCAGATCCTGATTGCTCACTGGGGGATTCGCGATGGCAGTGTTCAGCCGACCGCGCGGGTGCGACCTGGTCAGACACTGACGCTGACTGTGGAAAGTTTTGAGGAGCATCGTGAACTGCGTGGTGAGCGGCAGATAATGGATGGCGCGTGGACCGGGATACCGCTGTTTTATGTGGTGAGTGGCAGGAAGTAGTCTGCGTCTGGGGCGGATGCAGGGAAGGTTGTCGGCTTGGTATTTAGTTCGCATATCTTTTTGTTTTATTTTCTGCCGCTGGTGCTGCTGCTGTATTATGTAGCGCCGGTGCGTGGCAGGAACATCGTACTGACGCTGGTCAGCTATGTGTTCTACGGCTGGGCCAATCCGCTGTTTGTGCTGCTGATGCTTGTGTCGACGCTGCTGGACTATGTCTGCGGGCGTGTGCTGACAGCGGGTTTGCCGCGGGATGCGGACGGTGGTCTGCCGCTGCTGACGGCGGGTGGGCGTACTTTTCGGCAGCGGGCAGCGCTGGCTTGTTCACTGCTGGGTAACATAACGCTGCTGGGATACTTCAAGTACTGGAATTTTGGCGTGGAGGTGTTGCAGGAGGCAGCACTGCGGTGGGGCTGGATATTGGCAGAGGCGGGGGCTGTGCCGCGTGTGGTGTTGCCGCTAGGAATCAGTTTTTATACGTTTCAGTCGATGAGTTACTGTATTGACGTCTACCGCGGCGAGGCGCGGGCCATTCGCAGCCTGTGGGATTTTTCCTGTTTTGTGGCGATGTTTCCGCAGCTGGTAGCCGGGCCGATTCTGCGATTTCAGGATGTTGCCCGACAGTTGCAGCAGCGCAGGCATTCACTGGAGCGACTGTCGCGCGGCATCTGCTGTTTCAGTCTGGGGCTGACGAAGAAGGTGCTGATTGCGGACTCGCTGAGTTCATCGGCTGATTTTGTGTTTGCAGCTGATGCTCCGTCGCTGAGCGCAGCGTGGCTGGGGGCAGTGGCGTGGGCGTTCCAGATTTATTTTGATTTCAGTGGCTATTCGGATATGGCGATGGGGCTGGGCTGGATGCTGGGTTTTGATTTCTGTCCGAATTTTGACAGTCCGTATCGTGCGGTGGGGATGGCTGATTTCTGGCGACGCTGGCACATGTCATTGTCGGGGTGGCTGCGGGACTACCTTTATATTCCGCTCGGCGGCAATCGCGGTGGCCAGCTGCGTACCGCCCGCAACCTGCTGCTGGTGATGCTGCTGGGCGGGCTGTGGCATGGTGCTGCGTGGACGTATTTGGTGTGGGGACTATTGCACGGGGGACTGCTGCTGCTGGAGCGTCTGCTGCTGCCGAGTTTGGGGCGAAAGCGGCAGTCTGCCGAGTTCGGTTTTCCGGTTCGTGTGTTGCTGATGGCGGCGACATTTGCAGTGGTCTGTTTGACGTGGGTGCCGTTTCGGGCGGATTCGCTGCGGCAGGCGGGTCGGTTGCTGTCAGCAATGCTGGGCTATGGTCAGCGGGATGGTTCGACACTGGTTGTGGATGCGGTGGTGCGGCAGCCGTGGAATCTGCTGCTGCTGTTAGTCGCCGCTTCCGTCATCTGGGGGGCTCCGCTGCAGACGCGACAGTTTGTGGCAGCCATTAGTGTGCGGCGGGTGCTGGTCTGTCTGGTGCTGCTGTGGCTGTCGATTTTGCAGCTGACGCTGCAGGAGCAGCAGCCGTTCATTTATTTCATGTTTTGAGGTGCGCTCCATGACGGGGACAGTTGACGAGAGCGACCGGGGCTCGGGTGAGAGCGGGGTGCTGTCACGGTGGCTGGCGATGGTCGGATTTCTGC
>Ga0163212_1000150_pt1 | contig 27967 bp, 20 predicted proteins | sample Malawi_45m_30L_FD_113532 | JGI IMG/M metagenome (GOLD analysis project Ga0163212, IMG submission 113532) | Freshwater microbial communities from Lake Malawi, Central Region, Malawi to study Microbial Dark Matter (Phase II) - Malawi_45m_30L | ecosystem: Environmental > Aquatic > Freshwater > Lake...
GGGCTTTCAGCAATCTGCTGAGCAGCTGCTTAGAAGTTGTATGTCAGACGGCCTTGTACAAGGCGACCAACAGTTGATGCGCCGATGAACTGCTCAACTTGGTTGTCGAGAAGGTTCGTTGCCGAGATATTGAAGCTAAGGCCATCAACACCTGGAATGATGTATTGCGCCGTGAGGTCCATCATGTGATAGGCATTCACGTCGCCAACATACACGCCAGAGTTCATGTAGAAGCCATCAACCCAGCGCCATTGGAGTCCAACGGAAAGTCCCAGTGAAGAGCTGCGATGAAGCAGTCCGAGCGAAGACTTGTACTTAGGTGCGTTGAGCGCTATAACGTCTGTGATTGTTTCGTCGCCCAGGTCTGCTCCAGTAAAGGTGTTTTGATTGATGTACGAGACAGTTCCAGATACAGACAAAGATGGAGATGCTTCATATGTGAAAGCAGCATCGCTACCATAGTACGAGAGCTTGCCATAATTGCGATAGGCGAGAAGGATGTCGCCCTTGTGTGGTGTCTCATTTGGTGAAACGGTACCAACTGGAACCTGTGCATATGCACCACCGATCAGACCAGCATATTGAGCTGCAAGAGCCGCTGCCTGATCCTGAGGGATCCCTTGTTGCATGAGAGCGCCTGTAAGGAGTGGTTGAATATATGCAGTAGCTGAAGCACCGTCAAGGAAGACGTTTGGCGTTACTACGCGGAGTGGCGAAACGAAATCACTCACTGTTGAGTGATAGGCGTCAACTGCAACACGAAGCTTGTCTGTAACCTTGCCTTGATACCCAACCTCGATGGTTTGGGTGTTGCTTTGGCGAAGCTTGCTAACATCTGTTACAGCATCTGGACTTGTTGGAATAAATGCACGCGTAGTTGGGTTGAGCGACGCTAGGTTGCCCTTGATGTTCTGAGGAGCTGGGATAGCTGTTAAGAATGGGCGCAGTAGCGGACGCAGATTAGCTGGCGCTTGAGCTTCAAGCTGTGGCAGAATGATCTGCGTAACTGTTTGCCAAACGCCGCCAGATGAAGCATTGTTTAGGCCAATCCAGTTCGCATCCGTTCTTCCGACAAACTGCGAAATGAAATTGAGATTGTCGCCAGTGCGGTTATACGTGTAGCCGTTGCGTCCGGCAGATGCACCCCATACACCAACAGCCCATGCTGGATTTACTCTGCCAAGACCAAAGGCGTCAGGTGCGCTGAGAAGATCAAGGAAGAGATCGTTGGTGCCAGGATTGCTAAAGGCTGTGTTATACGTTGCGCGAACCGAGCTGTTATCGTTGAGCTTGTACATAAGGGCAACACGAGGCGAGAGGACCATTTCATTGATCACCGAGTGACGGTCTGCGCGCAGGGCTGCAAGAGCTGAAAGCTTTGATGTGATCTTCCAATCGCCTTGGAGATAACCACCAATCTCTGTGTAGTTGTCGTTGTCTTCGTTTACGCCGTTGATCGTGCCTTCTGTAACAGGGTTTGTTGCGAAATAATCAGCCCCGTATGTTAGACGAATATCATCGTTTACGCGATATGCATGTTGAACACGAGCGCCAAGCAAGTCTGATTTGTCAACGATTGGGTTGCCAGTGCGCAGGAAGTATGTTCCACCAGCATCACTCTTGTTGTAGAAGGTTTGGGCAAAGAAGTCGCCCGAATTTACCTGTGCGTTTAGGTAGGTATAGCGCCAGTTGCGTCCGTTTGCAGCGCCAAGACCCGTCATCTCTATCGTATTGATGGCTTCCGACATACCGCCGTTGAGCTGTACCGTTGTGTTCTCACCCATGTTATAATAAATGCCGCCATCTACGTTATAGCGCTCATGTGTGTTTACACGAGGTCTTGTTGGAAGGTCGTTGGCAGCATCGCGGTAATCCCAATCATTTGCTGAGAAGTACTGTCCGCTAATCTTGTATCCTAAGTTGTCGCTAAGAGTGCCGGCATGACGCAGACCACCGTTCATCAGGTTCTGCTGTCCGCCAGCAAAAAACAATGTTGTTCCCTTAGAGGCAAATGGCGAACGCGTAATGATATTCAGTACGCCTGAAGATGCATTTGGACCATAAAGCGCCGAACCAGGTCCACGAACGAGTTCCATGCGCTCGATGTCTTCGTTTGAGGCAGGCACGAAGTATCCAACATTTACGCGCAAGCTGGGCACCCCTGCTGGACGGTAGTCTGTGAGGGTAAGAAGCGAGCCGCTAAACACGTTGTTAAAGCCGCGGACAGTAGCACTTTGCTGTGAGATACCCGTCTGTGCGTAGTCAACACCAGCCAGACCGCGGATGTGCTCCGTTGGGTTTGTCTTTGGCGCCTCACGAATTGCTCGGGGCTCTACAACCGTTACGGATGCAGGTGCTTCCGATGCCTTTTGCAGCGTACGTGATGCTGTAACAACCATAACGTCCATATCAATGGCAGTTTCACTCATTGTGATATTCAGAGTACCACCGTCGACGTTTACATCTTCCATGACCTTCGTCTGGTAACCAATGGCAGTTACGGTAAGCGTGTACTTGCCACTTGCCACACCGCGTATTGAGTAACGACCGCGTGTATCGGTATACGCACCTTTCGATGCTGACATCTCCGCTGTAGACAGCTTGATAGTGGCTCCAGGAACAGGACCACCACTAGGCGTAGTCACCCTACCACTAAGCATTACGCCTTGCGCGTATACAATCGATCCTGTAAGAGCGATAGCAAGGGTTAGAAATACTCCACGTATGAGAAGTTGCATTCTCATTCTCCTTTAGGGGTTGAACATGATTGACAAACCAACCGAAATACAAATCGTTGTTGTAGGGGGCTAAGCCCAGCCCGCCTTGCCATCATCTGCGATAGGCGATTATCGTCGCGTATCCATGATGTGTTGATGCTCGCCGCAGAGTTGAAAATCCTCAGTGTCGCGGCAAACAGATCTGATGAGTGTGCGGTGTTCCTAAACTCTGGTCGAACACCAATCACACTCGTGTGGAGACACTGTGATCGAGCTGAGGCAATACGCAGCCAAACTGCCTGCAGCAATCTCGGGAGCACATACACCCAGCGAGGTACGTTGGCAATATCCTTATGGATGAGCACAGCACCTGCTGCGAGAGCATCCTCGGTGCGCGACGTAAGGGTTAGCTTTGGCGAAAAGATTGGAGCGTAGGCGCGAACGAGAGACGCCAAGCCCGCACCGCTTCCGCGATGCCAGGGTAATGTTGAGAATGCTGTTGAGAGCACACTCTCCAAATCACGTGCGATTGAGATTACGTTCATCCACGATCCCGCTCTAACACTAGAAGTTTGCTGAGCAACGTTCTTGGGTGCTGTCCCCACAGCCCTTTCACGTCCCCATATGGCCCCAGACCAAGCGTGAACATAGCCACGACGACGCAAGCTCGCAACAAGAATTTCGGGATAGCAGGGGATGTGGATACTATTTATTGTGTGAGCATTTGACTCTGCCACGCCATCTGTGAGGAAGGCGAAAGCCCCCACAGGTCCAATAAGTGTATTCGCTCCATATTCGCGACCCATGGCTTGCCAATGATCAATGATTGCATCAGCCCAGCTGTCGTCGGCATCAGTCTGACATCGTACGTCGATGAGACAGCAGTCTCCTTCTCGCATGGCAAGCACGAACATAGCCTCAGCACGACCATCTTTCATGAGCACGCAATGGCGAACGTTTGTTCCCACGCTGAACGTTGATCCCCGCGCATACAGGCGGTTCGGCGGAAAGATCAGGTCCCATGGCCTTTGCAGGCCAACTCGACGCAGAACTGTACACCATCGTTGCGCCCTGATGTCAAGCACGTACGGTGCCGAATCGCGGTCAGTAGTTACCCCCATTGTGCGGAACTTACCACGAAATCAATGTTGTATTGCGACGATTCAGCATATTGGACCAGCCTAACCAAACCTCAAAGGGCATGTCACAGGAGGATTATTCATGATTCCGTTTCGGGAATTTGTCGAACAAAACTCGTTTATTATCTGCGCTCATCGCGGAGCCTCAGGGATTGCCCCCGAGAATACGGTTGCTGCTGTGCGGCTTGCTCTCGAGAGTGGCGCTCCCATGATCGAGATCGACGTACAATACACACGAGACCATCAAATGGTGGTGTTTCACGACGACACAATGGAGCGCACTACCAATGGAGTGGGCGCAATCAACCAGAAATCTCTCGAGGAAATTCAGGGGCTTGATGCTGGGTCGTGGTTTAGCCCCAGCTTTGCTGGAGAGCGGATTCCAAAACTCGTTGATGTTTTAGAGCTGATCCGCGGTAGGGCATATGTTAATCTTGAGATCAAGCCCCGTCCAGATACCGAGGAGGCACAGAAGGAAACACTAGAGCTTATCGAGCTCCTACGCTCAATGTCCATGCTTGACACCTGCCTGTTCTCGTCATTCGATCACCGTGCAATTCGCCATGTGCGAGCACTCATGCCTGATCTACCAATGCTGGCACTTAATGTTCCTGGTGATACGCGCTCTCCAGATCAAGTTGTAGCAGACTGTGGGGCCGATGTGTTCGGGTGTTCTGTCGAAGAGCTTAATGAAGACATGATGACGTTATGCCGCCAGAAAGGCATTCCAGTTGCAGTCTACACCGTCAATACTGCCGATGAGTTAAACTACGTTGTTGCCATGGGTGTCAGAGGAATTGTTACAAACATGTCTCACATCATCGTACCGGCGTATGAAGCTTTGTAGATGGATTTTTGCTGGTGCCCATGTGCTCGTGGCGCTCCTTGTGCTGGGCACATCAGCCTCAGCTGGTATCGACGATACAATGCGTGCTCGACTGCAGCGTGCTGTAGACTCAGTTCAGAAGGCCGAGAAGATCCAAGGGGTGTCGGCTGCTGTTGGCATGGACAACGACCTCTGGTCTGGCGCTGCAGGGGAGTCGTTCGCAGGCCGGCCAATCACAACCGATATGGTGCTTGGTATAGGAAGCAACACCAAGACGTGCATGGCCAGCACGCTTCTGCGCCTGCAAGAACAGGGATTTCTGAAGCTTGACGAACCTATTCGCAAGTGGCTGCCTCCTCATCCCAATATCGACACAACGATTACCGTGCGTCAGCTGCTCAATCACACCAGTGGTATTGGAGACTACTCTGCTGAGCAGAGCTATCGTGATGCATGTTTAAAGGATCCTGTGCGGCTGTGGACGCACCCTGATCTGATGGCACTGATTCCGAAGCAGCAATTTGCTCCGGGTACTTCAGGGGGCTATTGTAATACGAATTACTTTCTCGCAGGACTCGTTGCCCAGGAAGTTTCGGGGTTGTCACTGTACCAGCTCTTTCGAAGAGAGCTGTTCAATCCATTGTCTATGGACTCCACGCGATTGTTCCCGGATGAAGAGATTACCGGAGAGCTTGCACATCGCTGGATGGGTGGACGAGATGCATCAAACGGATCAATGAATGCTGAATGGAGCGGTGCTTGGGCGGCTGGAGCAGTGATATCGACTTCGGCAGAAATGGCGCAGTTCTATGACGCTCTGTTTAGCGGCAGAGTGCTCAAAACCGAATCGATGACGCAGCTCACAGCATTCGTTGGAGCTAATGACTATGGTCTTGGTATCAGCAGAAAGGTGGTATCAGGGACAACAATGATTGGTCATACGGGTGAGATTCGTGGCTATTCATCCGTCATGTTTCGCGTGCCCTCGCTCAAAGCGAACATCGTGGTCCTTACCAATTCAATACCCTCGAATCCGCTTGGCGTTGCTGCGGCTGTACTGCGAGTGTTGCGAGATGCTCCTGCGTCCGTGAATGAGGATGGCAATCAACGTCTCAGCACTGCACTGCCGGGAGAAGTCTATAGCGTAGAAGGCAGATACGTCTGCAGCGTGGACACCTATGATGAGCTTCGACAACTTCAGCCTGGAACGTATGCAGTCTTGGCTGGTGATACCCTGCAGCTCATCAATGTATCAGGCAGTGGTGAACTTTTACTCGGCAGGTAAATCGACCACTCGCCACGGCATTGCTCATGGCCGTAGCGACGTGATGAATCCAACTACATAGGTTGGACGAAATCACGTCGTTGTACAAGTCAGGAGTATCACACATGCTGCGTAACCGTTTTACTGAATGGTCATTCGCAATTATTGCCTGCGTAGCCATCATTGTGGCTTCATGAAGCGAGTCAACGACCTCGCCCACGTCCACAGAATTTATAATCACCGATAGTGGCTACTCATCGTTCGATACGACACAGCTTCGCGGAAGACTGAGTGGGTATGCCATACACGATTTGTCGGTTGTTGAACAACGGGCCTTGTTATTCATGCGGGGGGAGGAAAAACTCGTGCATGATCTCTACGTAAGCTTCTATGCGAGATACAACAGGCTCGTCTTCTCGAACATCGCCCAGAGTGAGCTAACACATACGCATGCCGTGATGCTGTTGCTGCAGCGATATCAGATAGCGGACTCTGCTCAGAGTAACGGCCCTGGCGAGTTTGTCGACACAACACTGTAGCAGTTGTATCTGCGACTATTCACAGCAGGGAACTCCGATCTCGTCTCAGCGTTGCTCGTGAGTGCAGAAGCAGAGGAAGTTGATCTTCGTGATCTTTCATACTGGAGCGCTCGGGTGGACAATCAGGACACTCTGATGGTGTTCGACAACCTTGCAAAAGGCTCCCGAAATCACCTGCGTGCATTCGTTCGAAATCTTACCGAACGTGGCCTTCGGTACAGTCCACGCGTGTTGGACCAGGCAACTTATGATGCAATCATCTCCGCCCCTTTCGAGTGAGGTTGATAAGGGGCTTTCGCACGAATCCGCCCTACCGCGCTTTGTAGACGGTTCCCGCTTGTACGAGAACCATTGTGCGGTTGCTGCCCGCGCGTGCAGCATACACACCATCCGGAAGCATGCGTACTTCATCTGATGTAACATCAGAGGCAACGGTCACGCCATGCAATGTGTAGAGTGTCCAGCGAGTGTCGGCGTTGACTGTGGTGCTGACATCTTCCGTAACACCCGTCGGAGTTGCGACGTACTTCGCTGCAAACACAGCCGCTGCCTTGTCTACACCAACAGGATCGTGTACCTCGTGGGCCGCCCCCTGATAGATGTTTGTCTCATAGCTTGCTGCAGGTATTGTGCGCTTTGCAAGTTCCTGTACGATGGCGCATGTGCCGCTCAAAAGGGGGTAGTTACCAGAGACAAGGGGCACTCTATGGTACGGACGGTTGACGCCGCAAGCGACGACCGGGTCGTCGGTTTGATGGTAACTAAACAACGGTATGAACGGTGCATTGTCGAGGTAGGAAAGATCAAGCAATGCGCCGAAGATGTTCAGGACGACATCGACTGAAGGTGTTGGTACCTCTGTGTGTTGTGTGCCTTCATAGGAGCCCATATCTGGACGCGCGAATGTACCGTTAGCGCGGGTTACGGCGCTGATCTTGCCGATTGCTGCTGGGAGCTTGTCGAGCGGATCGATGTATGATGCGTGAAGAGCAACGATTGACCCTGCACTTGCGCCGCCGATCACAATACGTGAAGTGTCGATGCCGTGCTGAGCAGCATTCTTTGCAAGGAAGCGAAGCCCTGTGCGGATATCCTGGATGCCCCGAAAGCATGCACGAATCAGCTCTGCTTCATCAAAAGCAAACGGGGGATCAAAGAGTCCACCATGGATGCCGAGACGATAGGATATCGTGACAGCAGTATAGCCACGGCGCGCCCACGATTCAGCAAGCGTCTGAAAGTCTGCGCGGCTGCCCTGGATAAAGCCCCCTCCATGGATCCACACCACGAGCGGACGCCTGGTAGTGTTGTCGTTTGTTGGGACAACGATGTTCATGCGTAGCGTATCAGTCCGACCATTGAAGCCTATAGCCGTTGCATACTGCACATCCTTGAAAGATTTGATCTTGTAGGACTGATCTACGAATAGCTGGGCGTGCAAGGTTGGCGCACACTGTGACAGTGCGTAGATGACTATGAGGCTGACAAGGGGCTTCATGATGCTGCTATCAGGGAGTTTGTTACGCTGTTGGAAAAATTTCTACTAACGAGGCAGTATGATCTGTCCACTCATGCGACACGTTGTGCCGGCGCCGGAGACCACAGCTACGGACCTAATGACGCCTGTCACGGTATCTGTTACACTCGTCTTGCTTTTAGAAAACGTATAAGAGGCAAGTTGTGGCTCTGGATCGAAGAGCGTCGGACGTTTGCCGTACAGGATCACCCTGACCTCGCCCGTTGTATAGCTCGGGCTTGTGAATGCTACTGCAGAGCGATGATCAGCTGCTCCAAAATCATAGACAGAGACCTTTGCCCATCCAGCCCCATTCTCCTTGATGATCGAAACATTGATCGTGTCGCTGTAGACGAGTTTGTCGTAGCGCTCTTGAGCGATAACGACTGAGTCCTTCTCCGTTACGTATGGTGTTGGATCTGGCGTTACGGGCGTTTCTGTGTCACCACAGGCAGTGATTAACAGCCTGGCGGCGGCAATTGCAGCAAGTGGCTTAAACATCGTGTTAAACGTGAATGAGTGTCTGAGCGCCGCAAAGATAGGCCAACTGTTCCCTCTCCTCCAAGAACTGGTGCGGCAACTCAGTCGTCCCCTACAATTGCCTGGATGTCTCCACATTGATACGTGTTGACAACTGCATTTGAACCGCACACATCAAGCGTGAAATTCCCAACTGAAGAAGGCAGTGTTGCAGCAGCTGATTTCATATCAACATTCCGTGCGGATAATTTGAATTCAGCATTCGGACTCCGCAACTCAAACAACGGATGGGGCACCCACCCTGTACCATTCCAGAGCTTAGCGTTTTGAAGTCCTTCGGTCTTGAGGCCGTCAATCTGAATTGTTCGTTTTGTTGATGCCGTTGGCGACTTCCAACTGAACAGCCCGCAATTGTAAAGCGCCTCTGGGTCTGCACCTCGCACGATGACGTTTTCAATCGAATGAGAGGATGTAGGTTCGCTATGCCAGCCAAGCTGAAAGGGGGCTCCATTACGCCGCTTTATGATCGTTACGTTGCGAACTGTCATACCACGATACAGCTTGATGGCATCATCAGTAACATCGATAGTGCTGTTTGTTATTGCAGACCCACTGCCTGCTCCGAAACCGTCGCAGTTGCTTCTGCTCTCTTCTGTGCGACGCTCGATCATGAGCACATTGTCTACCCTGATCGGAAAGATGGTAGAGGTGATGTTGTACGTACGGGCATTTCGAAGAGTCAATGAGCTAATCCTTAGAGTATCGCCCAATGGAAGTATCAATGCGCTGATCGCACCGTAGCTCCACTTCAGGCAGTCGGCCGCCCGATCGTCTCCTGTTGTCTTGTTGCAATCAGGCGAGTCATCGGCCTTATTGGGACCACGGGCCCATGCTACTGTGTTGGTTCCAAAGATCACTGAAGTAGATCGGTCTTCGCCCCTTATCGTCAGACCGTGCGTACAACGAAACCCTCCGGTTACCGTAACGTTCGCACCAATCAGGATCGTCGTTACCTCGGTAGGGGGCATAAAGTAAAAGGACTCGACATCGTCATCGCCGCCCCACACGACGGATTCCTTGATATGTAGCGTTCCCGTGGTCTCATCCCACGTTGCTTTACCGGCAAGCCCCCTATCAACAAGCCACTTCGGCATAGAAGGAGAAACACCCTGATCAGAGCAGGAGGTTAGCAATGCCAAGAAAACTATGCATAGCATATGTATCATGAGGATGTTACACCATTGCTGCTGTGGAAGTGAACTCGCAGTACGTGTCTTGAACATCGTTTTGAGCGTGAATGAGTGACATAATGCCGGAAAGATAGGGGATGCACTTGAGAAGCTCGAGACCTGATCCACGCAACAAAAAACCCCATCACGCTGGTCGTTATGGGGTTTATAGACTGTGCTCCCTCGGGGACTCGAACCCCGGACCCACTGATTAAGAGTCAGTTGCTCTAACCAGCTGAGCTAAGGAAGCAAGCAAAAATACTGCTCGCTTTGAAACTGGCAAGGGGCTATTTAAAATTCGATGATAACGCCGATCGTGGGAGTAACAAGTGTTGAGCTGTTATCAATGAACACCGGGATGGCATTAGAGCCATCAGGCCGAACAGGCTGTCCATCCGAGCTGGCCCAGTCTGCGTTGTCAGCCGTGCGAGTGAAGGTATACTGCGATGGTGCATCTAGTGAGAACGCAAGTGCATTCTGGACGTCGATGAATAGGTCAAGAGACCACGATGTGAACGACCACTTCTTGTCGATTCTGACATCCACCTGCCTAAAGGCACGCAACCGTTCGGTGTTAAGACGCGTGAAATCTAGTTGACCAAATCCATTCAGGATGAATAACTGACGCGACACTGTTGTATCGTAGGGAGTATAAGGCGAGCCCCCTGCGTACCTAATCTTTCCTCCGAACTCCCAGCCGTTTTCAAACTTGTAACCCACAATACCGCTGACCAGATGACGGAAGTCCCAGGCCGATGGGATGTACTTGTCGGAGTTTAGACTCGTAAACTCACTGTACAGCAGTGTGTAGGAAATCGTTGTAAAGAAATTCTCCGTGAGCTTCTTCTGGAAGAATAACTCGGCGCCGTATGCTCGCCCCTTGCCAGCACTAATGACTGGCTCGTTACCAATAATGCCAAAGTTCGTACCCTGATTTGCAAGCGAGATGCCATCGAGTGTTGAAATTGGGTAGCCGTCGTAGATCTTGTAGAACCCTTCAAATGTTACCCGTATACTTGGTTCGGGCATGTATTCAACCCCAGCCACATAGTGAGTAGTGCCTATATACGAGGCACCGGTATTTACCAGGCCGCTGCTAGTGTCGCGGAAACCAAGGATGGGATACTGTGGAATCTTGTAGTAGCGTCCAACAGTAGCATTGATGCTCCACGAAGAATCAATGATGAACGATAGTGCGGCTCGTGGAGAGAATGTTCTCCAGATCTCGTTGCCAGTTTCCATGAAGGTGTTGCCGTCCGAGCGCAAACCTGCACTGGCACGAAGACGATCATTGAAGAAGCTCGTTGATGCATCAGCATAGACACCGTACTTGAAGAAATCTATCTTCGAGTCAAAGTTTAACGTCACAAAGTCATTCAGCTTGTTGAACGTCGTGTTGGTGTATTTCACATACTGTGCCTGAACACCAGTCTTATACGAGATGCCACTGGCAACTTGCGTGTATTCAAGTCGAAACTTGTTCTCGATCTCACGTGATGACACATCAAATACCTTTTCAGCTGGACTCCCAGCGCGGGCTTCCTTCGTTCGCTGAAGCTTATTGTCGAACATATTCCTGCTAAGCGAAACGAAGACCTGTCCGTTGTCAAGGGCCTTACGGAGTGAAGCTCCGATCGTGTAATTCCACTGGTCAACAGATGGGGCAGAGCGCAGAACGTACTCCTTCTCGAGTGATGTTTCACGCGGTACGCCATAGCGAAACACATCGATTGCCCCAACACCGATCACGTTAAGGGTGGTCTTGTTGTCGATCTTCGTGGTGGTCTTGAACTGAAAGTCCCAATAGTTCGGACGTATGGGCAAATCGATAGCAGCAAAGAGAAAATCGAGATACGATTTACGCGCCGAGGCAATAACTGTTGTATTCTCAGACACCGGACCATCTGCCGTTGCTGCAACTTCTGTTGCACTCAGGCGGAAGTTGCCCTGTAGCTTCTCACTGTTGCCATCCTTTTGCTTGATCGCGATGACAGAGGAAAGCGCGTTGTCGTAACCGCTACCGAAGGATGATGAACTCAAGTTGACATCCTCGATGAAGGACACATTCAAGATTCCCGCTGGCCCCCCGGCGCTACCCTGCGTTGCGAAGTGGTTGATCTGTGGTATCTCAATACCATCGAGATAGTAGACGTTCTCGCTTGGACCACCACCACGAATCGTGATGTCGTTACGGAAGCTTGCACCACCAGTAGCACCACCCACGCCAGGGAGTGCTTGCAGCACACGGGAGATATCAAAGTTGCCGCCAGGATTACTGCGGATCTCCTCTGTGGTAAGGCTCTGCACAGACAATGGTGTTTCAGAGCGCTTCCCAAACGAGCGCACTTCTACATCAATGCTCGAGGCCTTTGTAAGGTCCGGCTCGATCTCAATACCAAGGCTGGCAACGTTGCCCGAGGTTACCAACGTATTAAACAGCGACTTGCTTTTGAATCCAACTGATGACACCACAACCGTGTATGATTTCGGTGGGATGTACTTGATTGTGAACTCACCCTTGGTGTTGGTGTATGTACCAAGCTTGGTGCCTTCAAGTTTCACCGTTGCACCAACGACAACTTCCTGCGTTATGGAATTACGAACCGTACCTGTGATTGTACCTACGGATTCGATCAGGGCAGAGCTTGTGGTAGCAACGGCAACAGCCAGCGCAGCAGTTAAGGCAATGAGCTTCATGGGGTGCAGATAAATTGTTATACCAGTTTGCGAAAACGATTGAACGGGGCTAATCGTTCCCCAAAAAAAGAGGGCCGCAGCAAAGCTGCGGCCCTCGCTTCTTCGTATCCCCGGGATTAACCCCGGGGCCATTTTATGGAATCAAAAGCCCGTCCTTGGTTGCAAATGCAGCTGCAAACACGAGTGAGATGATGGCCATAAGCTTGATAAGGATGTTGAGAGCCGGACCAGAGGTATCCTTGAATGGATCACCCACAGTATCGCCAACAACCGCTGCCTTGTGGGTATCAGAACCTTTACCACCCATCACGCCCGTTTCGATGTACTTCTTCGCATTGTCCCATGCGCCCCCTGAATTGGCCATGGAGATTGCGAGCATCACACCAACGATGAGCGAGCCAATGAGAAGTCCGGCAAGCATCTGCACGCCAAAGAGGAAGCCAACGGCAAGAGGAGAAATAATCACCAGCAAACCTGGAGCAATCATTTCGCGGATGGAGGCCTGGGTCGAGATGTCGACGCACTTTGCGTACTCAGCGCGTGCCTTGCCTTCCATCAGGCCAGGAATGGTGCGGAACTGACGACGCACTTCTTCGATCATCGCGAACGCTGCCTTACCAACGCTCTTCATGGTCATCGCAGAAAATGCGAACGGAAGTGCAGCACCTACAAGCAATCCTGCAAGTACGTGCGGATCTGTGATCTCAAGGCTGAGTTCCTTACCGAGCGTGTGTTCGGCGCGCGTGATGAATGCACTCGTGAGAGCAAGTGATGTAAGAGCTGCTGATCCAATGGCAAAGCCCTTACCGATAGCAGCTGTTGTGTTGCCCGCAGCATCAAGAGCGTCTGTGCGCTTACGAATGTCCTTGCCCATTTCGGCCATTTCGGCAATACCGCCGGCGTTGTCTGATGTTGGACCATACGCATCGATCGTCAGACCAACAGCGATCGTTCCAAGCATACCAATGGCTGTAAGAGCAATGCCGTACATACCAGCGTACACATAGCCGATCACAACAGATACAGCGATCAGAAGCATAGGTATCACAGCGGAGTTGTACCCAAGCGCCAGACCATAGATGATGTTGGTTGCAGAACCCGTTTGTGATGCATCTGCAACTTCGCGCACAGGCTTGTAGCGGTGTGAGGTATAAAACTCTGTGACTAAGCCAATAAGCAGTCCGGCTACTAGGCCTGCAGCAAGAGCAACGAATACGCCCATAGCTGTAACCGTTACGCCAGACACTGCAAACGTGCTGCTTCCAAAAGCCCACATGGTTATAGGATACAAAGCACCCAGCATGAGGACGGTTGAGATGATGAGGGCGTTCTTGAGGGCTGCTTCAACCTTATCCTCTTGATTAGCTCGAATAAATGGCAGAGCGAGAATTGATGCAATAATTCCAACGCCATTTACAAGCATCGGGAAGAGTAGAATGTTGAGGTTATCACCACCGGCCATCTCGTAGCCGGCAGCGCCAATTACAAGGGCTGCGCATGTTGATTCAGCAACAGAGCCGAACAGGTCTGCGCCCATGCCGGCGATGTCGCCCACGTTGTCGCCCACGTTGTCGGCAATAACAGCAGGGTTGCGAGGATCATCTTCTGGGATACCTGCTTCAACCTTGCCAACAAGGTCTGCACCAACGTCGGCTGCCTTTGTGTAGATACCACCACCAACGCGACCGAAGAGAGCAACTGCCGAGCCCCCTAGACCAAAGCCTGAAAGTATTTCCATTTGTATTTCGCGGCTGATACCGGGTACAAAGGTGTCGATGCCAAGCCATACAAGGATCAGGCCAACAACGGCCAGACCCGTAAGGCCAAAGCCCATCACAGCACCAGACTCAAAGGCGACAGAAAATGCCTTTTGTAGGGATACGCGAGCAGCTGATGCTGTACGAACGTTACCCTTGGTGGCGATCTTCATGCCAATGTAACCCGCAACAACAGATGTTGCTGCACCGCAAACGAAGGCAAGCGCTGTCTGGCCACCATGGTCTACCGTTAAAAAGATGACAGCAGCAAAGATTGCCATGAACAAGCCCAGTACGCGGTATTCGCGTCCCAAGAACGCCATTGCTCCCTCGGCGATTGCACTTGATATCTCAGTGAGACGCGCCAACTCCTCAGGGGAGGCTGCCCCGTCTTCAACTTTTACGGCGTGTACGCGCTGACGGAACACCACCGCTACGAGAAGGGCCAGTACTCCAAGACCCGTGATCAATGTAATGATCGACATGCAGAACCTTTCAGGTGATACATCGAAAAAATTTCTAAATTTGCGTCCCCTCAAGGGACGCTTAGCTCAGTTGGTTAGAGCGTTACGTTGACATCGTAAAGGTCACTGGTTCGAATCCAGTAGCGTCCACAAGTCTTATCCCCCAGGTGGAACTAAAATAGTAAGCCCGTCAATTTGACGGGCTTTTTTATTGTCCGGATGTGTTGGGACTCGCTACTCGCTGCTCGCTGTTCGCTGCTCGCTGCTCGCTGTTAGCTGTTCGCTGCTCTACTTGCTCAGCTCTGCCAGCGTAAGCGACTTCGGACGCACGATCGGCGAGGCCATCATGCGGTTTACGACCATCTGTGAGCATAGGCCGATTGCGCGAGATACGCCGAACATAACTGTGTAGAAGTCGAATTCCTTCATGCCATAAGCGTATAGGAGTGAGCCCGAAGCTGCATCAACGTTTGGCCAAGGGTTCTTTGCCTTGCCGTGCTCGCGCAGAACGCCTGGGACGATGTTGTAGATCTTCTGTACGATCTGCACGTTTTCGTCTTGCAGGTTGTGCTTTTCGGCAAACTGATAGAAGGCTGTAAAGCGTGGGTCTGTAACACGAAGGACGGCGTGACCATAACCAGGGATGACTTGGCCATTACGCAGGCGGTTCCATGTGTATTCAGTGAGCTGCTCATCTGTTGGAACGCCGCCGAACTGATCCTTGACGTCGATGATAAAGCGCAAACACTCTTGGTTTGCAAGTCCGTGAAGGGGGCCAGCAAGACCGCACATAGCTGCCGACACGCTGTAGAACGGATCGCTGAGGGCCGAGCTCACTACATACGACGTCATCGCACTTACATTGCCGCCCTCGTGGTCGGAGTGCAGCACGAGGTAGAGGCGGATGAGTTCCTTCCATGATGCGTCGTTACTCACGCCGAGCATGTGTGCGAAGTTGTTCGACAGGTCGTTGTCGTTGGTAAGCGGCGCAATAACATTGCCATCATGAAAATGGATGCGATAGATCGCAGCAGCAATACCGGGGATAGAGCCAATTAGGCGTACCGAGTCATTAACCATAGACTGCCACAAAGCGTCCTTGCCTGCACCCTTATCGTAAGCCGCGCGGAACTCGCTCTCGCGCTCCATCGCTAGCAGACCTACGCTGAGCATCACCATCGGATGCGAATCCTTTGTCATGGCCTTCAGTGTATCAATCACGTACTGCGGAATCGCATAGTACTTCGAAAAGATTGAACGAAGTTCATCAAGCTCCCTTGCACTGGCGCGCTGGCCTGTAACAAGCAACCAGAATGTCTCTTCTGGAGTGATGTCGGTAAGGTCAAGGATTGGCGTATTGCGAATGCGCAAGCCCTCGTCGGCAGACACGCTTGATGTGTCGCAAACCAGTGCTGGCACGCCGCGCATACCACCAAGAACTTGTTCGATCGTGACGCTTCCAAGAACTGTGTCGCCGTGTTCCTTCAATAGTTCTGTGCGTTGCGCACGAAGGGCTTCGGCTTGGGTGGTGAGGTTCTCGTGTAGAATGCTCATGTAGCTTGACTCCATAGGTATAGCATGCAAAACTAACACGGCGTAGCGTATATTTTCGATGGGAAATTCCACCACGTCACTACTTGGGCATTACCAATGAGTAAGATTACGGTTATCATACGCTATGAGTACCTCAAACGCATCAAGGCCAAGTGGTTTGTTCTCTCGACGGTGCTAGCCCCTTTAGGATTGAGCCTTCTAATCGTGATTCCGATTCTCGCTGCCCTGCTTTCTGGGGAGGGGCAAGAGGCAAAGGTTGTATTTGTTGATGCTACCGACTCGCTCGCCAAACAGGTCGTGGCCAGCGATACTGCTGCCTATGAGCTGGCCGGCAAGCGCACCCTGCAGGACCTAGACCGTGACCTGAAAAACGAGGTGATTCAAGCGTATGTGGTATTCCCCGACTCGATTCTCGAGAAAACAGAGGTTGTTATGTACTCCCGCGGGGGCTCGGGTATTGCCTTTGAGGGACGCGTACAATCAGACATCGAACCAGTGGTTGTTCGAGCGCGCCTTCTCAAGCAGGGGGCCGACACCTCGGTGATCGACCTTGTGGGTAAAGGCGTTTCAGTGAATTCTCTCAAGGTTACCGATATGGGGGTCGAGGTAGATGCTAGCAAAGCATCGGCAGCTGTTGGGTATGCTGCTGGTTTTCTGATCTATATGCTCATCTTCCTGTATGGCTCTATGGTTATGCGCGGGGTGGTCGAAGAAAAGGCTAATCGAATCATTGAAGTCCTTGCCTCCTCGGTAAAACCATTTGAGTTGATGATGGGTAAGGTAGTGGGCATTGGACTTGTTGGGCTTACCCAGCTTGTGATTTGGGCTGTTCTCGGCATTGCTGCATTTATGGTGTTGGGTCTTGTGGTAGGTAACACGATGACTGCAGATGTTGTAAACACTGCGCAGCAGATGGGTGGACCACAGTCGATGCCCAAGGTGGGACTTACCCAGGCGCTTGCACAACAGGGCATCACACTACCCAGCATCTCAATCACCACGATCTTGATGTTCATCTTTGATTTCTTCGCAGGATACTTTCTCTATGCATCATTGTTTGCCGCTGTTGGCTCTGCTGTTGATCAGGAAGCTGATGCACAGTCGCTCACGCTTCCGATTACAATGCCGGTAGTGCTCACGATGATGTTTATCGGCAACGTCGTGGCAGCTCCCAACGGTACGTTCGCTACGGTGATGTCGTTGATACCGTTATTCTCACCGATATTGATGACGGTGCGAGTTGCAGCAACAGATGTTCCCGCATTGCAGTTAGTGGCTTGCATTCTGAGCAGTATCGGCGCATTCTTTGGCGCTGTTTGGTTGGCATCACGTATCTACCGTATAGGAATTCTATCCTACGGCAAGAAGCCAACATTGAAAGAAGTTGCCCGCTGGATCACTCTCCGCGTGTAACAGTAAATGGTAGCCGTGTGGTGCTCTTACCAAAGCTCATCACCAGGATATATGCGCCGCTTGGATAGGAGCTAACATCAAGCACGCAGCCACTGTCGCACATCGTGTCGGTTCTGTTTTCGACCACTGCTCCTCGTGCATCGATGATCGTCATCGAATACTCACGCTCTGAAGAGCCCCTTCTCGTAACGATCATGCGATCGCTTGCAGGAATCGGTGCAAGCGTTATGGATTCGTTGTCATCTGCTTGGTCTACATTGCTAATCGTTTGCACCTCGCACATGCATCGTGACTTGCTTCCAGAGTTTACACCCAGAAGTTCAAGACACTCGAACTCGATCACACCACGATCATCAGGATACATGATGCGATCCTCCTTGTTACCCGAGATGTTTGTGTAGGTAACGTTGAGCGGGAGGGTAGTAAAGATAGGCCAGTCGGGAAACTGCTGCTTCTGCACCTGCTGGATAGTTACCAGAATACCATTGGTGTCCTTGCGTTGTTCAACACGCAGCTTTGCCCATCCCTTGCCTGTAACCCATTCGTTGAAGAAGTCATAGGTTCGCTTGCCAAGAGCCGAACGAAGTGACTCGGCCATGGTCCCTGTTTGGGCGTTGCCGTAGCGATGATCGCTGCGACGGAGATAATACTGCAGTCCATTTTTAAACGCATCATCACCCGCAATTGCGCGCATCATGCCAACAACAACTGCCCCCTTCTGATAGATGGTCTGGGGGTAGTTTGAAGAGGGGGCTGTGCGGGGGAATGCTTCAAGAGCAAAAGTACCCTCACGAGCAGCGGCAGAGATTGCGCTTCGTGTTTTCACCTCGAGTTCCTTGAGATATGCATCCCACCCACGCTTGTGCTCAATCCATAATGCTTCGGAGAATGTTGCAAAGCTTTCCGTGAGCCAAGCATACCGAAAGTCTCGTGGAGTTACATAGTCGCCAAACCACTGATGAGCAAGCTCGTGCGCTGCGGTTATGTTCATCGTATCACCACGCTGGATTGTTGCAACGGGCATGGAGATCATCGACTGATGTTCCATTGCTCCTTTGTAGGTGTTGCAGTAACCAACTTTATCGAACGGGTAATCGCCGAACCATGACGCCAAGTGCGCTGTCATCTGCGGGACGAGTGCGTAGGACTGTATGCTCTTGGCTTGATCGCGAGGCACGTAGTAGAACACATGGGGCACGTTCTTGCTCGACATGTCCTGCATGCGGTGAGAGGTGTACTTGCCAACTGCAAACGTTATAAGGTACGTTGCGATCTGGTTACGCTCTACCCAGGTGTACTCTACTAGCGTATCGGCTGACGTGGCTGGCTGCTCTGGTCCAACCGAAGCAACAACCCAGCCCCCTGTAGGCACGCGAAAGCGTCCGCTAAATGTGGCCTTGTCCGATGGATGGTCATAACATGCAAGCCAATGCTGTGTTGTGCTTACATAGTTGTTTGCAAAGCCCACTCCGAGTGCATAGAGTACCTGATCCTGATAATGCACGCCTCCCCACGGTGATGAGCCCCCTTCATTTGTCATCAGGCCATGATAGAACACACGGACAGTATCACGTTGACCGCGCGACACAGCACCTTTCAGCTGCACACGGTGATGCATGGTGTCCATGTCTTGAGTGCCGATTGTTGACCATGCCGCACGAGACCCATTTACGAATACAGAGTCGATTGTTAGGTCTCGTAAGTGGAAGGGGAACGTTGGAGCTACTGCGTCAGCCTCCCATTGAACAACGATCTTCACATCTGCTACAATAGAACGCGTTGGTGGATCGGGAAACGTAATGCCTGCATCGTAATGCTGGACATCGAAGATCTGCGAACGAAACCTATCGGGTGATGAGATCTGGGCAACAAGGGTTGTGGCCGAGATTAACAGGATAATGGGGGCAAGCAGGTTCATACGGGCAAAGCTAGGCATTGACAGAAAAAAGAAAAGGGTCGCAGTTTCCTGCGACCCTTGATATGTATGCAATTCGAGGGGGCTTAGCGGACAATGTTCAGCGGGAGTGCGAACGATGTTGAGCCATTCGTGACGTGAACCATTACCATGCCGGCAGGCAGAGTAGCTGTGTTAACAGAGACTGTCTGCATGCCGCCATCGAGAGAAATCTCGCTTGACATGAGTTCGACACCTGCCATAGAAACAATACGAATCGTTGCTGCACCAGGCTGTGCTGAGAATTGCAGAGTTGCAGATATCGAAGTTGGGTTAGGCCACAGGTTCATCGATGTTCCTACTTCATCAACAGGTACGTCGATACCAGTGGTTGTGTTCTTAAGCAATCCGATGGAGATTACTTGATCTGCATTTGTAGACTGGATTGCAACTGTTTGTGTCGTTGGATCGAAACCAATACGGTCTGCAACGATTGTAACGTTACCCATTGCAACTTCGGTCATGTCGAATGTGCCTTCGTCTTCCGACAAGGCAAAGTCAACGATGTTGCCGTCTTCGTCACGTGCGATAATGAATGCACCAAGAACTGCAGATGCTTCTTGAGTCTTGTCGGAGCCAGACTTCACGATGCCGCCGCGCTTATCGTATACATGACCACGAACGCGACCCTTGCCCATTTCCGTCTTAACAGTATCAAGCAGAATATCGTACTGCACAGTGATCATCGCATCACCCACACCTACGCGCGTTGCCTTGCCCCATTCAGGAACTGCTGTTGCACCGAGAACCATCCAACCCGGCATTACAGGGCGCTTGGCTGGGCCACCGAAGACAACATAGTCGCCAGGAATCATGTTTGAGAAGCTGTAGTTGCCTGCTTGATCAGTTTCCACTGTTGTTGCATCAAGCTTCTTTGCTAACGTATCGCCCTTTTCTGATACGAATGCAGCCAGGCGATATGCTACAACCTTGCCGGCAATACCAGCGTTGGTGTAGGCATTCTTCATCGTGCCGCCAAAGCCGTTATTAAACGACTCTCGCTTGTCCATTGGGAAGTCGAAACCGCCCTTGGTCTCGGTAAGCTTGATTGATGTTGCAGAAAGAACATCATGTGTGTTGTTGTAAAATTCTACAAGGTACTGATTTGCAGTTGCGTCTTTGCCAACAACGCGGGCTGTTCCAACGTAACTAACACCTGCTTGTAGTTCTACTCTGTATGAGCCATCCTCGCGTGTTTCGGCAACAGCACGCATGTAGCGTGAATCTGCATTTGCAGACTTCTCACGAGCTTCAAATACAACGAGTGCCTTGAGCGGATCGTTTGTAATGGCATCAAAGACACTTCCTTCAGCGACAACCATTACAGGCTTTGCGCGCATAGCTACGGCAAAGTCAATCTCCTTGATAACGTCGCATTCGATCACGACATCCTTTGCGTCGGCAAGTTCAACGACATTGTCAAACCATTCAGCTACCATTCCCGGCCCGTCAACGCGAATCTTGTACGTACCGGCTGGAAGCATAAGAACGTATGATCCGTTCTTGATATATGCCATATACACGGGGCGATATGTTGTTGTTGGATTGCCGTTTGCTTTCTTAATTACTTCCTGACGCCATGCGGTTACAACGCCATTGACAGTCTCATTAACGCCGCCCTCGTAGGTAACGGTACCCTTGATCTTTGCGCAGCTCTTTGCTTCGCCGCCATCCCTCTCCTTGATTGCCAGTTCTACTACCTGTACAGCCTTTATTTCTAAACCATTCACTACTGTTGCCGTTGCAACGACGTAGAACTTGTATGTACCGACAACTGGCTTCTCCCAGGTGATAACACCTGTAGCGGGATCAATGACCATGCCGTCTGGCTGTCCATCTAGGCGATAGGTTGGCATAGTGTTTACGCCAATAACAACTGCCTTGGCAACGTAGGTGTACTTGACACCTGCATACCAAACATTTCCTGGCTGCGAAATGAACTTGATTGTGCCAGTTTGTCCATCGCCTTCTGTAATGGTAAGCACATAGTTCTGCTTGACAATCACCTCTTTGCCGTCAACAACTTGAACAGCTGCAATTGAGATCTCATAACGTCCGGCAACCGGCTTTTCCCAAACAATCTTTCCATTCTCTTTGTTGATCGTCATGCCCTGAGGGACAGCAACCAACACATAGGAAATAGTTGCGAGTTTGTCCGATTCCGCATTCGCATCGTACTCGTAGGCCTTTGTTGTTGTACCAGTCAGGACTGGAGCGCTAACGAAGCGGAGTCCACTTGTTACCGTGCCCTTGACCTCGACCACTTTGATTGCTGTGCGTGGTCCCTCGATGCCACCATCCCAATAGCCTTTCACAAAGAATGAGTACACGCCAGCCTTGAGTCCCTGAATGGTTGCTGTGTAGGTGTTCTCAAGCGCTTTAGAATTGTGCAGAATAGCTGCAACCTTCGTGAACTTGGTCACATCCTCGGTCTCACCAGATGCCTGATACACTGTGTACTTCAGCGGTGCAGCATCTTTTGTGATGCCCTTCCAAGTCAGCACAACGTATCCAGCTGTGCCATTGGCACCACCCTGCACTGTTGCTGTAAGTTCTGTTGGCGCAGGATACCGTACCTGTGCGCTAGCACTCATGACAGATGCTACCAAAACCGACACCATCATGCCAATTTGTTGAAGTAAACGGAACGTTCGCATAGACGCCCTCCTTAGTAGATGGGGTAAAACTAGATTATCTGCTGAATCATCAGAAATGAAGATACCGAGAAGGGGAGGAAAGTTACAGGTACTAGGTACAAGGTACTAGGTACAAGGTACTAGGTACAAGGTACTAGGTACAAGGTACGAGGGTCCACAATTGTACGAAGATTGTATCTCGTCTTTCCCGCGGAAGCGGGAATGACAAACCTGCACCTCGAACCTCGTACCTCGTACCTAGTCCCTAGTCCCTAGTACCTAGTCCCTAGATCGTCAACGTAACCGTTCCCAGGACCTGCTGTTGGAGGGCTGGACGGTAGAAATTGTCCTTGTTGAGGAAGATGAACAGGGTGATAGTGACTGTGCGGGGCTTGCCGGCCTCGCGGGGGTGCTCGGCAACGATAATCGATGCCGTGTTGGAGTTTGGATCTGTCCAGTAGCTCTGAAGGCCGCCCCAGGAAGGACCGAAATCTGCCTGGAGTTGGACTTCGCGATTTGACAGGATTGTTATTAATCCATCTCCAGGGAAAGAGTCTAAGCGCACGCGGAATGAGTGCAGCAGGGGCGAGAGGCCGGCTGTGTCTGTTGCATCCATTATAAAATCGAACCAGAAGCGCATTGGCGTTGTGGTGGTGTCGATTTTGATGGTGGGTAGCCCCTTGACCACATAATTACCATATGCGGTTTTACAGGCCACGGAGTAGGACTGTGGGGTGATTTTTTCCGCTGGAGTTATCGGCGTCTCATTACGCGGAGCTGTGGTGTCGAGTGGGGATGTGCAAGCACTGATGAGCACTACAAGGAGTGCTAGTGAAGCAGCAAGGTTTAGTGTTGTATTGGTTTTCATGATGACGTTGCTTTTCTGACAATTTTAGAACCGGATGGCCAGGCCATAGGTGAGGCCGATTTTTGACGATGTAAACCAACGGTCTTGATGGGTGTAGGCCATAGATGTGCCTTCTACACCTAACATGAATGTTAGTGGCCCAAGCGGTGAGTATTGAAGCCCACCAGTGATGCGGCCCAGCGGGCCGAACTGTGAGCCCCCTATCAAACCTTGGGCGAACGGCGTAAATGCTGAATTGCCAATTGGGCCAAAGGAATGCCGATATGCTACACCAGCCCACGTGGAAACAGGCTGTTGCTCATATCGAATCTGTTGGCCGTTACGGGTGCCCTCGAAGGACATCGGAAACGATTCGCTACCTACCTCGAACCCTATCAAGTGTCTTGGAGATAGCTGATACATCAGAGCGAGGTTGGCATTTTCAAGCAGCGACTTTTGAGGTGCTACGTTTACAGTTGTCAATCCCGACGATGCTAATCCACGGAACTGCACAAGAAACGCTGGGTAATCGCGATACTCAGGCGTGATCGGCGTCTGGCTCATTGGCATGATCACGCGCGCATCTGCCTCGCGCGCGAGCGTGATCGTGTGTGACAGATCGATCGGTGTGGCCCTGGTCTCCGTCTCAACATTCTCCTCGGACAGCGTGCTGTTCTCAACAGGCGCAACCTCCACACGATCCAGCGCGTTGAGGAGCTCTAACTGCAGCATCGCAACTTCGCTACGCAAACGTCGTATCTCAGATTCTCTGCTCGCTACCCGCTGCTCGCTACTCGCTGCCCGCTGCTCGCTACTCGCTACCCGCTGCTCGCTACTCGCTGTTCGCTGTTCGCTACTCGCTACCCGCTGCTCGCTGCTCGCTGCCCGCTGCTCGCTACTCGCTGCCCACTGTTCGCTGCTCGCTGTTATCCCATATGTGATGCCGGCGGCGGCTATTGCGGCTATGGCGGGTACGATGATCTTCGAGAGCCATGTGCTTGCCATCGCGCCACCTGCTGCACCAGCGGCCGCACCTGCTGCTGCGCCGGCAAGGGGCGAGGCAATGCCAAGTCCGGCAAAAACAGACCCCGTAAGGGCAACGGGCGGAATCAAAGCCGCGCGATCCTGCTGGACGGCTGTACGAATGGCCAGGAGTTGCATGAACTCTGAACGAAGCTCGCTGTTCTGTGCAAGCTCACTAAAGAGCACGGACTCGCTTGGATAGTCCAGCTCGCCATCGAGAAGCTTATGTATGCGTTCGTTGTATGTATGAGGCATGATGTTCTCTACTTAATCATTTTCTTTTGTAAACTCATTTAGGTACGGCTCAAGAATTTCCTTTATGCGCTGTCGTGCTCGAAACACACGCACCTTTGCTGTATCAAGTTTGATGTTCAGGAGCGAGCTAATCTCATGATAGGTTAAACCGTCATATTCACGTAGAACGAATGCCTCTTTCATGTCGTGAGGCAAAAGCTCCATGGCCATGTGAATCAGCTTGAGCATCTCCTGACGATCCGACTCACGCGAAACACCCGGGTTGTAGAGCGTGTCGTCAAACTCTACCATCTGTGTCTGCGCACGCTTCTTTTCGTTCAGACATAGATTGCGACATATCGTTAGCGTGTAGGCCCGTACGTTCTCCAGATAGCTAATCCGATCGGCACTTTGATAGAGCCGCAAAAATGTTTCTTGAAAAACATCATATGCGCGATCCCGATCGCCAAGTACGCGCATCGTGTAGGCAAAAACATTTTGCGATAGACGCGAGTACAATTCAGCAAACGCTACGTCGCGTCGCTCCGTGCGCAAGAGCGCATAGAGTTCGGTGTCGGTATATTCGCTAAACGGACTTTGCATCAACTCGTATTAACTCGTAACGGCCGAAAATGTTACCTCATTTATGATTTCGTACGAACTGTTCAGAAGTAAGCGCAGAACGATTTCAGTTGAGGTTCAGTCGAGCGCTAGAGTGGTGGTGCGGGCCCCCTTACGGGTGCCCCTCTACGAGATTGAGAGATTTCTTGCATTGCGGCAGGACTGGATAGAAGTCCAGCTAAGCAAGGTTGCACGCCGGCGCTCACTTGTACCGCAACGTACGCATCCTCGTGAGTTTTACCATCGCGGGAATCTCCTCACCTGGGGTTGGCAGGGGGCTAATTTGGCTGTACCTGCGCGCATAACCGAAGACGAATCTGCTCGCAGATGGGTGGAGAATTGGCAGCGTGATCAGGCCAAGCAGGTGTTTGAAGAGGTCATCCGCGAGTATGTTCCGTCATTTGGGGTGCATGGGCTGCGCTATGCTGGACTGAAACTACGCAAGATGAAGCGCCGATGGGGCTCCTGCACACGTACGGGTGTGATCACGCTAAACGAGCACCTTATCCGCGTGCCCGACACGTGCATACGTGGGGTGGTCGTGCACGAGCTATGCCATCTGGTGCACATGGACCACGGAAAACAGTTCCGCCAGCTTGTAGCGGATGTGTATCCGGATCACAAACTGGCGGATGAGTTATTGGACTGTTGGACGAGCGTCTTAGGCGCTGGCGCAGATCTCGTCGAAGGCTGACGTCAACGATGCCGCGATCATATCCGGTGAACGGCCTTCGATGTGGTGACGCGGCATAAAGCCTACAAGCTCGCCGTCACGAAGTAATGCAATAGCTGGGCTTGATGGCGGCATGCCTGTGAAATATGAGCGTGCCCGCTCGGTAGCCTCGAGGTCTTGTCCGGCAAAAACCGTTACAATGTGATCCGGACGGTTGGCATGCTCAAGTGCCTTGGCAACACCCGGACGCGCTCCACCGGCGGCACAGCCGCAGACAGAGTTCACCACAACCATCGTAACGCCTTGCTGCGTCATGGCTGCATCAACATCGGCGGACGAGAGTAGTTCCTTGACGCCGAGCTTTGTGAGTTCTTCGCGCATGGGCTGCACGAGCATTGGATCGTATGGCATGTTATGAGTCTCCTTGTAAATCGTTTGAATCAAGTGCGTGTTTGAGGTATTCCATACCGAGCGGACCGGCTATCAGCGGGAAGTCTGCGGCAAATTCCTCCACCTTCGTAGGGTCAAGTTCGAATGTTTTCTGTAGAAACGGGACTGCCGAGATTGGCTGTCCCGCCGCGCAAAGCGTCTTCGCTGTTGCATAGTATGCATCAGCCCAGAGGGGTTGTATGCGGATGCACTCGTTAAAGCCGCGCAGTGCTTCTAATACATCGCCCATCTCTAACACCGTCGAGGCATAGTCGTACCAGCATTCGGCATCATTAGGGGCAAGGTCCAGGGCCTTGCGATAGGCTGCTAGTGAATCGTCCATCCGACGCAGATTAAACAAGGCATCTGCCTTTGCATACCACAGGTCTGAATAACTCGGTTCAATTGCTAGAGCTGCATCATAATCAGCAAGTGCCTCTTCGTGCTGTTCCATTGCATCAAAGCATGTGCCCCTTCCATACAGCGACTGTGCATGGTTGGGATCGAGCGCGATGGCCTTTGTGAAATGCTCAACTGCCTCGGAGAAGTTGCCGGACTCCTCAAGTGATGATGCAAGGTTATGTACAACCTGCACGTCGTGCGGATCCGAGCGGTGTGCTTCACGATATGATATTATTGCTTCGTCGTTGCGGCCAAGTCCAGTAAAGGCATTGCCCATGTTAAACCAAGCATTCACAAAACCATTGTTAATGGTTGTTGCATAATCGTAACAACGAATTGCCTCGCGATGCGAGCCCCTTTTCCCGCAGATCACGCCACGGTTAAACCAGGCATTCTGATCATATGGGTCCATGTCGATCAACCTATCGTAGATCGCTATGGCTTCGTTGTATTGCTCGAGTCCTTCATGACAGATTGCGAGTTCGAACAAGGCATCGCGTTGGTGTGATTCTTGACGTGACAAAAACGAAAAGAGCTTTATAGCCTCGTCGAACTTACCGTGGCGCTCAAAAATCACGGCCTTCGTGAAGAGCGCATCCATATTCGCCGGATCAATGTTTAACGCAGCATCGATTGCCTTTCGAGCCTCTTTTAACCGTCCGAGTTGCTCCAACGCGATTGCGCGGTTTACCATGATCTCTACGTCGATTGGGTCTAGCTCCGTTGCACGGTCGTATGCATCGAGCGCTTCTTGCCATCGCCCAAGAGTGCCGTACGTCATACCGCACTTATGCCATGCATCCGTTGAGTAGGGGGCTTTCTCGGTCCACATCTTGGCAAATGTGAGCGCATCATCGAACATCGACGACTCAAGACAGTATTGAACAATTGCCTCGAGCGATTCAATGCTTGGTCCGCCGTTTTGCCAATTTCCGCTGCGTACTGATTCTCGAAAACGACGCAACGTCTCATCAAGCTCCTGCTTGTTGAGTTCTTCAGATCCGTCGTCGAATTCGAAATCCATCATAGCTATTGTTCTCGGTGCAATGTTACGGATTGCCGGCCACTTCGAACACCAGGAACTTCAGGTACTGAGTCTCGGGCATTGCCAGCAGCACCGGGTGGTCCGGCGCTTGGGATCCACGGTGCACTAGACGCAAACGCTTGCGAATTCGTGCAGATTCCCGGTAGATGATATCCAGGAGGTCGTGCTCGGGCACAAGCTGCGTGCACGAGGCACTCACGAGCAGTCCACCGGGCGGCAGAAGCTTCATGGCCGTGCGATTCAGCTCGGCATACCCAGCCTGAGCGCTACGAATTGCCGAGCGCGACTTTGCAAACGACGGCGGGTCCAACACGATGATGTCCCACTTACGCTCCTGCTGCACGTGTTCGCGCAAGAGGTCGAATACGTTCGCCTTTTCAAACCTGCAGTTTGAAAGATTGTTGATCTCTGCGTTTCGGGTAGCAGCTTCAACGGCAAGCGCCGAGCTGTCAACGCCCACGGCCTCGGCTGCTCCACCAAGGGCTGCGTTGAGTGCAAAGCCCCCTAC